>JAEEGL013954239.1_pt1 | contig 12408 bp, 5 predicted proteins | sample 9134231 | NCBI WGS metagenome assembly JAEEGL01 (sample SAMN16246548, study PRJNA631951) | gut metagenome | biome: gut microbiome; feature: rumen; material: fiber-attached | host: Bos | place: Iran: Karaj | collected 2018-10 | reverse complement strand
CGTGCCGGACAAGCTGGTTCTTCGCGTCGTAGGTGTATTTCTCCCGCAGCGGGTTGTCCTGCGACGGCCACCACAGCCGCTCGGTCGCGATGTTGCCGAGACTGTCATAAGTATAATACAGATCCGGCATGCTCAGCAAGCCCGACGTGAAGGTATAGTCGATCCCGCGCACCTTCCCCGAGGTCCGGTTCTCCTGCGTGGTCCAGTTGAAGTAGCTGTACTCGGCCTTGATCTCGGCCTCCGTGTCCTGCGTCTGATAGGATTTCAGATACAGCCGCCCCATCGAGTCGTAGTACTTCGTCTCTTTCCCGAAGGTGGAAAACTCCGTCGTGCCCGGCAGGTTGTCCGCTGCGGGGAATATGACGATCAGACAAGGGAATGCTGTTGTTGTCCGGTATCTCATTCTCTTGTCGCCATCCTTTCTTTCTGTGGATTAACGAATAGCAAAGCGGGGGAGCCACCACCGTGTCATGTACCAATGGGACAAGGAAGCGACCCCTGTCCCATACATAGCTTGTCCTAAAGACGTTTCTTCAACCGCATTTCAATATAATTCATCGCTGATTTAGCCGCGGAGCATATGTCTTTATCCGGTTCGTTAATACAATTCTCCATTAGCTTAATTGTACTCTCAGACGGGTAATACTTCAGACTATAAATACCAGTAAACCTCAACTGTCTTTTTATAAACGAAAACGGCGGATAATAATTATCGAACTGAGTTGGCAACCCGACGGATTCTGGTGTTACGTTTGTGCCATCGACATAGGAAGTAAAAAGGCATTCTAACTCCGGGATTCTCCATGACGCCAGCATACGCATAGTAAATGACAGATAAAAAGCGTCTCTAGGATTGTATGCCAAAGAGAGCAGTTCTTTTTTTATCCGCTTTGGCTTCAGCCTCCGAAATGCATTATCATAACTCCCGTATATTGCAAGAGGTCCGGGCTGACCTGGAGGAGGAATATAATTGCTGGATTCTTTGAAATGCAAATATAGATTATAAATGAGCTTGTCACAGTCTTTAATACGATCAGAAACCATATGATGCAGTAGATAACTTCTCACTTCTTCCGAGTCGAAACTATCAATATATTTCTTTACAGTTTCTCCAGATCCTTTTACAGAAAAAAGAGCCAGCTCGGATAAAAAGCGCAATTCCGATCCTGTCATTCCGTTGATCTCTTCAAGCATCTGCTTTAAAACAAAAGCGTCATGCTCGGAAATTCGGTATGCTTTTTTTGCCTTTTCCTGCTCAATATAATAATTCAGCAATACTCTGTCAGAATCTACAAGCATCTATATCACTCCGATCCGTTGACAATGAGACGTATTATTTCCCATCCAGCATCAATGATCGTCCTTGAAACTCTTGTTCCAAGGCCGGATCGAACAACCAATTTCAATCCGAGATGCAAAGATTGAGCGATATTTTCATAATCTTTGATCTGTAGTGTCCTGTAAATAGTTTTCACATTTTTAACTTCTGTAAGTGATTCGGAGTCTACATGATCTGGGGTTCTTGTTCTACCATTAACCTCATAAGATTTCTTTTCGCTTTGGTTAATCCCTGCTTGACGTTCACCTTCTTTTCCTAGTTCAGTTGGTTTTTTTCCTCCCGATGTAACGGCTTGAATTAGTGCTCCGATGGTTACTGTTATTCCTGAAAAAATGGTCGCATCAGCCACACCAGCAGTAACACCCATACCAGCAAGGGCAACTGCACCTGTCCCACCTGTAAAGATAATAGCTGCAGCAGCGACACCGATTAAGATAAGAGCAGTTCCAAATGCAGCAAAGGACTCCCAATCGAACCCTTCTCTATCCTTTCTGCAGACCGGATTGTTGTTGCAGTACGCGAACATGTTCGCGCCGAGGAGGCCCTGGCCGGTGCTGACAAAGACGTCCGGGCTGATGAAGCGCCCGAGCTCCGGGTCGTAATAGCGGCTGCCGAGATAGTACATGCCCGTCTCGGCGTCGTAGTAATAACCCCGGTAGCGGAAGGGGTTCTTCGTCCCCGTGATATACCCCTCGGCGTTCGTCACCGTGCAGTTGCCCCATGCGTCGTAGCTGTAGCGCGCCACGATCTGCCCCGTTGAAGCGCGGACGATCGCGACCACGTCCCCCTGTACGTTGTAGAGGTAGTAGAAGATCAGACCGCCGCTGATCAGACCGACGCGGTTCCCCTCGCTGTCGTAGAAAAACCAAAGATGCGTGTCGCCCGTCTTCTGCGCCAGAAGCTGCGAGCCGTTGAGGAAGTATTCCGTCGTCGTCCCGTTCACCGTCTTGGAAGTGCGGAAGCCCTGCGCGTTGTATTTGTACGAATATGTGTTCCCGCCGCCGCTGATCCCCGACAGCTCCCGTCCGTTCCAGCTGTAGGTCTGGCCGTTGTACGACGTCATGTTCCCCATGCCGTCATAGGTGATCGCATGGCCGTCATAGCTTGTCAGCAGGTCGCCCCACGAGGAGTTGCCGTAGACGTAGCTGCGCGTCTCGGTCGGCGTGCCGAGCGTCCCCGTCGTGTAGGCGTAGCGCTTCCGCGCCGTGATGTTCCCGGCCTTGTCGTACTCGTATGTGAAGCTGGCATTCTGCGTCACGCTGTCGTGCCGGACAAGCTGGTTCTTCGCGTCGTAGGTGTATTTCTCCCGCAGCGGGTTGTCCTGCGACGGCCACCACAGCCGCTCGGTCGCGATGTTGCCGAGACTGTCATAAGTATAATACAGGTCCGGCATGCTCAGCAAGCCGGAAGTGAAGGTGTAGTCGATTCCGCGCACCTTCCCCGAGGTCCGGTTCTCCTGTGTGGTCCAGTTGAAGTAGCTGTACTCGGCCTTGATCTCGGCCTCCTCGTCCTGCGTCTGGTAGAATTTCAGATACAGCCGCCCCATGGAATCATAGCTGTTCGTCACCTTGCCGAAGGACGAAAAGGAGGTCGTCGAGGGCAGGTTGTCCGCTCCCGCGTAGCCATAGCTCACCAGCCGCTGCGTACCGTTGAAGGAGTAGCGGACGGAACTCACTTTATCTGTCAGGGGATCGTAATCGCAGCGGATCCAGTTTCCGTCCGAAACGTCCGTGCGCAGCGGACGGCCCAGCAGATCGTAGAGGTAGGCGTAGTTCTTCCCGTTGACATAGTCCCAATGGCGGCCCAGACGGTTTTCCGCGTTATAGCTCCACTCGAATTTCAGCGTCCCGTTGGCCCGGCGTGCGACCGGCCGGTCAAGAGAATCGTACGTATAGCCGACGGTGAAGCCGTTGCCGTATTCGACGGAGAGAAGATTGCCGTTGTTCGCGCCGTAGGTGTTCGTCGAGAGCGTATAGGTTCCCGCCTTGACCGTCAGGGGACGGCCAAAGCCGTTGTATGTGAGCGTATAGGCCGTGGACGGCGTGCTCAGTCCCGTGAGATAGCCTTTGCCGTTATACGTATAGCTTACCGTCGACGCGCCCGCCGCGAGGGGATCGCTGCTGTCGCTCACCGTCAAAAGCCGGTCGTTGTTCGCGTTGTAGGTGTAATAGGTGCTGTTGCCCCTCGGGTCCGTTACGTGGTCCAGCGTGCCCTTTTGACTGTCGTATTCGTACTGCGTGGCCTCTCCGAGATCGGTATACACCGCGGAGACATAGTTGCCGTCCTCGGTATAGGCCGTATAGCGCCGGATGTATTTCCCGCTTGCGTTCTGCGCCCGGCACGCCTGCAGATTGCCGTAGTCGTCGTAGGCAAAGCTGAATTCCAGCCGCGGCGTGGAAGAAGGCGTCTCTTTGGCGCTCGTGGCCTTGATGAGCCGGTGCCTGTTCGTAGAGGAATACGTAAAATCGTAGAGCTTGTTGTCCGCCGTCTCGGCCCTGGTCATCTCGTGGGCCGTGCTGTAGGTATAGCTGCGGCTGCGCGCCGCGTTGTCTGTGACCGTGATCAGGTTGCCGTTTTCGTCGTAGGTATAGCATACGCCCGTCTCGTCCAGATTCACCTGGACGTTGTCGAAGAGAGCATAGTTGGCGTTATGGGAATAGAAACAGACGACCTCGACATAATCGATCGTCCGGGAGGTGTTGAAGCCGAAGGTCGCGGCCGTGCGCTGCCAGCCCGCGGAGTAGTCCGGGTTGAAGGCGGCCAGACGGTAATCGCCGACGGTGCCGTTGGTATAATGCGCGCGCAGCGCAACGGCGAATTGCCTGCTCCCGTCCGGCGGCACGGAAATCCCCCTGGCCGAGGCGCTGACGGTCAGGAAGGTCTTGTTCCCCGTCCGGTTGATCTTTACCGACTGCTTTACCGCTTTCACCTTGTCGCTCTCGCCCGTGAAGCGGTAATACCCGTCGCTGCCGTCCCAGCGGATCCCGTCGTCCGGCCCCGCGTTCACCGTCGTCCATACGCCGACGGCCGGATCGTCGTTGAAGCTGCCGTTTTCGACCAGGTTGTAGGCGTTGGCGTTTAATCCGGTTTCCAGCTGCGTGCAGTCGAACCACGCACTCCCCGCGCCCGTCGTCCGCAGGCGGACGCGCACCTTCGCCGTCCCCTCCGGCGCCTTCGCCGACACCGCCAGACGGCGCCAGTCCGTGGTGTAGTCGATCGGATTCGAGGACACGGTCGACAGCACGCTTTCCTGTGCGTCCAGAAAACGGATGCTCACGTTCGCGCCCGTCGTGGCCGCGTTCGTTTTGACGTAGGCCGAGAAGGTGTAATGGCTGTAATTCGGCACAATGTCCAGCGTCTGCACCGCGTAGGCCTCCGCCCCCGTCAGCTTCATGCTGTGGTAGCCGAGATAGTGTTCGCTCGTGCAGTATTCCGCCACGCCGATCAGATACCAGGATTCCGCGTATTCAAAAGCGTGGTTGCGCAGCCGATTGTTGACAAAGCGCTGCCCCACGCCTGCAGCCGTGAGCGCGTTCGCCGTCTTGTTGTTCGCGTCGCCGTCCGCCATGTACCGGTAGATTCTGTTGTTCCCGGACGCGTCGGCGATCCCCGTCGTCCGTCCGTGATGGTCGAATTGGTAGATCTCCTCGCGGCCGCGGTTGTCCGTGAATTTGGTGCGGTTCAGCCCGCTGTAGTCGATCGTCAGGCTGTTGCCCTGAACGGTGTCGGTGCTGTCGAATTCCCTTACCGTTACGACGCGGTTTCTCACGGAGGCGCCGCCGCTGCTCGGATAGCCGTAGCGGATGCGCCGGTCGTCCGTCCCGCGCGCGATCGTCAGCTGGTAACTGTTGTTATAGCCGAAGCGCGTCTTTGCTCCGTCCGGATAGGTGACGCTCAGCAGGCTGTTGTACTCGGAATAGCTGAAGCTCGTCACACGGTTGGCCGGATCCTTCACGCTCGCGATCCGGTCTGTGAATCCCTCTTCCGTGCAGTAGTTAAAATAAATCTGCCTTCCGGCGCCGTCCTGCATCCTGTACAGCCGACCGTCCTCATGGTATTGGACCCGGAAGTAGTTCCCCTCCTTGTCATAGACCCGGCGCAGATTGCCGGCGGGCGTGAAACTCCTTTTTTCGCCCGTGGCCGACTCGATGACGAAATTCTCCAGATCCGTATAGTCTTCGATCACCGTCAGCGTCAGGCCGAGTCCCTCGTCGTCCTCCATGACGATCGACGGGCTGGTTTGCTTCAGCTTGAAGAAGTGCTGCGTGCCGTCGCAGTCCTCCCAGACGGTACGGTAGCCCTGTGAATACAGCGGCGCCCATTGGTTCGAGCTCTCGTCGGTGATGAACAAGAGCTTTTCCATGACGTTCAGCCGCCAGCCGCGGCCGACCTTGCACGACCGATTTACCGTGTTTCCGCGCTGGGAGCCGTCATAGACCAGACTGATCGACACGGGCATGCGGTTTCCCGTCGTGGCCAGCACCGGCGTGATGAACACCAGATTGCCGGTATAGTCACAGACATAGCCGCTGCCGCTGCGGCCGAGACTTTGAACATGGTTGGTCCAGCGCGCCTCCAGCCCCTGGCTGTTGAGGTAGTTGACGGCCAGCGTCGGCGGGATGGATTCGTTTGTCGTGCGGGCAAATTTCGCTATGTTCCACAGCGTTTCGTTTGCCTGCTTGAGGCAGATGCCGTAGTTGCCGCCCTCCTCATACCACTCCTTGACCGTTTTGGAGATGTTGAAGACGACGTCGGTGAATTCGCTGTGCTCGCACACCGACTGATAATCAATCACATTGCCGTCGACCGACGGCAGATCGCTTTCGCTGCCTGTCCAGCCGATCACGGAAGCGTCCCAGGCGGACGTCACCTTGTACGCGTTGATGATCATGGCGTCGTCCGCGCCGCTGAATCCGTAGCTGTCGGGGAACTGATGCAGGACAAGCTGCGCGTTCGTGACCACGTCGCAGGCTTTGAGTGTCGGAAGGTCAAAACGGACAAAGGTCCTGGCGATCCCGTAGTAGCTTCCCATATCATTGCCGACGGCCAGCGTCCCCGGCCCGGTGTTCTCACCGTGTCCATTCGATGCAAAGGTCGCGTCGCCTGCGGAATAGGCCGCATTATAGAATACGTAGGGATCGATCCGCACAGGGTATTTCCGCGCAGGGTCGTCCAGCCACGCGCTCTCCGCGCGCAGCGAAAGGGTCAGCTCGCTCTGTTCCGCCGACAGGATCTCCAGCGTCAGCGCGTCGCTGCCCGCCATCGCCGCGTCCGTCATATACGGCGCGCTGAGCGTAAAGACCGTCTCGCCCGCCTTGTCCAGCAGCGCGATCTCGCGCGGAGTGTCCTGTCTGGCCGTCAGCTCGCCCGGATCATAGCGGATCCGCCAGCTCCGCGCCGCCTCCGGCGTTTTGAGCACGAGGCTCTCTTCCAGCCTGTCCGAGCAGAGCCGGATCTCCAGATCCGTGTCCCGCAGAACGTCCCGGTAGACAAGCCCGCCCTGTATCCTCCGGATCGCGCGATACTCCGCGCGCTCTTCCCAGGGGCCGTCCTTCGGCGGCTCGATCACCGCCGCGTCACAGCGGGCGAGGGGCGTCGCTTTCCCGCCCTCGTCCGCGGCGTACTGCCACGAAAGGGTATACCCGCCGCTCGTGATGGCCGTAAGCGCCCTCTCGCCGCTGTTTTGCGCAAACGCGGCGCGGATCGGCGAGCTTTTCGGGACGTAGACACTTTTGTCTCCGCCGAGCGCGCGGGCAAGCTCCGGCGCCGTCCCGGCGTCGGTCAGGACCGGCGTGTTGTCTATGTCCAGCCACGCCCCCTCCGCCTCGGCGCGGTAGTGCACCGGATAGGGATATTCAACGGCCGTGAAGCTCTTGTCCGTGTTGATAAAGTGCTTCGCGTCCGCCTCGCGGTATGCCTCCGTCTCGCCGAGGATCTCCCGGGCCGGACCCTCGGAATACTCCTCGGCGTCGTGCTCCGTCGTCGGCACGCCCAGCGCCTCCACAAGCAGAGCGGACGCGGTCTGGTTCCTTTCTGTTTTCATGCGATCATCTCCCTTTCATCTTCAGCTTCTTCATATCGGTTCGATCGACACGATGTCGGCGAGGGGGATCTTTTTCCCGCTCGTGAGAAAAAGCGCCGCGGCGTATTCGTCGATCTTCTTCACGCGGCCGCGGACGGTCTCGTAGCGGCCGCCCGCCTTTTTTTCGTCCGGAACAAAAAAGCGGATCTCCGTCTCCGGCTCGTCCGCGATCGCCGCGGCGATCGCGCGCAGCCTCTCGTCCAGCGCCTCGAGCGCGTCGTGTCCCAGCTCCACGCGCGCATCGGTCAGACGGGCGCTCTCCGCCACGATCTCCTCATAGCCGGTGAGCGCGGCGAAGGAGGAAAACTGGGCCGCGCGCTCGGCGCGGGGCATGGGCGGATGCGTGCGTGAGACGGGGCGGGAAAGGTGAAGGATATCGTCGTATTTGCCCAATGCTCCCGCCTCCTTACGCTTTGTGGCCGCCAATCTGGCGGTTGCGCTCTCTCGCCGTGGCGCCCTTTTCCAGATTGGTGCCCTTCAAAATGGCGTTCTTGCCGTATTTTTTCTTGATATCCAGCATCACCTGCTGGCGCTTGCGCTCGTCCGCAAGCGCCGCTTTTTCCGCGGCGCTCTCCTTTGCGTCCTCCATCTGAGAAAAGAGATCGAGCTGCCCCTCGCTCTCGCGCCCGGCGCAGCGCTCGTCCCTGATCTCGCCGGCGCCGATCGTAACGCGCCGGATGAACAGCGCCGGATCGGCGATGCGGTCGTAGAGCGCGAGCATGGCCTCGGTGATCTGTCTGGTCGAGGAGCTGTAACGCGGCAGCCGGACCGAGCCGTGCACGCTTTTGGGGGCCTTGCGGCCGTAATGATCGCGCTCGGTCTGCGCGGCGTACTCCCTTGCCAGCCCCTCGTCGGCGAGGGAGAGACGGTCGTAGTTGATATACAGCTCGATCAGGTCGGTCACCAGCGCCTTGTCGACAAGATCGAGCACCATCTGCTCGGTCATCTCGCGCACGATCAGCCGGGCCTTGTCAAAGGGATATGGGGTCATCAGGACCTGGGAGGTGCTGATGCTGTGCGAAGAGGGGCGATAGGCCTTGATGTCGGAGATCAGACAGCTCTCGCAGCCCCAGGCGTGGTCGATCAGCAGCTCGGCGTTGACGCCGAAGAGACGGTAGAGCAGCTCTTCGTTGTGCGGCGCGTTCGCGTCGCCGAGCGAGCAGCGCGCCACGTCGCCCATCGTGTAAAGACCGTGGTCCTCCAGCTTTTTCGCGATGCCGCGGCCCACGCGCCAGAAGTCCGTCAGCGGGCGGTGGTCCCACAGCGCGCGGCGATAGCTCATCTCGTCGAGCTCGGCGATGCGCACGCCGTCGCGGTCGGGCTTCATGCGCTTGGCCATGACGTCCATCGCGACCTTCGCCAGATACAGGTTCGTCCCGACGCCGACGGTGGCCGTGATGCCCGTGGTATCGAGCACGTCGCGCACGATGAGCATCGCGAACTCCCGCGCGCTGACGCCGCGCGTGCGCAGATAGTCCGTCGCGTCAAGGAAGATCTCGTCGATGGAATAGACGTGGATATCCTCCGGCGCGGCGTATTTGAGATAGATCCTGTAGATGCGCGTGCTGTAGTCCATGTAATAGGCCATGCGCGGCGGCGCCACGATGTAATCGAGCGCAAGCGAGCCGTCCTTTGCGAGTTCGCTCGCAAGGTGGGAGCTGCCGGCGAATTCGCGCCCCGGGGCGCGGCTGCGGCGCTGCATATTGACCTCGCCCACGCGCTGCACGACCTCGAAGAGCCGCGCGCGCCCGGAGATGCCGTAGGCCTTCAGCGAGGGCGACACGGCCAGACAGATCGTCTTGTCGGTGCGCGTCGGATCCGCCACGACCAGATGGGCGTCGAGCGGGTCAAGGCCGCGCTCGCGGCACTCGACCGAGGCGTAAAAGCTCTTGAGGTCGATCGCTATATAGGTCCGTGCCTCCGTCGTCCTCACCTCCCGCTGTGTTTCTGCTTTTATCTTACCAGTATATCCGGAACATTGCAAGCGATACGCCCGCCCGGCAGACCCGAAAACGGTACACAAACGGCCGCGGCGGGGAAGGGGGGAAAAAATAAAAAACGATCGGAACGGGGCAGCTTTCACTGCCCCGCCCCGATCTTGGATAAGTGAGAGGAAAAAAGGAGAAAAATGAAAAAGATTCTTTGAACTTTACACCTATAAGATACCAGCAAGTTGTTTCACAAATAAGGGAAATAGTATTTCGGAATTGTAAAATAAACAAAAAAACAGCTTTGCCCGCCGCGTTTCGGACCGAGCGGCCCCGGAGCGCGAAACTTGACACCGGAGGGTGAAAATGATAAACTAACATGAATGATTATGCCCGGGAAAGAGGCATATCAAAAGGAGAAGCAAAGCGTGTTCAAGCTGATGATAAACGGGAAGAAAACAAGAAGGCTCACAGCCTGTGCGCTGCTGGGAGCGATGCTGCTGAGCGCCTGCGGGACAACGCCTCCCGCGGCGGAGTCCCCCGCGCCGGAAGAGATCGTCGAAACGGCCGCGCCCGCCAGCACGCCGACGCCCGGCCCGACGCCCGAGCCCTTCGCAACCGAGGTCGTCCTCAGCGAGCTGCAGGCCGCCAACAAGGCCACGCTGCCGGACGCCGACGGCGATTTCTGCGACTGGATCGAGCTGTATAACCCCGGCACCGAGCCCTGCGAGCTCAGCGGCTGCTGGCTGTCGGACAGCGAGCGGGATCTCCGCAAATGGCGCATCCCGTCCCTGACGCTCGACAGCGGTGCGCGCGCGGTGATCTTCTGCTCGAAGAAAGACCGCGCGGAGGGCGAGCTGCACACAAACTTCAAGCTCTCAGGCGACGGCGACGCGATCTTCCTCTCCTCGCCGGAGGGCGAGCTGCTGTGGAAGCAGAGCTACGACAGCTGCGCGGCCGATACCTCGCTGTGCTTCGAGGACGACGAGATCCGCTCCACGCGCTATCCCACGCCCGGCTTTGACAACAGCCCGGAGGGCTACGAGGCCTTCGCCGCCGCGAACGACATCCACGGCGCGCTCGTCGTCAGCGAGGTCGTCACCTACAACGAGGATTATTTTCTGCACGCCGCCGGATATTACGACTGGATCGAGCTGAAGAACGCCTCCGACGAGACGATCGCGCTCAGCGATTACTACATAAGCGACGATTCAGACGACAGGACGAAATTCCGCCTGCCCGAAAAAACGCTCGCGCCGGGCGAGATCTTCATGGTCTTCTGCGGCGAGCCGATCATCGAGACCGGCGCCTGCCACACGCCCTTCAAGCTCAGCGCCATCGGCGAGGGCGTTTTCCTCTTCCGCGCCGACGGGACGCTGTCGGACTATGTCAGTCTCTCAGGTATCCCGCTCAACTGCAGCCGGGGCAGGCTGGACGGCGAGAACGGCTTCTTCCTCTTCGGGACCCGCTCGCCCGAGACCGCCAACAGCGGCGGCGCGCGCTACATAACCGACAGACCCGTGAGCGTGACGCCCCCCGGCGTTTACGACGAGCTGAGCGCTCTGGACGTGGAGCTCTCGGCCGAGGGAACGATCTATTACACGCTCAACGGATACGAGCCGACGATCGGCCGCTCCGAGGTCTACACGGGGCCGATCCATCTCGACGGCAGCGCGCAGATCCGCGCGATCGCCGTCGCGGACGGCAAGCTGACGAGCGAGATCGCGACCTACACCTATTTGCTCGGCGAGAACCATACCCTGCCTGTCGTCTGCGTCGCGCTCGACCCGCAGAAGCTCAACATCCTGTACAACAACAACGGCAACATGGAATACGACTCCCACGTGGAGTACTACGGCCCGGAGGGGAGCTTCGACTCCGACTGTATGATCACGCTGCACGGCGCAGCCTCGCGCAGCGCGTGGGATAAAAAGAGCTTCAAGCTCGTCTTCCGCGACCGCTACGGCGGAGACGTCAGCTTCGATCTCTTCGGCCAGGGCATCACGGAGTTCCACTCGCTCAATCTGCGCGGCGGCGACTCCGTCGGGATGGTCACCTACCGCGAGCCGCTTGCGGCCGAGTTCGCCGAGCGTGTGGCGGTGACCGAGCCCTTCGCGCTCGATTCGCGCTTCTGCATCCTGTACCTCAACGGGGACTACTGGGGCATCTACACCCTGCGCGAGGCCTATTCGAAAAAATACGTCGCGAGCCATACCGGTTCGGACGAGGATCTGGTGAGCATCAGCCGCGCGCCGGTGAAGATGAAGTACCAGCCGGAGCTTTTCGAGCTGTTCAACTTCGCCATGAGCCGCGATCTGAGCGATCCCGACAACTACCGCTACGTAGCCGACAGGCTGGACATGGTCAGCTTTGCCCAGTGGCTCCTGCTGGAGACTTATTTCAACAATCTCGACCCGACCGGCAACATCCGCTACGCGATCGGCAACCGGCCGGACGGCAAATGGCGCACGATGTTCTTCGATCTCGACATAGCCCTGACGAACCGGGAGTCCTCGATCTATGAGTCGCTCGGTCTGGGCCACAAGCCCTCGCAGGTCGGCAGCGTGTACCAGCATCTGTTCAAGAGCGAGGAATTCCGCCGCGTCTATCTGGAGACCGCGGCCGGCATGTACCGCAACGGGCTTGACCACGAGCTGCTCGTGGAGATCTTCGACCGCATGGTCGCGGAGCTCTCCCCGGAGATGTCGCGCAATCTCAGCCGCTGGAACGAGAACGAGGCCATGTACGAGATGAACGTCGACTGGCAGCGCAGCATGTTTGTCCAGAGCCGCGACGACACCTTCCTGAAATTCGTTCAGGATTATACCGAGGCCGACGACGAGACGATGGCGGAGCTCTTTCCGCCGAGAGGATGACCGGGCATGAACGAAGAAACAAAAAGAACGAGCCACCTGAAAAAGAAAAAACACATGGGCGTCGGACGGATGATCGCGCTGGACATTCTGGCGATCGGCGTCGGGCTGCTCATCTTTGCGCTCTTCCACCATGTGCTGCCGCACTACGGCATCCTGAACGGCGAGAGGAGCGAGCCCGTCGTG
>JAEEGL013855832.1_pt1 | contig 12408 bp, 8 predicted proteins | sample 9134231 | NCBI WGS metagenome assembly JAEEGL01 (sample SAMN16246548, study PRJNA631951) | gut metagenome | biome: gut microbiome; feature: rumen; material: fiber-attached | host: Bos | place: Iran: Karaj | collected 2018-10 | reverse complement strand
TTTGGAGAAGGTTTACTTCTGCGGATCCGACAGGATAAGGGACGAGTTCCTTAGAAATGGGATCGACCTGTGCCCACCGGAGGAATGCAGGAACCTGATCATAGGCATGGATACCGAATACGATTACGGGAAGATGACCAAGGGGTGCGCGTCGCGCTGAAGGCAGAGAATACGACTTTAATATATCTATTGCACCATTGAAATGATTTGAACCCAATAATAGACTCAGTCCGCCCCCTATTGGTATGAATGCACATTAACTGATATGCCAATGTATTCAAAACTATTCCGTTAAAAATGAAACAATCATAACGTTTAAACTTCACATACGCCGGTCATTATTCACAATACTCGGATTACTTCTGATGAAAACATCCAGTTGAGTTCATTATCACTAACAAATACGAGGCTACTCCTTTGCGTTGGTAGAATAGTTTAAAAAAATTCAAAACATAACATCATCATATGAAAGCAGTCATTCTTGCTGGCGGCTTTGGAACGAGAATTTCCGAAGAGAGCCATTTGAAGCCCAAACCCATGTTAGAAATTGGTGATAAACCCATACTCTGGCATATTATGAAAATGTATTCACATTACGGCATTAATGACTTTATCATTTGTGCTGGATACAAGCAACACATCATTAAAGAATATTTTTCAAATTATGCACTTTACAACAGCGATGTTACTTTCGATTTTCAAAATGGATCGATGATCACTCATTCAAATACCTCTGAACCTTGGACAGTGACCGTTGCAGACACCGGCCTTAATACCATGACAGGTGGAAGAATAAAAAGAATTCAAAGGTATGTGGAGAACGAATCGTTCTGTTTAACATACGGAGATGGCGTATCTGATGTTCCCTTGGACAAGGTTGTAAAATATCATAATGAGGGGAAAAAAATAGCAACCATCACTGCTGTAAGGCCAGATGGCCGTTTCGGCATACTTGAACTTGCAGGCAACAGTGTAAAAGCGTTTAGAGAAAAAAGTAAAGAGGACACAGGATGGATTAATGGCGGATTCATGGTTTTAGAGCCTGAAATTTTTGACTACATTGACGGAGACAGTACAGTCTTTGAACAAGAACCCATTAAAAATATTGCTGCTATTGGTCAATTAGACGCATATAAGCACTACGGTTTCTGGCAATGTATGGATACTCTAAGAGACAAAGAAAAACTACAAAACATGTGGGACTCCGGCAAAGCACCTTGGAAGCAATGGTGAACCAAATGAACGATTTTTACAAAGGGAAAAGAGTGTTGGTTACAGGCCATACTGGATTTAAAGGCGCATGGTTGTGTCGCATACTTGATTTGCTAGGCGCTAAAGTATTTGGATATGCCCTTGAACCACCTACAAATCCCAATTTATACACTCTTCTAAAGTCGGACGAGTATGTCAACTCTGAAATAGGAGACATCGCTGATTTTGTCAGCCTGAGTGACTATTATCAAGAGGTTATGCCCTCTATCGTGATACACTTAGCTGCCCAACCAATTGTGATTGAGGGGTATGCCCACCCTCGTGAAACATATCTAACAAACGTAATGGGGACTGCAAACATCTGTGAATGCATCAGATTATATGGTGCTAAAAGTTTTTTGAATGTTACAACTGACAAAGTATACTATAACGATGAATCTGATCACTACTACAAAGAAGAAGAAATACTGGATGGCTTTGATCCATATTCAAACTCAAAAAGTTGCTCTGAACTAGTAACTGCCACATACAAGCGGAGTTTTGCCAATCAGATGTGCCCTACATCCACCGCAAGAGCAGGTAATGTTATCGGTGGAGGTGACTTCGCAATCAATAGAATTATACCAGACTGCATAAGAGCTGCAATTGAATCAAAAGAAGTTATATTAAGAAATCCCAATTCAATAAGACCATACCAACACGTACTTGAGCCATTATTCTCATACCTAAAAATAGCTTCTATGCAAGCAATAAATCCGAAATATGAAGGTAATTACAACATTGGTCCAGATAAAAATGATTGTGTTACCACCGGTGAAATTGCTGACCTATTCTGTAAATACTGGGGCAACAATATGTGTTGGAAATCTAGTGTAAACGGTGGACCACATGAGGCAAATTATCTGAAATTGGACAATAATAAGATAAAAAATGTATTCGGGATAACACCTGTATGGCACGTGGATAAAGCCATACAAAAAACTGTGGAATGGACAAAAGAGTGGATTTCAGGCAAAGATGTAAGGACTTGTATAGATTTACAAATCAAAGAATATTTTTCTAGCAGAAACATAACCTTGTAACAAAGAAAAAACGTGGTACACAATGATACATGACAGCGAAGAATTGGCAAAAAAAATTCGTGTTGATGCCCTAAAAATGATCCATGCTGCACAGGCTTCGCACATCGGTTCGATCCTATCAATGGCGGATTTGATTGCTGTTCTTTATGCTGACGTATTGAATATCACACCAGAACGTATTAATGATCCAAAAAGGGACCGTTTTATACTAAGCAAAGGGCATGCAGGCGCAGGAGTGTATGCAGTATTGGCTGAATGTGGATTTTTTGATAAAAAACTATTAAAAACATACTACAAAAATGGCAGTAATCTTTCAGGCCACGTTTCAAGCAAAGGCGTACCGGGTGTGGAATTATCAACAGGAAGTCTGGGGCATGGATGCAGCGTTGCCTGTGGAATGGCATTGTCATCGAAAATATACAAATCAGGTTTCAATGTGTACTGCATAATAGGGGATGGAGAATCTGAAGAAGGGTCTGTTTATGAAATGGCCCAATTCGCCAGTAAAAATAGATTGAATAATCTGACGATTATCATGGATTTGAATGGTTTGCAAGCGATGGGGAAATGTGACGATATTGTTGGTCACATAGATCGCAAATCATTATGGAATTCTCTTGGGTGGAACGTGTTAGAGATAGATGGTCACAATCATAATGCAATCCGCGATGCACTGATGAGTCCCTCTGAAAAACCCAAACTAATACTTGCAAAAACCACAAAGGGAAATGGTGTATCATTCATGGAAAATGATAACATATGGCATTATCGCCCGCCAAATGAACAATTATTGTCACAAGCACTTCAAGAATTGGAGGGACATTATTGAGAAACCACCTCATAGAAGAACTATCGAAAATAGCAGCTCTCGACAAAAATGTTGTTCTAATCAATGGCGATTTGGGATTTGGTGTCCTGGAAGTATTTGAAAGAACGTGCCCTGATCGATACTTCAACGCAGGAATATGCGAACAAAACATGATGGGTGTAGCTGCAGGAATTGCTTTAACAGGAAAAAAAGTATACGTATATTCGCTTAGTAATTTCCCCTGGATGAGATGTTTAGAACAAGTCCGCAACGATGTTTGCTACCCAAATGCCGATGTAAAAATAATTGCAGTTGGAGGCGGGTTCTCCTATGGTGAATTGGGTATGAGCCACCATTCTACCGAAGACATAGCGATGCTAAGGTGCCTTCCCAACATGCACATCTTTACTCCCGCTGATGTTTCAGATGCCATTAGGGTGTTGCATGAATCTTACAACATAAGCGGACCATGTTACATAAGACTGGGGCGTGGACATGAGCAGGACTTGCCAGGAGATCGCTCACAAGAATTGTCATCTGTTCAGGTAATAAAAGAAGGTAAAGATTTGGCCATAATATCATACGGGCCAGTAATTTGGGAATCCATCAAAGCTGCAAAAACTTTAGCAGAAGATGGAATCGATGCAGAAATTGTGAACATTACTCAAATAAAACCATTGCCATCGGAATTAAACACAATTCTATCAAGATTTGACAATATTATCACTGTCGAAGAACATACAACAATAGGGGGCATTGGGTCAATAATTGCTGAATTGGTTTCATCCACCCATTCAATATGCAATATAATAAAACTCGGCTTAAATGATTGTTTTACATCAATAGTCGGAACTCCAGAGTATTTAAGAGATTATTACTCCCTGTCTAGTTCCAAAATTGTTCAAGTGGCCAAGGAGGCGATTGTCCATTGAAATCGATTGTATTAACGGGGGCCACCAGCATGCTCGGCATCGCATTGATAAACAAATGTATCGAGCACAATACAAAGGTGTATGCAATTTGTCGCAAAAACAGTATGAGAAAAAAAGATATCCCAGAGTCCCCCCTCGTGGATGTGATTGAGTGCAATTTAGATGAACTAAACTCAATCGACACTGGAAGATGTCGTGCTGATGTATTTTATCACCTTGGCTGGAGTGGTACAACACGACAAACACGTAATGACCCCTACGAACAGGTAAAAAATATCACATATTCAATTGACTCTGTCCATTTAGCACACAAATTTAAATGTTCAAAGTACTTCCACGCAGGATCTCAAGCAGAATTTGGCCCTTCGGAAACAGAATTAAATTCTCAATCAGAATGCAAACCAAAAACAGCATATGGTGCATCAAAATATGCTGCTGGGATAATCACAAAAAATATTTGTGAAGAATTGGGCATAACCCACTTGTGGGGAAGAATTTTTAGTGTTTATGGCGTCCACGATAACCCACATACACTTATCAATTATGCTGTGGACAAATTCTTAAAAAACGAACCTGCAGAATTCTCGTCGTGTACACAGATATGGGATTATTTGTTTGAGGATGATGCCGGGGAGATCCTATATCGTATCGGAAATATGATTGATGTGCCGAAAATATGTTGTATTAGTAAAGGTGAAAAAGTACCGCTAAAAGACTATATTTCTAAAATATACTCCATCTGCAAATCTCATTCAATCAATACATTCACTACTCGTAAGGATTTGTCTTTACGCGTTGATCCTTCAGATTTGTTTGACTGGATAGAATATGTACCAAAGTATTCATTTGAGTATGGTATATCCAAAATCGTTGAATCGAAAATGCAGAAATAATCAAGGCTCTGAACAATACAAAGAATATCAAGATATGAGCGTACAAGACCCCTAAAGATAAAAAAATAAAATATACGATAATAAGGTGAACTGATGCAAACTGATCCGCTTGTTTCCATTATTGTGCCCTGTTACAACGTTGCAACCACAGTAGAAAGATGTCTTAACAGCATACTGACTCAGACGTACAATAATCTCGAAGTAATATGCGTGAATGATGGCAGTACAGATTCGACTGTGCAAATATTGGAAAGATTCAAAGCGGACAAAAAAATAATACTTCTAAACCATGATAAAAACAAAGGTCTATTTCATGCTAGGTTGACTGGTGTAAAATATGCGCATGGGGCCTACATTTCGTTTGTTGATAGTGATGACTACATAAGTATTGATTTTATAAGATGCCTAGTGAACAAGGCAGAAAATACCGGTGCAGACCTTACAATGTGCAAAACAGTACATGAAAAGAACAACAATAAGTATGTTCACAATTCATACTACAATGCAGACTTTGACAATATATCCCAAAACGAGTTATTTAATAAGTACATGGAACAAGAGGGTTCCTGCTTCATATGGCATACTGTCTGGAACAAATTATACAGTAAAACCTTATGGGATTTGGCTATGCCATATTTGGAAAAACAGGATAAACACCTAATTATGGCTGAAGATTTGGCCTACTCATCTGTTCTATTTTATTTTGCAAATAAAATGTCTTCTGTAGATTACTCATATTATTTTTATTTCCAAAATGAAAATGCGTCAACCAGTCTTGATGGGAAAAATACCGTTAAAATGGAAAAAAACATCAACGACTTAGGGACTGCTTTTTCATTCGTTGAATCATTTTTTAATCAAGTCGAAATCAGTAAAGAAAACCTGCAACACTTCAAAAAATGGAGAGACCTATATAGTCGCTTTTGGGCAGATAATATTAAAAACACAATAAGTAGCGCCTCAGATAGAAAAAAACTGAATGAATTATTGAAAAAAGCCTTTAAAATAGATGAAATTCAACTAACTTCACCTTCAGATCACTATTTCTATCGCAATACTACAAAATGGGATGGACGCTACGAACAACTTTTAACAAGATTATGCCGTGGATCCGAAAAAATAGTATCATTTGATGTCTTTGATACTTTGCTTGTTAGACCCCTATATGATGCTCATGACTTATTTAGACTGGTTGAGCACCATATGAAAGTTGAACAACCATCTAACATACCTTTCCACAGCATAAGACACCGCGCGGAAGCGATGATGAGAACAAAAAATGAAGAAGTAACGATTAAACAGATATACGATTGTATGTGTAATTCTTTTGGATTAAATCCAGATTTTTGCGCTAAATGTAAAGATATGGAAGAAAAATTAGAATTGAAATTTCTTGAACCCCGCAAAAGTATCAAAAATGTCTATGAAATGTTGAGATATCTCAACAAAAAAATGATTGTTATTTCAGATTTTTATATGGATGCTGCCTTTATCAAAAAGGCTTTAAAATCTTCGGGATATGAATTTGATAACGTATTTGTTTCATCAGAGTACAATAAAACTAAACAGACAGGCTCATTATATGATGTGGTTTTGAAATCATTAAACACTAGCCCAAACAATATCATCCATATCGGAGACAATTGGCATTCCGACAAAATAATGGCTGAAAATAAAGGGTATTCCACCTGGTTTTATGCAAAAGCTATGGATGCATATCTATACCATATCCCCGATATTCCTGCATCTCATATCGGTGACATATTAACTAAGCAATTTGGTGAAGATGTCAATAGGAATAAAGCTCTAGAGTTTATTGGTTTTAGATGTAGCATCGCAATTGTTGCCAACAAATTATACGATAACCCCTACGCAATATTTTCTGCAAATCAGGAATTCGGATGTAATTTAAAACATATTGGATTTGGTGCATTGGGGCCATACATCTGGGGGATATCGCAATGGTTAATTAACAATCATAAAAAAGATTGCAAAACAATTCATTTTATCGCTCGTGACGGATATTTGCCAATGAAAGCATTTGACATCATGAATAAAAATACCAATATCAAAAGTAATTACATCTATGTTTCAAGAAAATCCCTAATGCCTCTAAAAATTGAATCCCCATCCGATTTTTATTCGATCTCATCCGATATTAATTATAAAAATACAAAATACTCCACGGTCATAAAGGGCCTATCACCAATAATTAATGATGCGGGGGAACTATATGCAAAATATGGGGACAATACTATAGAATCAGAGGATAATTTTTTGACTTTTATAGCTGACTTAAGAAATCATTATGACGAACAGAAAAATATCGCATACCGTAATCAAGTGAAAAAATATTTCAAAAATATTATCCTCCCCGGAGATGAGATGTTTGATATCGGGTATAGTGGTAGAACACAGATTTTACTATCAAAATTACTAGAATTCCCGATCAATGCTAGTTTCATACATTGCATCAATGATAGCAATTACGAAGATCTCTCAACGATGGGCATTTCAATTAATACTTACTATGACTATACCCCATGCATTATTGGTGGAATAAGGGAGTATATCATATCTGAATTGCACCCCTCATGTATAGGATATTCCGAAAATGGGCCTGTCTTTGAAGATTATAATTTATTACCATGCACAAAATTTGTAATCGACCAGCTACAGCTTAACGCATTAGACTTTGTTAAAAAAATAACTGATTTATTTTCAGAATGGGGAGATATGCTTAATACTCGTGCCACAGACATCTCAATACCATTTGAGTTGTTTGTAAATCGCTCTTCCACCGAAGATCGTTGGATGTTTGAAATGTGCGATTTCGAGGATGAATTGTATTACGGAAGAAAATCTAACCTAGTAAATAACTGGAATGATGCCATATCTTATTTCAAATTATTAAGCATGCCTGATAGACTCAAACGAAATAGTGGCACAGAAGTAATTAATATAGGGATGGCTAAAATTAATACAAAAACAAAAAAAGCACTGTATTATTTGCTATTTGATTTTAAACAACTTGTAAAAAGAATAAAAAAGCACTAATGAGGTCAAAACAATGTCAAACGATTGTTAACAATTCTTTCTTTGCTTTGGGCGTATTAATACTTTTTAATAAGTCGATCAGTACTTCCTTACCCCATTGCGAACCCAACATAGTTGCTTCTCTAAAATATTCAAGAGCTATGTCGAGATTCCGCTCCACGCCGACGCCGGATCTGTATGCCTTACCCATGCGCACCAGACCGCCTGGATCGTCAATGCTAACCAGTTCTCTACCAATATCGATCATTTCGTTTAATGAATCCTCAGAATGAATGTTCCATAATACATCAAATAAGAGATTCTTTGCATCACTATTCTTCTCAGATGCCAAACGAAGTAATGATGCAGATATTTGTAAATTTTTTAATACTCCGAGACCATCGCGGAAAGACTTGGCTAGATAGATTATGCCACCAACATCACAATACTTTTGTATTTTTATCAATGCCAATTCATACAACACGGAATTATTACTGGCCAACATCGCTTTGATGGTATTGAGTATGTGTGGCATCAGTAAAAACTTGGTTATAACTGGTTCGTCAAATATTGATAAATCAAACACCTGCAAGTCATTATTCGTACAGCAATGATTGATATCAGCCAAGGTATCGTATTCTTGACCATTGATATTATATGTAATATAGCCCCCAGGATACGTTATAACATTATTTGCTCTTTTTAATTCAGTTATATTGAGTTTAATCCTCTTATAATCAACTTCAAAATACCCAGAATGGAAATTTATTGCGTTTACATATTTTGATTTGTAGATCAATCCATTTACATCCATCAATCCAATCTGGGTCTCGCTGCAATACGGAGGCTCATACTCGGTCTTTGCCCACCCAACCTCAATTTGGCACGATAGTTCGAATGACAAGGCCCCCATTTTTGTTGGCACATATATCACTTGTGCTAACTCTACACCAAACGGTGCTGTGAACTGACCTTCTTTTATCATTACAATCGACTTTTTTGTATCAACTAATATAAGTTTGATCTCCCCATCTACTTCTGGAGAAACATTTACACTAAAAAAATAGTCTTTTTCAGGAATTAAATGAATTTTTGATTCTGACAATAACAGTGGGGCATCACTAGTTACCTGTCCAACTATCTTCCAACAATCCCTAGATTTGATGCAAGATATGTTTGTATTCAAAGGAGGTACAAACTCCAAATGATTTTTACTATGGGATTTAATCACTAAAGGCGATCTGCCAAGTGCCCCATTGTAGTTTTTGCTCAAACAAACATCACAATATTTAAGTGAATCTCCAAAATCTTTGATGTATTTTACCGAAGAAGTGGAAGATACAATCGCAGCCTTTGTTCTGGAAACCATTAGTATGTCTAAAATGTACCCCATACCAACATTCAAACTATCAAAATTGCCCATACTACGTTCTACTTTCGTTAATAGATCTGTATGATTGAAGCGTATCCTATCTTGTGCAATTATCTTATCTCCCATCTTTTCCTTAAAGTAATTATAATTGTCAATATCTTCTGTACTTAGGTAAATGTAGTCGCAATTCAAATTATGCATGTGAGCAATACATATTTCCAGCGATTCATGTGCATCTGTTGGAATGCGGTGCCATTTTTCAGTAAAATAATCCGTACCTCTTAAAGCTACACCTAATATCGATTTATCGCCAAAATAATTTTTAAAATATGCATCCTCTCTCTCTAACACCTGATCAGATAATAGAGACCTATCCACTTTACCTAACTTTATAGGGATTGGCGGAGCATTATCATTCCTTATTATTGTCACATCTGCACTATCATATACTTCATCGACAGAGATTGAGTCGGGTTGTTTAAAATAATAATTCCATGCATTATACCTCCCTAAATATTTTGGACAGGTATACGAATTCGGAAAATTTTGAAAATCGACAAAATGGATAATATTCATTTGTTCTGCATACTTTGTCCATACTGTTGATGCAGATAATTGAGAAAGCAATCCCCTCCCTTTACTCGGTGTCGTTACAATTATCCTCTTGTTTTTATTTTTTTTACCGAATTTGTAGTTGAATCCTTTTAAACTAGGATCAAATTGACAGGTAATCACTTTCGTCTGATATTTTTTTAATACATTGCCAGAAACAAGTAAAATCTTATCAACGGTATCAAGTGATTTTGAAAGGCTTTCTCCATAAAAAGAAATAAATTCGCCCCCGATTACAACGCCTTTTAATTTAAAATGCGAAAAGGGAAATGCGCTATAAACGCCATTATTTTTTTCTGGGTGTTCGTCATAAATGATCAGAGTTTTAACAGGTTCGGGCGATATCATCAAACCTTCGGGGGGATCTGTAACTTCACACGGATTGCTCGATAGTAATGCGTAGTATCTTATTATATCTACAAAATTTGCTTTTGGGTACTCTATTTCTTCGTTTTGAACCGTGTTGAACAATTCGCCAAACATTTAATCCCTTCCCCATTCATCAACTAACACTAATCCGCATTTCTTAATGAATTCTAAAAAGTTATTATAACACCAAGGATACCTTGCATTGAATTCCTTATAATCTGTCTTTTGAATCAAGTCATCGATCTTTGTTTCTGAAGTAATAGAGTCGATTGAAACGGCAGGTAATGAAAAATAATCAGTCAGCTCTTTTGTCCTCGTATCTGAATAAATAAACAAAGCCGGAATGCCCCTTCTCAATGCAAACACATTTCCATGGAACCTCATCCCTACGGAATAGGTACAATCTGAAATTCCTCTCTGCCAACCATAATCTGAATAATAAATCTCTGATTTTTCTGTCAAATATTCGCGAAGGTGAGGAACGTCAGGTATATGCACAGAGGACCTATAATCAATCTTGTTTTGTTCAATAAAACGTGCATGGGAGTCCATAAAAATCTTTAATAGGTTCACTTCAGAGTCGCTTGTTCTCCCATAAAATGCACGATAATTTGCAACTACCTTTTTTGATGATGCAACCGCATCGATTGCAAAATTTGGATCACACCAATAATACATGGAAGGACATCCGATTATTTGGACATTCTCGATACCATATTGCTTCAGTATCTGTTCAGTGTACTTCCCACGTAAACCTAATGGATTGCATGAGGATAATTTAGTTAATATTTCCACTACAGAAGGATGCAATTCAAATGATTGCTTTTCCACCGCAGATTGGAGTCCAATCGACATTACAACAATTTTATCATAATATTTATTCACCAGTGGCAGCAAATAGGAGTAGTCTATTTTTTCCCGGATCCAAATTAAATCCGTCAAAATAATCCGATCATAATCATCAAAAATATCACTATTCAATAAGGAGTGTGGTACTTGGTCTGGATTGAACATCTTCTCAATACTGGTCCAAAATGCAACATTTCCTGTATTGTTGCCTAATGACTCAATTGGACAACGATTGTTAAATTCATCCTTAATCAATGCTATTTTCGATTTTTTCAATAAACTTTTACCAGATACATAGATTCTTGTGCTATTGCCCGTGACCGCAGAATATATCTGTTCGATTGCTACTTTGTACAATATATCTACATACTCTCCTTGATCACAGCGATTAGCATTAATTTTTTGAATACAGTATTCTGATAAATCTATAACAACTGGTTGTTCCTTATCACAAAAAAATTCATCCCAATAGGAATATAAGGCATACAACAAATCATTATTTTCATTATTACCTTCAATCGGGATGGCGTCACCGTATTGCATTTTCTTGTAACACGGAAAGATTGCCTTAACTAATATAATCCGATTTGAAGAAACCACCTCAGTCAACTTACTCATGAATGTGAAGAACAACCTTTTCAACACATCTGAATCGACATTTCTAAATCCTACATGAGATAACTTTGGATGTTCCAAACGATACAATTGCGCGTATGGACTATAGTACTTTTTTATAAAATCATCTTGAAACACAAATAGACCATTTACCACAGTTAAAATATCAACTAGTACCCAACCTTTAGATGACGTTTTCATTCTATTGAACAAATTACTTCTTACTTCATCAACTACAATGCGATCTTTCCAATTACTACAACCGACTTCTTGAGCAATTGCCTCATCAAAAGGTGTAATACATGTGTATGGATTGCAAATTGGGGAAGCCCCTTGCAAATAACAATTGACTGTGAAAACACCCCTATAATCGTTATCCATGATATGTTTACACAAATCTGTTCCGTATATTGATATGGGTATCTTCATTACTTCTCCCTCCTATGCAACTAGAATCGTCCTATTCATATTTGATTTGAACGTTTTGTCTCTCCAAGACGCGCCTTGCACCATAGGTCCCCCAGTCTGGAACCTTTCTCGTACCACATCAGGGCCTCTGAATAATCCTTAGCGACCCCTACACCGTCATAATAGAAGTTACCGGTACGGCGAATGGCGTCCAAATTGC
>JAEEGL012698356.1_pt1 | contig 12408 bp, 7 predicted proteins | sample 9134231 | NCBI WGS metagenome assembly JAEEGL01 (sample SAMN16246548, study PRJNA631951) | gut metagenome | biome: gut microbiome; feature: rumen; material: fiber-attached | host: Bos | place: Iran: Karaj | collected 2018-10 | reverse complement strand
CTCCTTCGCGAACTGCGAAGTTGAATTATCACCGTACTTTCCCTGAAGATTCTTATCTATGCTTATATATTCCTCATTAAAGTCGTTTCCAACCTTTGTTCCACTTCCACTACCTTGGCCCTGACCCTGGCCGCCGCCCTGGCCCTGTCCTTGACCCTGGCCCTGTCCTTGGCCTTGACCCTGTCCTTGGCCTTGACCCTGTCCTTGTCCTTGGTCCTGTCCTTGACCCTGCTGCTGACCCTGACCTTGCTGCTGACCCTGACCTTGTTGCTGGCCCTGGCCCTGCTGCTGGCCCTGACCTTGCTGCTGACCTTGTCCCTGCTGCTGGCCTTGTCCCTGCTGCTGGCCTTGTCCCTGCTGCTGACCCTGGCCCTGTTCCTGGCCCTGCTGGTTCTGACCATTCTCACCATTTTCGCCATTCTGCTGGTTATTCTGAGCCTTCTGATTCTGCTGCTTTGAATATTCATTCATCATTTCAGAGGCATCTTTTATGGCTTTGTTTGCATTTTCAGGAATATGCTCGGATATGTTTTCCAGTTCTCTCTGCATATCACCGACCTTATATCCCAGCTTATCCTTAGCCTTCTTAAGAGAATTCTTATCCTTTGTTTTCTTAAGATCCTGACGGGAAGCTTCAAGTGCTTCCTTCATATTTTCAAGAGCTTCCTTTTCTTCAGGCGAAAGCTCCAGCTGTTCAATCTCTTCAAGCTTTTCTTCGATTTTTTCAATCTCTTCAATTATCTCTTCGGCTTCAACCTTTGCTTCATGTTCTTCCACCGCTTCTTCTCTGACCTTGGAAGGTATGAAGCCGGTTCCGATTCCCGCTGCGGTTATAAGCAGGAATATCAGAAGCTCCTTCCATGGAAGCAGTTTTCTCTGCTGTTTCTTATGCTGCTCTACAAGATATTTTTCTGAATAGCGGAGCGTTGCTGCTGCATCTTCGATCTGCAGGCTTTTGATGCTTCCCTCAGGAATATCCTCACCCTTTGTTATCTCTTCAAATGCAGTAACGATTTTCTCCTTAGTTCCGAAACTGTCCAGATTAACAGCTGTTGCAACCGGATTACCTTTATGGGCAAATCCCCATATAAGTCCAAATACTGCCGCCGCAGCTATAGCTATAATTCCTGTCAGTTCAGCATAATAAAAGTGCCAGATAAGACTTATCAGCATACACACTGTAAGAATACCGGCACCTAAACATGCAAATCTGAGGACAGAGCGCATAATGATCACTCCGTCCTCATTTCTTCTCATTTTGAGTACGAACTTTTTGATATATCCCCTGTTATCCATATTTCACACTCACATTACTAAATACTTTACGCCTTCTTTACGTTTCTGTCATTAAGCGGATCAATCCTCTTAGCAGCCAGTCTCAGGAATAATACAGCAAGTGCCAGCTGAGCTATAACTGATAAGATAATCCACATATTTGTGCTCCCAAGGAAGATGTTATCATATATATCTTCCAGAAAATCTTCAGATGTAAGTCTTGATAAGAAGAAGACTACAAAGTTAACTACAGGATTTATAAGCTGTATTGAAAATGTAGCCTTAAGTGCATCTTCCAGTGCACTTCCTCTTGATCCGGAAAACATAATAGCAGCTACTATCATCGGAACAAATGAAAGTGCATATATCACAAAGTAGATTCCGAAGGATGTAATAACTGATGTGATTGTCTTCTTACATCTTGATGAACAATATACTCCAATACTTCCTGCTAAAACAGCATATACAAAGCTGAGAACCAGGAACTCTAAAAGTACCAGCCATGATAATCCTCCAACCATGAAGGAAACTGCCATAAGAGGAATACTTGCAATAATAAATATCATAACTCTTATAACTGCAGACATCATCTTTCCGAATACAATCGAATTGAGACTTGCTGTTGTTGTAAGAAGTGTATCAAGTGTTCCTCTCTCCCTCTCTCCTGATATGGAGGAAGCTGTAATAACCGGTATCGCAAGTGCTATTATTCCAAGCTGAGTAATAGCAAGTACCGGGAAGAATACTACATATGCCTGATAAAGCTCTGTATTATCAGCATAGGATGCATATGAACGGAATGCTGAAAAAATGAGCATAAAGATGATTCCCAGAATAGCTACATAAGCAAACAGCTCCCATGCCAGCTTCATGCTTCTGGAGGTTACACGAAGATCTTTCTTAATAATAGGATTAACCTTAATTTTGTCCATTCATATCACCTCCATTCTGCTGATTATAGTTACTTTCATTATTCTGATATGCATTTGGATCAGGTCCCGCGAAACTATTCTGTCCACCGAAATTATTCGGTCCTGCAAATCCGTTCTGGCCACCAAAGCTGTTTGGATCTATGAATCCCGGCTGGCCGCCAAAGCTGTTTGGATCTGTAAATCCCGGCTGACCGCCAAAGCTGTTTGGATCTATGAATCCAGGCTGGCCGCCGAATCCATTCTGACCGCCGAAGTTGTTTGGTCCTGTAAATCCAGGCTGACCACCAAAATTGTTTGGTCCTGCGAATCCCGGCTGGCCGCCGAATCCGTTCTGTGCAGGATTTACGTTTGCGTTTACTCCGCCTGCTCTTCCTTCTGTAATATCCATAAAGATAGATTCCAGTGAATGCTCGTCTCTGTGGAATCCTCCGACAAGTACTCCACGTACCATCAGCTGACCTACAAGACTATTGGCCATCTCATCTGTATCAACACCTGTCACAATGATTTCATTGGACTTAACTGCTTCTATCTGTACATTTGGCTGCTCACGCATAATTGTAACAGCCTGTTCAATATCTGACTTAACTTCAATGATAAGTCTGCTGGCATCATTTCCAATGCTCAGGATATCCTTCATAAGTCCTGCTGCAACCAGCTGACCATGATTCATGATTCCTATACTGTTACACATTTCAGAAATATCTGCCAGGATATGGGAACTGATGACTATGGTCTTGCCCATGGACTGAAGATTCATCAGAAGCTCTTTCATCTCAACTCTGGCTCCCGGATCAAGACCTGATGAAGGCTCATCCATTACGAGAAGCTCAGGGTTATGAAGAAGTGCTCTTGCAACGCACAGTCTCTGTTTCATACCTCTGGAAAGAGTATCTACATAAACTTCTTTCTTATCTGCAAGATTTACCAGATCAAGAAGTCCGTCTGCAACACCCTCGGTCTCCTTATAGCTCATTCCATAAAGTGAGCCATAGAACTCTAAGTATTCCTTAACCTTAAGATTATCATATACTCCGAAGAAATCCGGAACATAACCTATGGTTCTTTTAAGAGCCATCATTCCTACAGCACCACTGGCTCCGTTAACGATGACCTCACCGCTTGTAGCCTTAAGCAGTCCGCATATAATTCTGATGGTAGTAGTCTTACCTGCGCCGTTAGGTCCTACAAATCCAAAGAGATCTCCCTTTGGAACATGAAGGTTGAGGTTTGATACTGCCGTGAAATTTCCATATTGTTTAAATAAATTGTTTACATACAGCATAATCCGTCTCCCCCCTTACTTCATGTATACACAGGTGTAGGAGACTTCCTCACCATCTTTACAGTTCAGAATATTTTCGCTTTTTCTGACACCTATTATGATAGGTGCAGAAGTTGATACATTTCCGTTGTCACATACTGTATTGTATATAACCTGCATAGCTGCATAATCTGAAGCAACGTCATAGTTACCGTTACTATATTCCTGATACATAACGCTTGAAAAGTCAGACGAAGAATTTACAACACGGACATGTTGACTAACGCTTACCTTTTCACCATTTTTGCAGTCCTTCATAACATATGCTGCTCCATAGTCGTATGCAATCACATAATCAAAATCCTGTCCTGTATTATTTACTATAGTAGTATCCGGCTCTCCACCTATGTCAAAGAATCCCGTTCTGTTTGTCTTTCCGTATACTGCATATGTAGCCTCATCAAACACAGATGATGGCTTATACGATACATTCAGGCCATCAGCTGTTTTCATAAATGTAGTTTTTGTTCCTGAAGCTGACCAGCTGTATAGGTTATAACCTGTATAATACTTTGAATCCAGTTTTGCTGTCCATACATCAGCGTTCGCAGAATAGCCTTCAACAAGCGATATAACATTATCACTTCCTGCTGCCTGCATAGTAATTGTCTTAAGCTTGATTCCCTTTACAGAGAAGCTGATACTGAAAACAAATAAAATGACTGTAAACAGAAGCGCAACACCCGGAATGATTATCCAGCACTTCTCTCTCTTGTTGTACTTTTTAAGGATAAGATATAGGATCGGTCCGATAATAACTATGTATACCAGAATGATCGGAATCATAAGTCCCATACGTGTATTAGCCGGTTTTTCCATGTAATGAGAGGCATTTCTCAGATTATTTCCATCAAGGTTAATATCCGGCTGATCCATTACAAAGTTTGTATTTCCTCTGGCGTTGTCATATAACTGACTAACGATGTTCTTAACTTCATCCTTCTTTTCCTGCTCGTCTGCATTTAACTGTTGCTGATTCTCTAAATCTTCCAGATTAAAGCTGAGTGTATTAACACTTCCGTTGCCATACAAACGGGTATATCCGATCTGTCCGTATCCTGAAACAAAAAAATCATTGCTGTTATTATAATCATTCTCAAGATACTGCACCTTCATCTGAAACGGATCATTTACTATCTGTGTAGACAGACTTCCATCACCCTGTCCCTGTGAGCCCTTTATACCGGTAAAATCCGACGAAAAGCCTGACAGCGTCTTCATACTGTCACCGGTACCGATTATAAGAACTCCACCGTTATTTACCCAGCTTTCAATAGTCTTTACAGCCTCATCTGAAAGTACTGATGTATCATAATTATTGATAACAAGAAACTTGTTATTAACGAGTTCACTTACTATGTTATCTGCCTTAAGTTCATTAAGCTTTACAGAATAGAGTCCGGTAGAAATCCAGACATCATCACCTTCGCAATCCATAAATGCAAGTTTATCAGCTGAATCCGATAAAAGTGCCACATCCATTCTGTAGCCTTCTTTTGTAAGAACATTATTAAAGCTTTTCTCATAAACCTTACGGTTCTTACTGTCTCTGATAACTACAGTTAGTCCCAGGGAAGAACTTGAAGTACTGTAACTGCTCTTTTCTTCCGGAATCTGGAATGATACTGTCTTTGTGTTATTCTGTGGCAGTGACGCATCCTGAAGATATGTACTGGTACCCTGGTCATAGTAATTCCCATGTCCCTGGGTTACCTCAACACTTCCGGTAAAATCCTTGCCTTTGTTGTAGACTTCTATCCCGACATCGTAGCAATCCGTATCCGGGTCTTCTTCTACATTAACTTTAACCTCAAACTCATCTTCCCCATCTGCATATACTGTCGTATACGGCATAAACAGCCCTGCTAATAATACGATCAGGGATAGCAGAATTATGGGACTTTTAATCTTCATTACTAAGATCCCCCTAAAAAAATTTGATAAAATAAACTCTCTATGATAAAATCCTCTGCAGAGCAGAATAGGTAATCGCGGCTCCGCCTCGTGCGGAGGTGAGGAAAGTCCGGGCTTCACAGGGCAGGATGCCGGATAACGTCCGGTGGAGGTGACTCCCAGGAAAGTGCAACAGAAAGTATACCGCCACTCACGTGGTAAGGGTGAAATGGCGAGGTAAGAGCTCACCGCATGGCTGGTAACAGACATGGCATTGTAAACCCCATCCGAAGCAAGACCATATTTGGACTATTGGCTGCCCGTCAGATGCCGCAAGGTGTCAGGTTCATGGTAGGTCGCTTGAGTTCTGTGGTAACACAGTCCCTAGATAGATGATTACCCCCGACATAACCCGGCTTATAGTTCTGCTCTTTTTTTATTGCATTTTCCGGCCCTCTCTCACTTCACTCCAGGGCCACGGGGCCCTCTCTCACTTCGTTCGAGCAATCCCGTGGTTTAATGTTAATCCATGCTCGTTCCTCGCATGTCTTGTTTCCTTGCCTTTGGCAAGTAAACGCGTTGCTCCGCAGTCGCACACCCTGTCGCTTCACTCCAGGGCCACGGGGCCCTCTCTCTCTTCGTTCGAGCAATCCCGTGGTTTTAAACCTTAAAACAGCCGCCGCCTATAAACTCGCGGAGAAGCGAATTAACAGGCACCATCTGAACATCAATTCCAAGAAAATAATCCAGGAACTTCAGCAGTCTCTTTGCCTCATAGAATTCCTCAGAGTCCTGAGGAACAGAGAACAGAAGCGGCTCCACAAACTGCTTTAATGCGCTCAGCTCATAGATCAGAGCAGAGTTGATCATAGCATCTGCCTCTTCCTGGAACGGGAAGATATTCTTCTCTTCACCGGCGCGGACTGACGGCCACATGCTGATGGTCTTCTGCGCATCATTTCCTCTTGTTCTCGCATCACGGACAATCCTTCTCAGAAGTCTTGTATCCGTAGTTGATATTCTGTTGTGCTCATCGATATTAAGCTGTGTAAGAGCACTTATATAAATCTTATAACATGCTTCTGAAGGAAGACTCTCTGTACTTTCCGGATTCAGTGCATGAATTCCTTCCACGACCAGAACATCTGTCTTCTCAATCTTAAGCCTGTTTCCTCCAAACATCTTTTTGCCTAAGGTAAAATCAAAGGTCGGCATATCAACTTCTTCGCCCCTTAAAAGCGCTGACATGGAATCATTAAAAAGCTTTAAGTCCATGGCATTAAGGCTCTCAAAGTCGTACTTTCCATTCTCATCCCTAGGAGTTTCGGATCTCTCCTTAAAGAAATTATCCATTGCAATCGGATGCGGATGGAGTCCATGAGCCTGCAGCTGTATGCTGAGTCTGTTGGAAAATGTAGTCTTTCCCGAAGATGAAGGACCTGCTATAAGCACTATCTGCTTTCCGCCCTCCTTTATCTTATCTGCGATCTCAGCTATCTGCTTCTCCATAAGAGCTTCCTGAACCAGCATAATGTTGTTGGTTCCGCCCTGAGAAATAATGCTGTTCAGTCGGCCAACATTAGTTATGCCCAGCGCACTGCCCCAGTCCTCAGACTGTCTCAGCACGTTATACAACTTCTCCGGTGCCACGTATGGTGCACACTCAAGAGTCTTTCTGTCAGGTATAACCAGCACAAGACCATCTGCATATTTTTCCAGATCAAAGCCCTTTATATATCCTGTAGAAGGAAGCATATAGCCATAAAAATAATCTGAATAACCGTCAAGTATATACATATTTGTCTTCGACGTTCTTCTGTACTTAAACAGTTCTGCTTTATCCAGCATGCCTCTTGCGGCAAAATGCGCTATAGCATCCTCTGTGCTGTAACTCTTCTTCTCAATCTTCATGTCGGCATTGATCATACGGATCATCTCATCCTTAATGCTCTTTATAAGTTCATCCGTAATTTCAACTTTGCCGCCATCTACATTATTATTTATACAACAGAAGAAACCCTTGCCAAGCGAATACATCACATCCACAAGGTATTCTCCTTCCTTCTGGTCAGTCACATTATCTATTGCACTGAGCATAAGAAGTATCAGGCTTCTCTTATACATATCAAAGCCCACAACTGAGTCAGGAGTAATATATTCAAGTTCACAACCGGTGCTCAGTTTCCTTGTAAGCTCTCTAAGTTTTCCGGCAGATCTTGCAGCAACATAATTCCTGCTGTCTTCTTTAAAAACCTTTTCAGCTATCTCACCGACTGATACTCCTGATATTTCTGTAAGACTCTTTATACTGCCGTCAGGCATCCTGACATCAATCTGAATCTCTTTGTCCTTTGCCATAAGCTACCCCCAAAACATATTCTCTGGCTTTAAGTGCCAGATCCAGCTCCTGTCTGATTATCTCAAGTCTTCCGGCTGCTTTCTCTCCCTCACAGCCATCCAGTCTTTCAACAAGAGCCTTTTTCTTTTCTATATCCGTATCCAGAAAATCTATAAATATTTCGGATGGATGTTCCAGCATGTATTTTCCGTATTCGTCATATATGTCGGTAAAACCCGGTTCCTCTTCCTTGAAACCTTCTTCACCGACATACACCACCCGCATTATATTATATAATTTTTTCTGGTCCTCTATCATTATTTCTTGTTTAATTATATATTTATTATTTCTTAAATATGCCCTTACCATCGGCTGATCCGACTGAGGAGAAAGTACAAGCTCATACCCCGGAGTTATAACTTCTCTGCCGCCTTCAAGAATAGATATGATAAGACTTCCGCCCATTCCGGCTATAACAGCCGCGTCAGTTTCCCCCGGTAAAAGGGCTCTGAAACCGTCCGATAACCGAAGTTCTATCTTTTCCTCAAGGCCGGCTGCCCGGACGTTACGTCTGCCGATCTCTAAGGGACCGGCAGCTACATCCATTGCATAAACCTTTGAAGCTATGCCTTCACCGGCAAGATATATGGCAGTATAAGCATGGTCGCAGCCTATATCCGCAACCTTCTTACCCGGTGTTACCATTCCGGCAACTGCTATCATTCTTTCTGATAAACCCGCCATAATTACTCCAGAAATTCTCTAAGCTTTCTTGAACGGCTTGGGTGTCTCAGCTTTCTGAGTGCCTTAGCCTCTATCTGTCTGATACGCTCTCTTGTAACGTTGAATTCCTTACCAACCTCTTCAAGAGTTCTTGAACGGCCATCATCAAGACCAAATCTGAGACGGAGAACCTTCTGCTCTCTGTCTGTGAGTGTATCAAGAACCTCTGCAATCTGCTCCTTAAGAATAGCTGAAGCTGCTGCCTCTGATGGTGCAGGAACTTCATCATCAGGAAGGAAATCGCCAAGGTGGCTGTCTTCCTCTTCACCGATAGGAGTCTCAAGTGATACAGGCTCCTGAGAAATCTTCTGGATCTCACGAACTCTGTCTACAGGCATATCCATCTCTTCAGCAATTTCTTCCGGACTTGGCTCTCTTCCGAGTTCCTGAAGAAGCTGTCTTGATACTCTTGTCAGCTTATTGATTGTTTCAACCATATGAACAGGGATACGGATAGTTCTAGCCTGATCTGCAATAGCTCTTGTAATAGCCTGTCTTATCCACCATGTAGCATATGTAGAGAACTTATAACCCTTTCTGTAGTCAAACTTCTCAACAGCCTTGATAAGACCCATATTACCTTCCTGAATAAGATCAAGGAAAAGCATACCACGTCCCACATATCTCTTTGCGATACTTACAACAAGACGGAGGTTAGCTTCAGCAAGCTTTTTCTTAGCTTCCTCATCTCCATTCTCCATTCTCTGTGCAAGCTCTATCTCTTCATCTGCCTCAAGAAGAGGAACCTTTCCGATTTCCTTAAGGTACATACGAACAGGATCTTCTATGCTGACACCTTCAGGAACAGACATGTCGATCTGCTCAAGATCGATCTCTTCCTCATCATCGATTACAAAATCCAGCTCATCAACAGGAGGCATATCATCCTCATCCTCTGTGATAACCAGAACATCAACACCATTCTTCTCAAAGAAGTCAAGTGCTCTTGAGAAATAATATGGTGCCATCAGTTCTTCGCTTCCCTTAAGGTATTCGATAAGCTCATCATCCTGGATAACATTTTTCTTCTTTCTTGCTACCTCAAGGATTTCAGCCATCTTCTTATTGAAGAGCTCTTCTGTCTCAGGAGAATGATCAGCTCCATCAGCTTCCTTCTTCTCTTCTGCAAATTCAGCTTCAAAGCCTTCTGCTTCATCGAAGGCTTCCTCTACAGCCTTCTCTTCCGGCTCAGCCTTAGCCTTAGAGGCTTTCTTCTTAGCAGGCTCCTTCTCAGCTTCCTTCTTAGCAGAAGTCTTCTTTGCAGCAGTCTTTGCTGTTTCCTTCTTTTCTGCTTCTTTCTTGGCAGGCTCCTTCTTTACAGTCTCTTTCTTGGCTGTTTCCTTCTTTGCTGCCTTCTTTGGCATTTCTTCGTCTTCTGCTTTTACTTTCTTTGTGCTCATAATTTTCCTCTCCTCTAAAGCTTTATTGTAAGATTTCTAAGTTCATTCTTTTTTCTGGCCAGCTCTATCTGGCTTCCTGTGCCGGACCGCTGTGCCTTCTCTATATTATTTATCTTGACCTTTTTGATTATATCCGTCAGGGCCTTGGCCATTTCTTCCGGACCTGTCTCAAAGTCAAAACTCCTTGTCATCATCGCGGTAACCCGTTCCTGAAGATCCGCATCCTCAAAACCGTTAAGTATTGCCGCCGGATTAACTGCACCCTTTTCCCGATACTGGGCAAATACAGCGGCTGCAACCTTGCCGGTGCCTTCCTCTGTGAAGTCCTCTTCTGATATAACACCCTGAAGCTTATCAAAAAGCTCCGTATTGCTTATCATAAGAGACATCAGATATTCCTCAGCCTCAAGATTCGGATTCTTATCCTTTACAGAACGCATTTCCCGCCGTTCTTCATATGCAGTCGGTTTCGTCTCCTGCATTCCTGCAAGACCGATCTTAGTAACAAGTTTTTTGAACTCTCCCGAATCACACCGGTAACGACCGGCTACAGATTCCACATAATTGGTTCTTTCCGTAGGGTCCTCTATTCCTGCCAGAATCCCTGCAGCACTGTGCATAAATTTGGTCTTTTCGTCCGGATCTGACAGATTGTATCCGGATGCTATCATGTCTACCTCAAATATTCTGCCCGGAATCGCATCTCTGATACGTTCCTCATATGCATCCTTACCCATATTCTTGATGAATTCATCCGGATCCTTATATGGTGCAAGAGATATGACCCTCTGAATCATATCGTGATTCCTGAGAATCTCTATCGCCCTCATCAAGGCCTTTCGTCCGGCTCCGTCATTATCATATGCAAGATATACTTCATCGGTATATCTCTTTATAAGTCCCGCCTGGGCTTCCGTAAATGCAGTGCCCAGGGACGCTATGGCATTGTCAAATCCAGCCTGATGCTGGGCTATTACATCCATATAGCCTTCGCAGAGAATTACTCCCCGCCGCTTGGACTTTCTCGCTATATTCATGGCGAACAGATTTCTGCTTTTGCTGAAGACATCCGTTTCCTTGGTATTTACATACTTTGGAAGTCCGTCTCCCATGACTCGTCCGCCAAATGCGATTATCTTATCATTTATATCTGCTATAGGAACCATGACTCTGTTCCAGAACACATCATGTACTCCGCGTCTTTCATCTATCTCTATCAGTCCCGCATCCCTGAGAACCTCCTCAGAAAAGCCCTTGGACTTAAGATATTTGAAAAGATCATCACTATATATATCCGCGTAACCAAGGCCAAACTTCATAATGGTCTCATCCGAATAGCCTCTGTCCCTGTAGTACTTATAAGCATTGCTTCCCCTCTCTGTCTTGGTGAGCAGATAATGGAAGTATGCAGCAGCCATTTTATTGGCTTCAAACATGGATGCCTTCTTGCTTATCTTCGCTTTCTCAGCCGGAGAAAGCTCTTTCTCCGGAAGCGTGATGCCGGCTCTTTTTGCCAGGAACTGTATAGCCTCCTGAAATGTGAAGTTCTCATATTTCATGACAAAGGTATATACATTTCCACCTGCACCACATCCAAAGCAGTGATACATCTGCTTTTCCCTGCTTACAGTAAAGGACGGTGTCTTCTCATTATGAAACGGGCAGCAGCATTTGTAGGAATTACCCGCTTTCTTAAGCCCTGTGTATTCCGAGATGACATCAACTATATCATTACGCGTTCTTACTTCTTCAACTATATCATCCGAATAGAACAATTATTTACCCTCTTCTATGTTAACTCTTGATGTATTTTTAAACGATACTCCAGCTTCTTGGTATATAAAGTTCCTGGAACTTTTCCACCGCAAAGTTATCTGTCATGCCTGCTATATAATCACAGACTACGGTTATCTTGTCCTCGCCCTCATTCAGCATAAGTTTGAATTCACTCGGCATCTCTTCAGGCCTGTCCATATAATATCCGTAAAGGATCTCAAGTATCTTTGCAGCTTTGACCTCCTCCGCCTTAACCACCGGATTCGCATACATAGCTTCAAAAAGATATTGCCTCATATTATATAGAGCAGCCTTAACATCCGGATCCATATCGATCACCGGCTTATCCATCGAATGCTCCACCACGCTGAGAATGATGGTATTGATCCTGTCTCTGGTGGAATGGCCAAGGATATCTGTGCACTCCTTAGGAAGTGCATCCTCATTCAGGACTCCGGCCCTGATTCCATCATCTATATCGTGATTTACATAGGCAATCTTATCAGCTATTCTTACAATCTTGCCTTCCAGCGTAGAAGGATTAAGGCTTGTCTTATGATTTCTAATACCATCACGGACTTCCCATGTCAGGTTCAGCCCCTTGCCGTCTTTCTCGATTCTCTCTACAACTCTGACACTCTGTTCATTATGACTGAAGAGCCTTCCACTGCAGGCTGTAAGAGTTCT
>JAEEGL012689740.1_pt1 | contig 12408 bp, 14 predicted proteins | sample 9134231 | NCBI WGS metagenome assembly JAEEGL01 (sample SAMN16246548, study PRJNA631951) | gut metagenome | biome: gut microbiome; feature: rumen; material: fiber-attached | host: Bos | place: Iran: Karaj | collected 2018-10 | reverse complement strand
TACGTCGGTCATAAGCGACCACATGAGGCTGTTCCATGGTGCGACGGCACCCTCGTCGATGGTCAGATCCTCATCGGGAACAAGCGTGCTCCTGTCAACAGTTCTGACAGTACCCGTGCCGCCGCAGCATTTGCAGGCGCCCTGGGAGTTGAAAGCCAGCTCCTCCGCGCCGGGGCCGTAAAACCGCTCCCCGCACGTCGGGCAGACGATCTCCTGCATCAGGGCAACCTGAAAGCCCGGCTGCACATAGTGGCCGTTCGGACAGCGATGGCTGGCCAGGCGCGAGAACATCAGGCGCAGGCTGTTCAGAAGCTCCGTGCCCGTGCCAAAGGTGGAGCGGATCCCCGGCACGCCGGGCCGCTGGTGCAGCGCCAGGGATGCCGGGACGTACAGCACCTCGTCCACGTCTGCGCGGGAGGCCTGCGTCATCCGCCGCCGGGTATAGGTCGAAAGAGATTCCAGATATCGTCTGGAACCCTCCGCATAGAGCACGCCCAGCGCCAGCGAGGATTTGCCGGAGCCGGACACGCCCGCGATGGCCGTGATGGCGTGCAGCGGCACGTCCACGTCGATGTTCTTCAGGTTGTGCACCCTGGCGCCGCGGACTTCGATCTTCTTCGGCTGCGCATTGTCTTTCTGATCTGGATTCAAATCTGTCACCGCCTTCATGATGGCTGCTTTTGGGATACCTTCTATCGGAAAAGTTATTGAAACGCTGCTCGAATCTGCTGCTGGAATCTTTCCGCGATCGGCGTGAAGGTCTGATACTTGTTCCAGATCAGATAGAGCGTTGTTTCCAGGCGCGGCGACAGCGGACGGAATGCAAGCCCGCTGTCAGCGGAAGTGTCGATCAAATGCTCAAAGGTGAGCAGATAGCCAAGCTTCTCTTTCACGAACATCGAGGCGTTGTAGGCAAGACGGAAGGAACCTTCCAGCCGAAGCTCCGCGCTGCGCTGCCCGCACCAGCGGGGGATGTCGTTTTTCCACGACTGCTCGGAGCAGAACAGGGGAAGACCAAGGAGATCATCAAATTTGACGGTCTTCTTTGTCGTAAGCGGATCGTCGGCAGGCATAATGAGCCCCCAGACGTCCGGCTCCGGGAACTGTACACAGGAATACTTCCTTGTGTCGGGTGTTTCACAAACGACGGCAAAGTCCAGCAGACCCTTGTCCAGCTTTTCCGTTACCTGCTCCGTATCGCCGCTGGTGATGTGGTATTGCAGGCCCGGACACAGCGCCTTGAAGCGGTGGATCTCCCTGGCCAGACAGCGGATGTGGCAGGATTCGGCAAGGCCGAGATAGAGCTCGCCGCCCGTAATATCGTCGAGGGACAGAAACTCTTTTTCGATCTTGTCCGCCATCGTCACCAGGTCTTCCGCCCGGTCCCGCAGCAGCATCCCTTCATCGGTCAGCGCAATACTGAAGCTGCGGCGCGTGAACAGCTTTTTGCCCAGTTCATCCTCCAGCGCCTTCAGCGTCTTGGAAAGCGTCGGCTGGGTGACATGAAGCATCGCCGCAGCCTTTGTCATGTTCTCTTCTCTCGCCACGGCAAGGAAATATCGTAAGGTCCTGATCTCCATAAAGGTATCCTCCCGCGAACATCGGAATGAAATTCTAAAACAGAATATCATGATATTCATTATAACTATTAGCGAAAGGAAAATCAATGGGTTACAATATATCTGAAAGATAAAAGATCGAAAAGGACGGTATTTCCCATAATTGCAAAAGAAAACCTGGAACTGACCCATGAATGGGACAAGACGTTTCCCCAAAGCGGGATGGTCGAACAAAGCAAAGTGACCTTCGTCAATCGCTACGGCATCACGCTGGCGGCGGACCTGTATGTGCCGAAGAACGCAGCCGGCAGGCTCCCGGCAATCGCTGTCAGCGGACCCTTCGGCGCGGTCAAGGAACAGTGCTCCGGCCTGTACGCGCAGACGATGGCGGAGCGTGGATTCCTGACGATCGCCTTTGATCCCTCTTTCACAGGCGAGAGCGGCGGACAGCCGAGATTTATGGCGTCACCGGACATCAACACCGAAGACTTTATGGCAGCCGTCGATTTCCTGTCCCTGCATGAGAAGGCGGACGCCGACCGGATCGGCATCATCGGCATCTGCGGCTGGGGCGGCATGGCGATCAATACGGCGGCGCTGGATACCCGCATCAAGGCGACGGCGGCCATGACCATGTACGACATGACCCGCGTCAACGCCAACGGCTATTTCGACAGTGAAGACAGCGAAGAAGCCCGCTATCAGAAGAAAGCCGCCATGTGCGCGCAGCGTCTGGCGGATCAGAAGAACGGAGCGTATATGCTCGCCGGCGGCGTCATCGACCCATTGCCGGAGAACGCGCCGCAGTTTGTGAAGGACTACCATGATTACTACAAGACCCCGCGCGGCTATCATCCCCGCTCTCTGAATTCCAACGGCGGCTGGAACGTGATCGGCTGCGAGTCGTTCATGAATCAGCCGATCCTTCGGTACTCCAACGAGATCCGGAGCGCCGTCCTGGTCGTGCACGGTGAGCAGGCGCACTCCTGCTATTTCGGCAGGGACGCTTATGCGAACATGGTGAAAGACAGCAAATATACCGGCAACAAGGAACTTCTCATCATCCCCGGCGCAAGCCACACCGACCTTTACGACGGCGGCGGTAAGGGCGCGATCCCCTTTGACAGGCTGGACAGCTTTTTCAAGACCTTTCTGAAGTGAGAGACCGGAGATGGAGCTGAAAGACTTCCTTGCAAAAATGGACACCGGCGAGGAGATCGAAGCCGGGTCGGAAGCCCACCTGTTCATGCACGCGCTCTCCCAGGAGGCGCTGCGGATCACGGCGGAGATGAACAACGCCTATCATACGCCGGAAGAACTGCTGGAGCTGATGCGGAAGCTGACAAGCCAGCCGGACTTTCCGCCCTTCGGACTTTTCCCGCCGTTCTATACGGACTGCGGAAAGCATACCCACTTCGGGCAGAACGTGTTCGTCAATTCCGGCTGCCGCTTTCAAGACCAGGGCGGCATCTGGATCGGGGACAACGCCCTGATCGGCCACAACGCGGTGCTGGCGACGCTGAATCATGACCCCGACCCGGAGAAACGGGCGAATCTGATCCCGTCGCGGATCGTGATCGGGAAAAACGTCTGGCTGGGCGCGAATGTGACGGTGCTCCCCGGCGTGACCATCGGCGACGGCGCCATCATCGCGGCGGGCGCCGTGGTGACAAAGGACGTCCCGGCAAACACCGTTGTGGGCGGCGTCCCGGCAAAAGAGATCAAAACGATCGGTAAAAAACATGCGTAAAGCGCTTGCCGGTTCCACCGGCAAGAAAGCGGGGAGCGATCCCGAAAGGACACTGAAATGAAAAGAATCATCGCTATTATTCTTATTCTGTCGCTGCTGGCCGCGCCGGCGTGCGCGGCGAATGAGACGGAGTATCATGATGTCCCTGCCGGCGCCTGGTATGCGGAGGCCGTGCAGTCGCTGCGGGAAACGGGACTGATGAACGGCGTCGGTGACAATCGCTTCGACCCGGACGGCATGTTTACCCGCGCCCAGCTCGCAGCCGTGCTTTACCGAATGGCAGGCAGTCCCAAAGTCAGCGGCGAGGACGGGTTCGGCGACACGGCGGCAGGCGCCTGGTATTCCGACGCGGTCCTCTGGGCGTCGCAAAACGGCGTCGTCAATGGTTACGGCGACGGACGATTCGGAACGAACGATGCCACGACACTGGAACAGATGGCGGTTATGCTCTGGCGTGACGCAGGCTCTTATGTGCTGGGCGCGGAGTATGCCGACGAAAGCGGCGCTGAAAACGCCGCCAGTGATTGGGCAGTCGACGCGGTACGCTGGGCGAGGGTGGACGGTTTGATAACGGACGCGGTTCCTTTTGCGCCGAAAGCATCCGCCAGCCGGGCGCAGGTGGCGGATATGATCTACCGCTATCTGCAATTGCTGGAACGGTTCGGTGATGTGGACGCGGTAAGCGGCGCGACACCGGAAGCCGGGACGGAGCAGGCGGACATCATACTGACGGTCGCAGGCAGACGGCTGAACGTGGCATGGGCTGAAAACAGCACCGTGGACGCGCTGCGGGAATTGCTGAAAAAGGGCGACATCACGCTGGATATGGGCGATTACGGCGGCTTTGAAAAAGGCGCGCCGCTGCCGGAGACGCTGCCGCAGAACAACAAACAGATGCATACGGACGCGGGCAACGTCATCCTTTACCAGGGGAAACAGTTCGTCATTTATTATGACACGAACAGTTGGTCTCTGACGCCGCTGGGCAAGATCACGGGGATAAGCAAGTCAGAGCTGCAAGACCTTCTCGGAGCCGGCAACGTTACGGCAGTCCTCTCTCTGAACGATCCTGCCGCTCCTGAGAAAAAGGCTCTGGTCGCTTATTTCTCCTGCACGGGAAATACCGGGAAGATCGCCGAATCCATTGCCGCCGAGCTGGATGCAGATGTCTGGCAGATCACGCCGGAGACGCCCTACACCTCCGCCGACCTCAACTACAGCGATCCCTCGACCCGCGCAACGCGGGAGCAAAACGACGCGTCAGCCCGCCCGGCGATCAGCGGCGCCGTCGGGAACATGGCGGATTATGACGTGATCTTCCTGGGGTACCCGATCTGGTGGGGACAGGCTCCGAAGATCATGTATACTTTCGTCGAGAGTTATGACCTCAGCGGGAAAACGATCGTTCCTTTCTGCACCTCCGGGAGCAGCGGCATCGGGAGCAGCGCAGCGAACCTGCGCGCAAGCGCGCCGGACGCGGTGTGGCTTCCTGGCAATCGATTCAGCGGAAGCGCCTCACGCAGTGCTGTGGCCGATTGGCTGAACGGTCTCGACGTTCAGATCTGAGCCGGAAGCAGGGACCGGACAAACGGACCCCGGCGATCGGTATAAAACGGCCGGAATGCTCAACGCCTCTGAACCAGACCGGTTCAGAGGCGTTGCTCAGCTGTGAAAGAAACCCGCTGCGGTTACTGCTTCTCCAGATACTTCTCCAGAAGCACAAGCTCGACGCCGGGGATGCCGTTGAATGTGGTCGGAACGACCCCGATCTCCTGAAACCCAAGTTTCCGGTACATCGCCCTGGCGGCTTCATTCCTTGCATTCGTATCGATCCGGAGCTCCGGAAGGCCGTGCTCGGCAGCCCAGCGCTCATAATATTCCACGAAAGCCCTGCCATAGCCCTTTCCGGCAGCGCGCGGTGAGACCACCAGGGTGTGAAGGACGCAGACCGCGTCCGTATCATGCTCCCACGGCGCGCCGGCATAGACGTCCACCTGCGTCTGGTTGATGATCCCGGCGCCCAGGACCTGCCCGTCCTCCAGCACGAACATATCCCCGCGAAGAACGGCGCTTTCTGCCGTCTCCCTTGTGGGGTAGACGCCCCGGCGCCATCCGATGGTCCGGGTCCCGCTTTCTTCGGCCGTGTGGATGTCGTCATAGATCTGCTCTATGGCGTCAAGGTCTGTTCTGTCGGCTTTTCTGATCTTCATTTTTATCAGCCATCGCTTTCCAAAAGAGTGCTCCGGGTCTTCGGACCCGGGGATTTTTCTTGACCGCGGCTTTCGTGATTGAATTTTGCCCGGACTGCATGGTACAATATATCCAACGTTTTTGCATCCCGGGGAACAGGAGATATGCCCGTGAAGATCGACTATCTGGGACACAGCGGCTTTCTGGTGGAAACGGACAGCGTGCTGCTCCTCTTTGATTATTCCCGCGGCGACCTGTCGCTGCTGGACGGAAAACCGGCGGAAAAGCCGCTGTTCGTGTTCGTGAGCCATGCCCACGGCGACCATTTCGATCCGAAGATCTTTTCCCTTGCCGGGGGAGCCCGGCGGGTGAAATATGTCCTTTCCTTTGACCTACGGGGGAACGGCGCGGTCCAAAAGCGCGCGGATATCCTGTATGCGGACGCGGATGCGGCATACGAGATCGACGGACTGGGCACCGTGCAGACCCTCCTGTCCACGGACGAGGGCGTCGCTTATCTCATCATAACACAGGACGCGGCGATTTTCCATGCCGGAGATCTGAACTGGTGGGACTGGCCCGGAGAGGACCCGGCGTGGCTGGCGGAACAGCAGAGGGTGTTCCGGCGCGAGATCGGGAAGCTCGCCGGGCAGCGGATCGACGCCGCCTTCGTCGTTCTGGACGACCGGCTGGAGGAAAACTATGCGAAGGGCATGTCGTGGTTCCTGTCGGTCTGCCGCCCGTCGTATGTGCTGCCCATGCACTTCTGGAAAGACAGGAGCGTTGTGGACCGCTTCAAGGCGCTGCCCGCCGCGGCGGGGACGCGGATACTGGACACCGCGAGGGAAACGAGCTGGCGTATCGATGCGGATGCCCCCGGCGGCATCGTGACGGGGCGGCGCCCATGATGACCGTGTACGGAAACGCGGACGCGGCGACGGTCCTGATCCAGCCGGTGGGCGAACATGAGGAGCCCGGCATGGAAAGGGAGCTGGACGCGATCCGGACGCTGGCGGGGGAGGACTTCCGGCTCATTGCCGTCAAGGTCGGTCAATGGAACCGGGATTTGTCCCCCTGGGCGGCGCCGGCGGTCTTCCGCGGCGAGGACTTCGGCAGCGGCGCGGCAGAGACCCTGGCGCAGATCGCCGGGCTCTGCCGGGACAGGCGTCTGACCTATTACATCGGGGGCTATTCCCTGGCGGGGCTCTTTTCCCTCTGGGCGGCCTGCGAGACAGACATATTCCGCGGCGTCGCGGCGGCGTCCCCCTCCATGTGGTTTCCCGGATTTCCGGAATATCTGAAGGCGCATCCGATCCGATGCGGCAAGGTCTATCTGAGCCTGGGGGACAAAGAGGAAAAGACCCGCAGCCCGGTGCTGAAAACCGTGGGGGACCGTGTGCGGGAGGGATATGAACTGTTCCGGGCGCAGGGCGTCCACTGCAGGATTGAATGGAACGAGGGCAATCACTTCCGTGAGCCGGAGAAGCGGACCGCGAAGGCGTTTGCCTGGCTGATGAATACGCGAAGGGACGAATGACGGAGAGGACGGAGACCCTTTGGGGTGAAAGTGAAGGATACGCTATGACGGAATTTGAAAAAAGCCAGGCAGGGCTGGAATACTGCTACCTGGAACCGGAATTGAATGAACACAAACTGCGCGCCATGACCCTGTGCCAGAGGCTGAACGCCATGGACATCCGGGACGCTGCGGGGCGGGAAGCGCTGATCCGGGAGCTTTTGGGCTCCGTGGGCGCACGTCCCCGCATTTTAGCGGAGTTCCACTGCGACAACGGAAAACTGATCTCCGTGGGGGACGACTTCCTGGCAAATTACAATGTCACGATCCTGGACCGCGCCCCCGTCGTCATCGGGGACAGCGTTCTGATCGCCCCGGGCACCGTCATCACCACGGTCAACCACGCGCTTTCCCCGAAAAAACGGCGGGAGAACATCTGCACGGCGAAACCCGTTACCATCGGCAGCAACGTCTGGATCGGCGCCAACTGCACCATCCTCCCCGGCGTCACCATCGGGAACGACGCAGTGATCGCGGCGGGCGCCGTGGTGAACCGGGACGTGCCGCCGCGGGCCATCGTGGGCGGCGTCCCGGCGCGCGTGCTGAAGACGGTCGGGGAGGATTAACGCAGCGCTGGACGGGATCGGGCGCGGCCTGGGCTGCCGTGATCCTGCGCATCGCTGTGAAGCTTTACGGAAAAATGCAGGCATTGCCTGTATCGGAGGGAGATCGTTCAGATGGAAAACAAGAAGCTGAATCGGATCAATGCGCTGGCAAGGCTCGCCAAAGAGAGAGAACTGACCGCGGAAGAGCGTTCCGAGCGAGACGCGCTGCGAAAGGAATATATCGCGGAATGGCGGCGCGGCGCGGAGCAGGTCCTGGAAAACACCTATATCGTCGGACCGGACGGAACGAAACGGAAGCTGGAACGAAAGCCGAAGCACACCAATGGAAACCATCATTGAAACGATCCTCTCCCGCGGGCTCGTTGAGTTCTCCTATCAAGGCAGGACATATCTCATCCAGACGGAAAACAACAAGGGATGGGACTATCTCAGCCTGTGGCGCACCGCTCCGGGTCCATTCTGCCTGCGGCGGGTGTTTTATGACGACGCAGACGGCGCCAGCAGGGAGGCGGTCCGGGAATTGCTCGACCAGCCTTTCGATGCGGAACACACGCTTCGGGAGATCCTGCAAAGCCCGGAGACCGAATGGAGGGACCCCATAAGGAGCGGCCTGTTATGAAAGAGACCGGCTTTCCCGCACATAAGGTGGAGTCAGCATGAATCTGATCGAATCCCTGGGCTTGAACCCCGGCGTCATTGCCGACGTCGTCCTTGCGGCGATCATCATATGGGAGCTCCTTTCCGGTATGCGAAAGGGGGCGGTGCGAATGATCGGCGGCCTGCTCGAACTGGGCGGCGGGATCTACGCCGGCAATCTGCTCCGGAAAGCCCATTCGGCGGACGCGGCACGCTGGCTGGTGCCTGCCGTGCGCGACGTGCTGGATGCCGCCATGAACAAGCTTGGACTGACGGATATTCTGGAAAACCTGGACAACATCCTGGACACCAGCCGCCTTCCGGACTTTTTGAAGCAGGACGTGCTGGAGCAGGTAAAGGTTCGCGTCGGCTCCGGCACGGAAACCGCACTCAGCGGCGCGGCGGGCGTGATCGCCCAGCGCTTGGCGGGGCTGCTCCTTTTCCTCCTCGGCATGATCGTCGTCACGATAGTTTTCCGCATCATCTTCCAGGCGGTGATCGATCCGGTCATCAGCAACGTTCCCCTGCTGGATGAGAGCAACCGCTTCCTGGGCGCTGTGATGGGGGCGGCGTTCGGCGTCCTCATCGCCGGGCTGATCCTGGCGCTGTGTTACCGCCTGGCGCCCGCGCTGTCACAGGATGCTGCATCCGTTTTCTCAGACCGATCCATTCGGAATTCCTGTATCATGAGGCATTATTTCCGCCTCTGGCCGGGAGCCTTCAAGGGCTGAGCTTTACCTTGATTTTGCAGCCTTTGGCGATAATGCGCATCAAAAAACGGCATGTGCTGACATGCCGTTTTTTCTGTCCCTGTTCATGTTTTGTGATGCGGGGCAGAGCAACTATGCGGCGGGGGCGAGCGTCTCCGCTCCGGCGCTGCGGTAAATATACTCCTCCGCCAGCGCGTCCAGGCGCCCGTCGGCGCGCTCCTTTTCCAGAAACGCATTGACATACGCCAGCAGATCCTCGCTGCCTTTCGGCATCAGCACGCCCAGCTGGCCGTGGGTAAAGGGCTCGTGGATCAGCGGGGCGGCAAGGCGGCTGTCCTGCCCGACGTAAAAGCCCGCCTCCATGACCTCGGTGATCATCACGTCCGCCTCCCCGGAGGCGACAAGCCCGGGGATCTCCTGGTTGATATCGTGGATGATGAGCGTGGCGTGGGGCAGGTGTTCCCGCGCAAACTTCTCGTTCAAGCCGCCGGGATTTTCCATGACCCGCACCTCCGGCTTGTCGATGGCGTCCAGGCTGGTATACTTGTCCGCGTCCTCCGCCCGGCAGAGCACCGTCTTCCCGTTTTCGAGATAACCCATGGACATCAGCGCCTGCGCCTGCCGATCATCGGTAATGGTGATGCCGCAGATGGCAAGATCGAATTTACCAGCCAGCGTGTCCGCCATGAGCGTCGGCCAGGAGGTCTCCACATAGGCAAGCTCCACCCCCAGGGCGGCGGCAAGATCCTCCGCCAGCGCCGCGTCAAAGCCCACATAGCGCTTCGTGGCGGGGTCAAGATAGGACATGGGCTGATAGTCTCCCGCCGTGCCCACCCGCAGGACGCCCCGCGCCCGGATGACGTCCAGCGCGCTCTGCCGGGCGTCCTGCGCGGAAAGCCCGGCGTGCGCACCTTCTTCCGCGGCGTCCGGGCCGACGCCCGTTATTGCGCCGCCGCAGGCGGCGAGGAAGAGCATCAGCAGCAGGCACAGCGCCAGCGTGACAATGATTCCGGAGCGTCTCATAGCGGAAAGTGAAATCTGTTTCATAATTCTCCTTGTTGGGCTTTGTTTGTGCAAACCAGCCGCAGCTTTGTCAGATATTTTCGCATGATCCCGGCAATGGGGACGATCTGCATCAGTTCGTGACGTCGATCACGACGTATTCGGAAAACGTGCCGGTTTTGAAGGGAATCCCCCAGCCGGAGATCCCGGAGGTGACGATGAAAACGGTGCCGTCCCTGGTCTCCGTGCCGTATACGCGGTCATTGGCGCCCAGAAGCAGGCCTATAAGCCCCGCGGGCCAGATGTGCCCGCCGTGGGTATGCCCGGAGATCACCAGGTCGGCGCCCGCCGCGGCTTCGCTGGCATAGTCGTTTGGCTGGTGGTCTAAGACGACCTGAAATCTGGCGGGGTCGAGCGCTTTCGCCGCGGCGGTCATCTCAGCGCGTCCGGGGTCGCTCCGGTCCTTTCGGCCGAACAGCACCAGCCCCTCGCCGAGCTCCGCGGCGTCGTCCTCAAGGATCACCACACTGTTTTTCTCCAGCTCCCGGCGCAGATCGGAGTAATCGAAATCGCGCTGTCCGCTTGAATAGCCCCTGTCGTGGTTGCCTGGCACATAATAAACGCCGTAGGTCGTTTTCAGTCCGCCCAGCGCCTCGCACGCCCGTACCATATCCGCCCGGCAGGAATCGTCGTCCACGAAATCGCCCACCACCACCACGGCGTCGGGGTCTTCCCCCTGGATGCGTGCCATCTCCCCGGCAAAGCGCTCCCCGTCAAGGGTAACGCCCAGATGCGCATCGGAGATGCCGACGATCCGCAGGCTGTCCCCGATGGCCTTGTCGGTCTGCACCGTGTAGGCGGTCCGGCGCACATTGTGGGCGTTATACCAGCCGACGGTGAGATACACCACCGCCAGCAGGATGGCGGCAGCACCCTCTAAATATCGCCGGCGCTCTCTTTTCGTACACTTGCGTACCAGCGCGCCCACCAGGTCCGCTATGATCCAGAACAGGACAAGATGCAGAAACACCACCGCCGCGGAAAAGGGGCTCCGGACGGCGACCCAGCCGAAGGCGGCAAACGGGACAAGGCAGACCAGCCAGGAGAGCAGCCGGTGCTTCTCCGCCAGACGCTTTATCACAGAAAACCTGCGGAAGCCGAAAAGAAGATAAGCGGCGCCGCCCAGCGTCATAAAAATCAAAACCGCAACAAGTATCAGCCAGGACATGGCGTTCCCTCAGTCTTTCCTTCCGGTGTCTCTTCCAGATCATACAGGATCAGCCCGCCGCGCTTTCGGTAGCCCGTGTTCCAGAGTTCGCTGAAAAGCAGCCACTGGAAGGCGCTGTAGGTCACCGCCTTGACGCGGAACACCTCTCCGCCGTCATCATAGCCGTTCAGCAGGAACCAGTGCCACACATAGTCCCGGTACGCCTTGTCCCGGTGGTTCAGGATCAGGATCGGCACCGGATAGCCGAGATCGATCTGCCGCACGATCTGCTTTTGCGCTTCCCCGCAGGGGGCGTCCCCGTGAAGCGCCGTCATATGGAGCCGCGTCTCCCCGCGGGAGCGCAGAAAGCGCGCATAGCCGTCCATATAGATCTCCGGGCGGTCCACGCCGTAAGCCCGCGGGGAGAGAAAGGGCTTCATTTCATAGGCAAAGCGGACGTAGTCTTTTTTTGACAGCGCCGCGGCGTTTTCCGGCGCGATCCCCGCCAGACCGCGGTGCAGCGCGAAATAAATGCTGCTGTCGCAGGCGGTCTCCGCCGCGCAGCCGCCGGCGCGCATCATAAACGTGGGGAACCAGTCCTGATTACCGCCATAGGATCCTTCGATGAGAAAATGCTTCAGCTCGCGTGTCATGGGTCTCTGCCTTTCCCTGCCTGCCCGGCTGCCGGGCGGAATCCTGTGCCTGTTGCTTTTAGTATGCCGCTGACAGACAAACCGGCGAAGTTTGCCCACACCGTCGGAAACATTATTTTCTCAGCGCCTTGATCCGCGCCGCGGTATAGGCCTCGATGTGCTTGCGCAGGCGCATCAGCTGCGTCTTATGGGCGCAGAGCTTTTCCGTGCAGTTTTTGCATTTCAGATAGGCGTTCGTGTTCTCGGAAAAACGCTCCGGATGCCGGTAAAAGGTGAGTTCCCAGCGGAGCATCAGCGCCACGGACAGCGCCAGCAGGCTCCAGGTGAAGCCGTTTTTGACAAAGAACAGCGGGGTGAACATCATGGCGTAGTCCCAGTTGTAGATCCGGCATGTGACGCAGCACTTGTTTTTCATCAGCCAGGACTGAAAGGGGCAGAAAAAGAGGATGCAGATCATGTCGCAGACGGAGTAAGCGCTGCAGAGCAGAAGCATCACGCCGTCGTCGATGACGTCCAGAAAATACAGCGCCCCGAAGGCGCCGTTGAACACGATCCAGAT
>JAEEGL012512560.1_pt1 | contig 12408 bp, 15 predicted proteins | sample 9134231 | NCBI WGS metagenome assembly JAEEGL01 (sample SAMN16246548, study PRJNA631951) | gut metagenome | biome: gut microbiome; feature: rumen; material: fiber-attached | host: Bos | place: Iran: Karaj | collected 2018-10 | reverse complement strand
TTCCGTTTATCACTGTGATCTTCATTTTGTATTCCTCCGCGGTTTCTTCTTATCCTGCATGAGTTTTTCATCTCTTGCGTACAGTTTGTTAAACTGCCGGATGTGCGCTTCCATTGTCTTAAGTGCCTCTTCCTCACGTTCGGGTTCCCGATCGCAAATGGTCAGAAGCATATAGATCGGCGCGTAAAAATGCAATGTCATGATCTCCACATTTTCCGTCTGCAATACCCCCGCTGAAACCATCAGCCCGAAAAGCATTCCCTGATAGGAGAGGGGATCATCCACGTACTGCTTCATGTATGCCGCCGCAAGTTTTTTATCATGAAACTGTTCGATGGTAAGCATCTTGCGAAACCGCCTTGTATAGTCATCATGCAGGAAATAAAGAAACAGATTGTTCCCGAGTTTGATCAGCTGCTCTTCCGATATATGCTTATAGATTTCGGCATCCTTCGTTGCATCTGCTCCGTTTATCTCTAAAGCACCTGCCTCTTCCAAAAAACGCCGGTTCATCTCTTCAATGATCGCATCGAAAATAGCCTGTTTGTTTTTATAATGTTTGTATAGGGACGGTGCCTTAATACCAACCCTTTTTGCAATATCCGCAACGAAGACATTTGCATATCCCTTTTCCGAAAACAGCGTCAATGCTTCATCCAGTATTCTTTGCTTGGTATCCATTTCGCTTCCTCTTATTCGGTGGCTAATTCTAATTAGCTTAATTGTAGGCTAATCGCAATTAGCCGTCAAGCGTAAAAAAATCCGGCAGTCATCATCGGCCGCCGGCTTGTATAACAGCAAGATTAAATATCCTTGCAAAAATCGATAATTTCCTTCTTTTTTTGCTCAACATTCTCCTTATACTCGATGGATGTAAGGCCAAGATGTCCCACGCATTCAATATGCAGATGTCCGTAGAAATGCTCGATACTCTGTATGATCCTTTCGCATTCATGCATACCGGGACCGGTTCTGAGTGCAACCGAATATCCCTTCTTGCCTTCCTTGATCCTTGCATGTGGTTCGTGCGTATCGCACCAGGGCGTACACCTGTCTATGAATGCTTTATACTGACCAGGGATATCTGCCCAATATGACGGCGATACCGATACAACAACATCCGCTTTATCAAACTCATCCATAATCTTGAGGATATCATCCTCCATTACACACTTCGCTGTATTATGGCAGGTTCTGCACCCTTTGCAAAATGCAAAAGTATAGTCGTCAATACAGATACATTTCGTATCATATCGCGTAGAGATCTCATTATTTATGATATTAACGATCGCTGCCGTCGCTCCCGTTTTGACCGGGCTGCAGTTGATGATCAAAGCATTCATTTCTGTTACCTCATCGAAAGATCACCGAAACATGGGTAATCTCGTTTTCAGGATCCGGATATTCCTTCTCGAAATGCATACCGATTGATTCTGCCGTTTTAAAGGAGCCGACATTGGTATATTTGCAATATGAATAGAGTGCCGGGTAATCCGTGTTTGCAAACGCCCAGTCCCGAACAGCCGCTGCTGCTTCTCTGGCATACCCTTTGCGCTGTTTGTCTGCACGTATGTGATAACCAATCTCAGGAAGCATCTCACCCTCAATATTCTGAAGGGTCAATCCGCAGTCACCGATCATCTCGCCGGTTTCTTTCATACATACGGCCCACAGGCCAAATCCATAATCGCGGTAACGGTTTCTGTTTCGTTCAATCCAGGCTCTGACTCTCTCCTCGTCAAAAGTATACGGATAATGCTGCATAATGCTTGTGTCCGCGAGGACCTTGTACAATGCATCAAAATCATCCATAGTCATTTCACGGAGAAACAGCCTTTCTGTTTCCAATATGATCCTTTGTTCCATTTAATCCTTTATCCCTCGAATAGTTTTTACAACCTACAACCGTATAAGATTCCCACGCTGGGATTTGACACGATAGCCGACGGAAATGATGATCATTCCTGTCAGATCCCCAGTAATTCTTCCGCAAGTAAAACCGTCTCTTCCTGGGTTCTGTTTTCATCCCGGTAGATGATCTTAAATCCGGAATTCTCCATTTCCTCATAGCTTTCCCTGGAACAGATCCGGGTAAGGATCTCCCGATAATTATCCAGGGCCGCCTGAGGATCCGGCTCCTCCAGCATCAGCTGATAAAGGAACTGCTTCTCCGGATCCGGACGGTCAAAGAAGCGGTGGATAGATATCTCCGGATCTGACAGCATGACCAGAACATGCCTCTCATCCGATATCCGGTGCAGGGTTTCGATACCGATATTGGTATCCACGAAGATCTTCTTTCCCTGTACTTCCGGCTTTTTAAGCATCTCCTCAAGGATCTCAAGCTCAACGATCTCACATTCCTTTCTCACGTTGTTGATCCAGGTTAAATATTCATCCGGCGTTCTTCGGATAAATTCATGCCAGTCCTCAAGATCCCGTGTATAAGTCAGATTGGGGAACTCCTTACTATCCAGCTCCGGAAGCTTTTCATCATGGTAATTCTCTTCCAGTGCGATCCCGTTATGCTTTCTGGCAAGATTCTTGACGATAGTGGACTTCCCGGCATAGGATGTACCGATCACAAAATATACATTTTCAAGATTCATTTCCCTGTTCTCCTTCAAATCTCAGGTTTTCCGTCCGAAATGGTGATATCTTCTGATTCCAGAAACCTTCGGATTCCCGCGTAACGCTCAAGGATCGCCTCACGGGCGAGACCCGGGATCCAGCTTCCGTTGTGATGATGCACCGTATAACTGTATTTCGTTGTATAGATGATCCCGGTATCAAAGCTTTTCCCGGTCAGTACTTCAAAGGGATAAACGGTAATATCCTCCACAAACTGGAAGCCACCGTTTTTTTTAAGGCCATGCTTTTCAATGACCCGGGTGTAGCGCACAGGACAGGTGGAATTGTCCCAGGTGCCATCCTCTTTTAAATATGGCCTTTTTTCGTAGCTTAAACAGATCTCCTCCAGGATGGGATGGGCAGGCCTTGCCCCCATTCCCGAACCGCATTCGATCCGGTCTAAGGATTCAAAGCTCATAAATGCATCATTATAGAGCAGATCGTCGATGGGCCGGAGCATCTCCACATCCAGATCCATATATACGCCGCCATATCTGCGCAGGATATCCGCCCGGGCATAATCTGACGCAAAGGCCCAGTTTTCCTGCTCCACAGCCTCCTGAAAAAACAGGCAATGCTCCGGCTTGTAGGTCTTAAGATCCCAGATCCGTATTTCCAGATCCGGCGCATATTTTTTCCAGGATTCCAGGCATCTTTGGTAGAGCGGTGGCATGGGGTTATCGGAAAACCATATGCCATGGAGGATCCCCGGGATTACCGGCTTTTCATGCTTCCGAAAGTGTAACGGCGGTTTCGGCGCGGATAAGAGCAGCATATCCTCATACAATGCTTCCAAAAAAACAGATGGAACCGCATCGATCCCATCCAGTTTCGCATCCGTCTGTATCTGAGAAAGAATTTCCTCATAGCCGGTAACTGCAATCAAAAGAAGTGTATTTTCGCGGTTCATCTGCGACAGCTTTTCTTTGCTGACTCTGTCATAAATCCGGTCCCCGATCGGGACAGGTGCTGTTCCCGGCACCTGGACAAATCCGCACAGCTGCTCGATCAAGCCGCTTTTATATAAAAAGGGAAGAGTACTGTTACGAAAGTGCTTCCCGCTTCCCCAGCAGATGATCTCTTTTGTTTTTAAAGATGCAAAATACTCCGTGATGGTCATTGCCTGTTTTTAATACCACTCTTATGGATTGGCTTTATCAAAGGCGATCTGCTTAAACAGGTTAAAAAGTCCGCTCTTGATGGCCGTATTGTCATGGTCTGCACCGGTGATCTCATACCAGATGTGATCCGCTCCGTTTTCCTCCAGAAGCTCATGATACTGTTTGGGATAGGTTCCTACCACCGAATCCCGGGTTCCGCAGCAGATGATAAACACCTTGGGCGTAACCGTTCCATCCGCAAACTTCATCTCGCTTTCGGAAATCTGTCCTTCGTGGGACATGAACTTGTCATGGGTGGGTACAATGCCGGGCGCTGCAGAGATCGCACAGACATATCCGAAGAGTTCGGGCCGTTTTAAGGTAATGAAGATGGTCTCTCTTCCTCCCATGGAAAATCCCGCCAGATAGGTATGCTCTCTTCCTGTAAGAACTGCATAGTTTGCCTCTATATGGGGCATCAGATCATTTACCAGGTCATTGATGAAATTATCATAGGGCAGCACACTTGCGCTATCAAACCCAGGCTTCTGATCCGGGTCAGTAGTTGCATACATATTGGGACACACAACAATCGTTTCCTCGATCAGCCCGTCAAATGCCATGTTTCCAACAATCTCTTTTATCCGGTTATTCCCGTCACCGGAAAAAGAATACTCGTCCCCGAAAATACCATGTAAAAGATACAGGACGGGATAACGCTTATCTTCCCTATAATCTGCCGGCAGGAGGATGCTGTAACCTCTCTCCATCCCGCAGGTTTCGGAGTAATAGGTAGCATGGGTAAACTCACCGTAGGAAACGTCCCCTCTTTTTGCTTCCATAAGCAACGGGCAGCGCTCATCGATCTCCCCGTTTAAGACAAACTCGGTATCTGCGCTGCTTTCCCCGGTTTCAGCCTGAATACCGCTGGCAAAGGAACTCAGATCCTCTGTCTCGCCCACTGTTTCCACAGAGGTCTCTACCGTGCTGTTTGTATCTTCCATGTCATTCTCCTTCTGCGTTTTTGCACCGCATGCACAGATGGATGCGGACAGAAGCGCCAATAATAACAACATAACTTTCTTTTTCATAATGGATCGTTCCGTTTCCTGTTTTATCTTCTTCGGTCATGATGGGTGGTATAATAGTGCTCTTTCTCCATGTACATCAATTCTTCGGCCTTCTTTTTTGCTGCTGCCTTATCAAAAGAAGCATCGGATACATAAACTCCGCCGACGGAAGCGGAAGCGTCCTTTTCGGATAAGAGATTTTTGATCTTCTCCAGGCGTTCCTGAAAGGCTTCCTTTGATGTTTCAAAGCAGTACGCGATAAATTCGTCGCCGCCAACCCGAAAAACATTCCCGATCCCGAACACTTCTACCAGCTTATCCGCAACCGTTTTGATCAACCGGTCCCCGGCATCGTGACCATGCAGATCGTTTTCCATTTTCAGGGCATTGATATCGCACATCACAAAGCCATAGGGATACACATCTTTGCTTTTTTCATCAAACTCGATGTAAGATCTGCGGTTTCCCACTTCCGTAAGGGCATCCGCGAATCCGTATTCCCGAAGAGATGCATATTCCTGCGCCCAGATCCGTCCGACCTCTACGCACATATTCAGGAAAAATACAAAACATCCCACACGGGAAAATGTAGCATATCCCGATATGCTGCGAACACCGCATATGTACAGGATACCGTCCACCAGCGCACAGCATGTGACAGTAACCATTCCAACCATAAAGAAACTGGCTTCCCGTTTGATCCCCTGTTCCCTGTCGTATCTTCGGGAACGAAGGATCATGATCGCCATCAGGAAAATCATCAGCAAGGCATACAGGAAGAAAAACCGGATCATATTATTGGATGCCATATCCTTGTCAAATACAAATCGCAGGATCAATACCAACGTATAATAAACTGCCGATACGGCACATGCTGTCCATTTTAATATTCTTTTTTTGCTCCTGCATATGGAATATACAAACAGCACCAAGGGCAGAAAGCAAAGATGCATGCAGATGTAATACAGATTTCTGGAAACGGTGATGTCATCCGCCACCAGTCTTAAGAAGCCTGTATCCAGCGCCATCCATGTACCGGTGATCACTGCAGTGATCGCCAAAGAGAAGGTATCGATCTCACTTCCCGGATTTTTCACGATCAGAAGGAACACCAGCAGTAGTATTCCCAGCAGACTGATCCCGGCAGAAATAACGAATGACAGGATCTGACCATGGACAAGGCGCGAAAAGTATTTGCGCGAATTTTCCAGCGAGATCATTCGGATCCTGCCGCTGGTCTTTCTGACAAAGGCTCCCGTCATATGGATCCGGATATTCTTACCGGCCTGCTCCGGAGACAGATTGATCGCATGATAGGCAGTCCCGTATCCATGGCCGGTAAAATTCACCGGCTGGATAAAACTGTAGACCAGTTCTTCTCCGATAAATACATCAAAGTATATATTGGTACTCATAAAGCAGATCGCATCATTGTACGTGATCGTTTGCGGCAAAGCCTTGGAAACAGAGACCTCTCCTCCAAAATTCTGTGTAACGATCGCATCCATATCGATCAGCTTGCCGTCTGCAGACCAGCCTTCTGAAAAATCAGACTGTGCTTTTCTTCTGTTTTCTGCCTGAATTCCCATAAATGTCATGATAAATCCGACAAAAGCCGCAAACAGAAGAACGATGATATAATTTGCTTTTAGCTTCCCTGTATTCTCTCTCATATGCTCCCCTCATGCATCAAAAGATCAATACTATTTTCTCTCAGATCTTGATCTTCGTCCACTTCCCCTGTTTAAATCGCACAGAGCCGAAGATAAATCTGGAAACCTGATCGGCCAGGATGCCCATCCAGACGCCGTTGATCCCCAATCCAAGGGTATAGCCACATAAATAGGAGAACGCCGTTCGGATGACCGATACACTGATGATGGATGCTAACGCTGTATACCCGGTATCTCCTGCACCGCGAAGACACCCCATGTAGATCACCTGGGATACCTGGAAGATCACCACCACAATGATGATCCGGGTAATGTCCACACCGATCTTAACGATCTCCTCTTCTTCAAAGAATGCCGACATGATCCCGTGACCGCCGAAAAAGTATACACAGGCAAGGACAAAGGAGATTCCCAGCCCCAATATACGGCAGGTACGGCCGTAGTCCTTCGCCAGATTTTCGTCGCCTTCCCCCAGACTTCGTCCGATCAGAGCCACCGCTGTCGCCTGCAGCCCGTCACCGAAGGAAAAGGAAAGGCCCATGATATTCATCCCCACCTGATGGGCTGCCATAGCCGCCGTTCCCATCTTTGCCGCCATAATGGAGGTGGCCATAAAGCCTACTCGCATGAGGAGCTGCTCAAAGAACACCGAATACCCCACTTTGACCAGGGAGTGAAAGGCCGTAAACCCGGGCAGGATCTTATTTTTGATAATAAACGGAATGCTGACAAAGCAGTCCCTGCGGAACAGAGACTGAATACTCATTACGCTGGCTACTACCGTTCCCAGCACAGTTGCCAGTGCAGCGCCTCTGACTCCCAGAGCCGGAAAGCCGAATTTTCCGCCGATCAGCAGATAATTAAAGATCACATTGACGGTATTGGATGCCAGATTGGTACGCATGGTGATCCGGGTATTGCCTGCCCCCCGCTGGGCGGAATTTATGCCCATCTGGATGCAGTTAAAGATCATACCGCCCATAACGATCTTAAAATAGCTGGCGGCCAGGTTATGGGTATCCTCGTTGGATCCGCAAAAACGCAGGATCGGGTCCGTAAAGGTAACCAATAGAGCGCCGATCACTATGGCTGCCAGTATGATAAACAGGATACCGGAAACCAGGATCCTGTTGGCATCTTCCTTCTTGCCTTCTCCCTTTCGCCTGGCAACCAGGGCAGAAAGAGATACATTGATAGCAAAAAACATGGAAAGCCCCATGAATTTTGGCTGTGTGGTAATTCCAACGGCAGCTACCGCATTGCTTCCAAGGCCGCTGACCATATAGGAATCCACCAGTCCCACAAAAGCGGTAAAGAAGGATTCCACCACGGCCGGCCATGCGATACTGACCGTTTCTTTCAAAAGATTTTTGGTCTCTTGGGGACGGGGTTGTTGGTCCATTTCTACTCCTTCAAAGAACGCATGGCCAGATAGGAAGGAATCCCCATCTCATACAAACGTCCCACATTGTTGGTATCCTCGTACAGATTCAGCAACCGGAAGCCGGCTTCCAGCTGGCCACCGATCTGTTCCTCCAGAGAATGGGAAAACTGCACTCCTGCATCCTCTTCCATAAGTTCCTTCATCAGATCCGGATTCTTTAAGGGATTAAAAGGCAGCCCGTTTACGATCATCTTTTCATCTTCATCCACAATATAATCCATAAAGTGGCTGGTTCCGCTGATCAGATAGCCGCCATGCTTCAATACACGATAGCATTCCTTCCAGATCGGTCGTACATCCTCCACATAACAGTTGGAGACAGGATGAAAAATGATATCGAATTCCCCTTCTTCAAAAGGGAGCGGTTTGGTCATATCCCCACGGATCGCACGGATATCGTATCCCTCCCGCTTAGCCATCATCTTTTCACTTTCGATCTGGCACTCGGAATAATCAAACACGGTACACTCTGCACCCAGAGCCGCAAAGATCGGCATCTGCTGAGCGCCGCCGCTGGCAAGCCCCAGCACCTTTTTTTCTTTCAGATCCCCGAACCAGCTATGGGGCACCGGCTTCGTGGGCGTCAAAAGTACATCCCATTCACCATTACGTGCTTTTTCATATGTTTCGTGAGAAATGGGTTCTCCCCACTCCCAGCCTTCTTTGATCCATCCATCGATGGTCTTTGCGTTAATGTCCTGATAATTCATGTATGCTCCTCATTTCATAGATCAGTATGGCCTGCTGTACTCTAAGCAGGCTCTTTTTAAAGTCATATCCGACGAAATAATCCGAATCGATCACTTCCGCCGACACCTCTTCTCCTCTGTAAAATGGCGGGCAGGGGTTTAGCAGGGCGTTTTCATTGGCCTGCTTCATAAGCTCAGTCGTGATCTGATAAGGTGCAAAATCCTCCCGTGCATCTTTGGGCAGGGAATCGGTGCAGACAATGTCTTTGCCGGCAATTGCCTTACGGATGTCCGATACCCATGTAACGCCCGGGATCTGATACCCGTCGGGGCAGCACTGGGTCAGGGAAAAACCAAAGGCTTCTGATGCTTCCTTCCAGGCTTTACCGATATTACCGTTTTCTCCAACAAACAGATAGTGGTCGGCAAGATAATCCCGGCGGATCTTCGAAAGCGCATAGAGATCCGACAGCATCTCACAGGGATGATTGTCATCGGTCATGGCATTGATCACCGGAATCTTAAGTGCATCCGCCATCTGCTCCGTAAGGTGTATATCCGGATAACGCACGATCACGGCATCCGCCCAGTTCTGCAGATACCCGCAAACATCCCGGATGTCCTCTTTTTTCTCCAATACGGACGGATCAAACAGGATCGACTGACCTCCCAGAAGATAGATCCCTTTTTCAAAGGAGACTCTTGTGCGAATGCTGGAAGCAGGGAAAAACAGCACGATGCTCCTGCCTTTCAGGATTCCTTCATACGTTTCCATATGATCGGCGATTTCGAAGATCTCCTCTATTTCCCTTTTCGTATAATCTGTAAGCCTGATCACTTATTCTCTCCATACTCTCCGTATTCACAGCCGATATGTGTGGCCATAATCTCATCCACCAGTTGCGGACCTTCCGGTGTCTTATCATACAGACGGATCAATCCCCGGCCGTTACCACCATTCCACAGCTTATTATGGAGCATACAGGCATTCCTGGTAATATCATGACTGTTAAACTTCATAAGGTTCATTCCGTATCTACTCCTTTGTTTTGCCGCAGAGTTCCCAGAAGGCAACTGCGGAGGATGCCGCAACATTCAGGGAGTCCACCCCGTTATACATGGGAATGATCACGATGTGATCGCTTCCTTCCAGGGTCCGTTGCCGGATGCCATAGCCTTCGGAGCCAAAGATGATGGCCTTTTTCTCTTTTTTCTGTAAAACCGGATCCGTAAGAGGTATGGCAGTATCCATAAGGGCCATGGAAATCACCGCAAAGCCCTGCCGGTGCAGAATGTCCGTAAGATCTTCCTCCTTGGATACATAAGTCCATGGCAACTGAAAAACACTTCCCATGGATACCCTTGCCGCTCTCCGGTAAAACGGATCCGTGGAATCCGATGTGATCAGGATAGCGTCCACTCCCAGTGCTGCTGCCGAGCGAAAGATCGCTCCCAGGTTCGTGGGATTTTCCACATTTTCCAATACCGCCACGCACTTTGCCTGTTGCAATAAGGCTTCCGGGGAAGGGAGCTTGGGCCTTTCAAACGCAGCCAGCATCCCCCTGGTCAAATGAAACCCGGTGATCTGCTGCATCAGCGCCTGAGGTGCTACATAAAGTGCCACCTCGTCTCCTGCTTTTTCCAGTACCTTCTGCACGACCTCTTTATCCAGCGCTTCTTCTTCCACAAAAAAGGACCGCACCTGCGCGCCGCTATCCATCGCCCGTTCAATGATCATGGGCGTCTCAGCAATAAAGATCCCGGGCCCCGGCTCATTGTAGTGAAACAGCTGTGGCTCATTATATCTTGTATACAGCGCGATCCGCTCATCGTCCAGCCGATCGATATGGTCCATTGTTCGTCTTCACCTTCCGAGTCTGATAGTTTCCTTTTCATTTTATCAGATTGCAAGCAGAAATAGATTATGGCAAAAAAAATCCTCTGATCAACGTTTCATTTGTTTATGATAACGTCGAATCAAAGGATTCCTTACTTAGGGTCTGAGCCCTTTGCGAAGGGCATTTCGAACAGCGTCCTTCAGGACTGCGCTGGATGCGGTGGCACCGGAAACAGCATCCACTTCCACATCGTTTTTCTCGATCATCCGGAGAAGCATCTGCTCCGCAGGCTTCCCTTTTCCGCACTCGTGACGTAGGATCTCAATATCTTTGATCGCACCCTCTTTTACAGTGACACGCACGGAGGCCTTCACAAGTTCCGTTTCGCTCTCTCCTTCGTAGGTACCGTCAGCCACAAGGGACAGATCTACCGGAGTCTGGTCGATCTTTGCCAGTTGTTGATGCATCTTCCCCACAACCGACGATATGCCAATGATCAAAAGTATCAGGATCCCTGCGAAAACAACGAGCAGGACTTTGCCTTTTTTCATTGCACTTCACCCGCCAGATAGGAAATGATAGGCTCTATGTATTTGGGGTCGGAAATGTCATAGGAACCGGAGATCATACGGATCATTTCTTCGTCGTCCGGCGTTTTATCCTTCTTCGCCTTCAGCGCCTTGATAAACATCTTCATCATCATCCTGGAAGGCGCGGACATTTTTTCATAATCAAAGCCACCGGGGCAATAGAAGATCCCGACTTTCTTCTGCTCTTCTTCGGTAAAAAGCTTATGAAGCGCAGGCTGTATGTCCGGGCTCTCCATAGGACTGCCGCCCACACAGAACACGGCAAGCTTCTTTCCTTCCCATTTGGCAAGATTTCCCTTAAACCAGGACAGCTTGCTGATGTTCCCTGCACATGCCCATCCACCGTAAACAATGGCATCATAACCGCCAAAGTCCATCTTTTTTGCTTCGCTCAGGTCTTTTAGATCCGCTCCCGTTTTCTCTGCCAACCAGCCGGCATACCTCCTGGTAAAACCAGTCTGAGATGTGTAAACTACGATTGTCTTCATACTACTTATTTACCCTCCATTCTGATCAGGTTCTCTTCTATCTTTGAAAGGATCCGGTAGGCATCATCAATCTCCCCATCGGACAAACCTTCAAACAGCAGTTTCAGAAATTTCGCCTCTTTTTCCTGATATTTGTCTGCCATGCGGATGGTCTTTTCCGTACGGTAAACTCTGTTTTTCCGCCGGTCCTTATCATCCGCCTCCAGGCGCACCAGGTCTTTTTTTTCCAGACTGTTTAAGATCTCTTTTACGTTCTGTCTGGAACAACCCATGGTCTTGGCCAGTTCATTGGCCGTCGGTGCCTCCTCTGTATACAGGTTCATACAGGCCAGCAGAAAAAACTGCTTACAGGTAATCTCCTCATAAAAGGAGTCTCCTGCCGTCTGGAGTCTGTTATGAAATGCAAAAAACAGCCCAAACAAAGCGTATTTGTGATCCATCATCCGGAAAACCTGTTTACTGTCCATGGTCATCTCCTGTTATGCAATATATTGCCTTTCTGGATATGATACAACCCGCTCTGGTATCTGTCAAGCGGGTAGTGTGGTCTCCGGCCATAGAAACCAAAACGAGGCCCTACAAGGGATCAATCAGCGGAAGAAGATCTGCAGCGCATGATACAGATGCAGCTGCCATGCCTTCATATCGTGTACACCACCGGGGATCACGTAGAAATCGTAGTTTTCATCCTTCTTAAGCTGCGGGCAGATGGGCAGTACTTTTTCCATGATGTCCTTATGTTCTTCGTATGCGATATCCTTATCGCCGTTACAGCAGAAGAAATACTTTAAGGGCAGGCCTTTTTCTTCACCGTTTTTAAGGGTTTCGCAGATCCGCTTTACTTCGCGGTCATGGTCTCCCTTTGGTCCGCAGCATCCGGAGAAG
>JAEEGL012101096.1_pt1 | contig 12408 bp, 15 predicted proteins | sample 9134231 | NCBI WGS metagenome assembly JAEEGL01 (sample SAMN16246548, study PRJNA631951) | gut metagenome | biome: gut microbiome; feature: rumen; material: fiber-attached | host: Bos | place: Iran: Karaj | collected 2018-10 | reverse complement strand
TCCTTGATACGCCAGGACATGAGGCTTTCGCGGCTATTCGCCAGCACGGTGCAATGCTTACCGATATCGTAGTGATTGTGGTGGCAGCAGATGATGGTGTGATGCCACAGACTGCCGAGGCCATTAAGTTTGCCGAAGCCGCCAACGCGAAGATTATTGTCGCTATCAACAAGATTGATAAGGAAGGTGCAAACATTGATCGCACAAAGGCTCAGCTCGCAACGGAGTTCAATTTGAATCCAGAAGAGTGGGGTGGCGATACGATCATGGTGCCAATTTCGGCCAAGACTGGTCAGAACGTCGAGAAGTTGCTCGATATGATTCTTTTGACTGCTGATATTGATGAGCTCAAAGCTGACGTAAACATTCCAGCAGAGGGTCTTGTAATTGAAAGCCACATGGAAGTCGGTAAAGGTTCAGTTGTGAACCTCTTGGTGACCGGTGGTGAGCTCAAGACTGGCGAGTTTATCGTAGCTGGAAAGACTTATGCTAAGGTACGCACGATGCTCGACTGGAAGGGTAAACCAAAAGGTAAGGCTACGCCTTCGACTCCAGTGGTTGTGACCGGCTTCAAAGATTTGCCGAACTTTGGTGATAAGTTTGAAGAAGTTCCAGACGAAAAGACTGCCCGCAAGTTGGCATTGCTTAATGCGCAGGCCGAGAGTAACGAGACTGCTTCGGCAAATGTGACCGCAACCGATATGCTTCGCATGATGAACGTGGCCGATAACACGAAGACTTTTAATGTGATTGTGAAGGGCGACGTGGCCGGTTCGGTAACCTCCGTGGTTGATTCGCTTCGTCTTATTGATACGCGGGGCGAGATTACTTTGAATATTGTTTCGACTGGTGTGGGTGCAGTTTCTGAGAATGATATTTATATGGCCTCCGGTGGTAACACCGTGATTTATGGTTTTAACGTGACGGTGCCAAATGCGATTGCCAAGATGGCAGAACGTAACGGTGTGCCAGTACGCGTGTTCCGCGTGATTTACGAACTCCTTGATGACGCTAAGCGCGACATGGAAAATATGCTCGATGCCGAGGTGGTAGAGAGCGAGATGGGCGAGCTGGAGATTCAGGGTGTATTCCGCACCGAAAAGACTGAGATTATCTGTGGCGGTCAGGTAAAGAGTGGCCGTGTGGCCCCGGGTATGCTTGGTCATATTTACCGTAAGAAAGAATTGCTTGGTGAAGTTGAAGTGAAGAACGTCCAAGAGGGTAAGGTAGATGTTGCATCGCTCGCTGAGGGTGAAATTGGTGGTATGTCGCTGAAGACTGAGCATAAGATTCAGCTAGCGCTCGGAGATAGAATCAAGTTCTTCGTTCGCGAGTATAAGAAGAAGAAAATCGCTTAATTTTTAAAACATAAGCCTTTTGTGCTACAATGGGGAAAATAGGAGAAAAAGGCATGTATCAATTTGATGAAAGCTTCCTCGATAGCGTCGGGCTATCTGGAATGCCAGAAGAACAAAAAGCATCATTCTTGCAGTACGCGCAAGATCAATTAGAGGTGCGCATTGGTGAAAAGATGAGCGAAGGCCTGTCTGATGACCAGCTCGATGAATTTGAGCGCATTATCGATAACGATGAGGCAACCGTTCAGAAGTGGCTGGCTAACCTCGGCGATTACAAAGAGGACGAAACCTACAAGAAGTTGCTCGAGGGTTCTGAAGATGAAGCAGATTCCCCACAGTTCTTAGCCGATTTCGTCACCGCAAAGTGGCTCGATCAGAACTGCCCACAATACCAAGACATCATCAAAGAGGCAATTGAGGGCCTACAAGCTGAGATTTCTAGCCAAAAAGAAGAAATTTTGGCAAACGCTTAATTTTCTCCAAACAACATTAAGTCTTTTAAAAATATCTCCCCTTGGCGGGGAGATATTTATTTTTTATGGCCGTTTAGGAAGCTTTTTGCATCCATTTCTTTGGAGTTTTCAGGAAGAAGTCGGTCAATGATGAGGTATTTACCATCGGCGCACTTTCGGTCGAGTTCAGTGAGGGGATTATCAGCAACATGGACCTGGGTGATAGTGCATGGAATACCGAGCAAAATGGTTTTGGATTTTGGAAAACCAGCATAAGCGCGAACCTCGTTAGCGAGCGTCTGAGCGGCTTTCTCGGCAAATTTCAAATCGCTAAGGTCTTTGCTAAGTTTGGCCGTAAAAGTTGCTTGCGCGTCGTCCTGCGCCGTCTCAGGGGCATTTTTGGCGAGGGTACCAGGCAAAACGTCCAAAATGAGCTGAGCGCCGAGCGTCGAGAGCTCGTCATAGAGCGATTGTTTGGTGGTTTCAGCGGTAATTGGCACCTTGGCTTGAGCAAGAATTGGACCGGCATCCATGGCCATAACGAGACGCATAACAGATACGCCGGTCTCGGTATCGCCGTTTAGGAGTGGGGTTTCAATTGGAGTGGTGCCACGGTATTTTGGAAGTAGAGACGGGTGGACATTAATAATGCCGCAAGGAATGGCATCAATGGCATCTTGAGGGACGATTTTACCAAAAGCCGCGAGGACGCCAAGATCTGGCTGATATTGCTGAATAATCGGGAGAAGGTCGCGACCTTTCTCGACATAATGTACTGGGATATTGTTTTTTCTGGCGAGCGTGTCGACGGCAAATGGTTTGCGAACGTGGGCAGCAGGGAGGACGAGAGCGCAGATTTCGTGCTCAGTGCCGAGGAGCGCGTCAAAAATCGGTGTCTTAGTTTTAATGCCCTGAGCGAGCTGTTCGTTGCCAAAATAGATGATTTTACTCATGTTAGTCCTCCGGCCAGAGGTCTTTGTTGCCTTTGATGTTTTCGTCGTAGTCGAGCGGGACGAGGTCGCCCTTATCGTTGAGCTTATAGAAAGCGTCGGTTTGATCTTTGATATGGTCGATGAAGAGAATGCCGTTTAGGTGGTCGATTTCGTGAAGAAGAGTGCGGGCGAGGAACCCATCGGCTTTAATACGGACTTCGGAGCCATCCTCGAGCTGAGCTTTGATGCGAGCTTTGGATGGGCGAGGAACTTTGCCATAAATAGTTGGAACGGAAAGACAGCCTTCGTAATCGTAGACAGTTTTGCCTTCGGTTTTGATGACTTCTGGGTTGAGCAGGGCAATGAAGTTAGCGTTGTCTTTGTTACCCATATCTTCGCGAACGACAATGATGCGCTTATTGTAACCGAGCTGAGGAGCAGCCATAGCAGCCGAAAGCTCGAACTCGTGCTCGTTTTCCCAGTCAATGCAAGATTTGGTCATCTCAGAAATAATGCGCGGAACATCCTCATCGGTAGCGCGAACTTTAGCCGACTTTTTACGGAGGCGCGGATCTGGGGTAGTGATAACTTCTAATTTCTTCTTGCTCATAAGATACATTTTACCATAAAAGACGATTATAAGAGAGAGATTGGGTCGAAGTCGTAGTGGAGATATGAGGATTTGTCGAGAGAGTCGAAGAGGGTAAGGAGGTCCTTGCGGGACTTGGCTTTGAGGATGATTTGCCAGCAATAGCCGGTATTGGTGCGCTCATGGAAGGCCGGCATTGGTGGAGTAATGACGAGTTGCTGGATGCCGTTTTGGCGGGCAGATTGAACAATTTTAGTGTTCAATTTTCGGATGTTCTGGACGGTCGATTTTTCAGTTTTGTATGTCAACGAAAGTTTGAGCAAAAAACTATATGGCGGGAGGGTACTTTGTTTGCGCTTCTGAAGCAAGTATTTATAAAAGTCTGCGTAATTGCCGGCAGAGGCATAGGAAATTATGGGGTGATCTGGTTGAAAACTCTGTATAAAGATTTTGCTGTTTTGATGACCACGTTTAGCGCGGCCGATTACTTGAGTGATTAATTCATATGTTCGTTCTTCAGAAGAGTAGTCTGGAAGGCTCATTCCGGCATCGGCTTGAACGATACCGAGCGTGCTGAGTTTTGGAAAATCGAAGCCTTTGGCGATCATTTGGGTGCCAACAATAATGTCGTAGTCTCCAGCATGAACTTGCTCGTAGATTTTGTTGAGTTGCTGACTGGATTCGGTGTCGGCGTCGAAGCGGGCGATTTTGGCATTTGGGAAGAGCTTCTTGAGTTCCTCCTCGATGAGTTTCGTGCCGAAACCTTTGTGATGGATGGTGGCATTGCCGCATTCTGGACAAGAGGTCGGTACTGGGAAAGTGCGACCGCAGGTGTGACAGCGCATTTGGTATTTATCGGCATGGAGGACGAGAGGCAAGAAGCAGCCTGGACAGAGAGCTTGCCAACCGCAGTGGTCGCAAATTGTCAGAGGTGCGGTGCCGCGGCGATTATGGAAAATCATGCTTTGCTGATGGTGATTGAGCGATTCTTGGATGCTGACGATGAGCTGGTTACTGAGGAAGCGGTTACGAGTGAAATCAGGGCGATTCTTGAGGTCGATAATCTGGATCTCGGTGGATTTATCGGATTTAACGGCGAGCTCGTTGAGCTCAACAACGGCGTTATGTTGCTTGCAGATGTAATAATCTGCGACGAGCGGGGTGGCGGTACCGAGAATAGTGCGGGACATCACGGCAGCAAGACGGAGTGCGGAATATTTCGGATTTTGATCTTGATGGTAGGCCGGTTCATGGGCTTCGTCGATAACGATAAGACCAAGTTTTTTCACGGGGGCGAAGATCGCAGAACGTGGGCCAATAACGACGCGTGGATGGTCGCTTTCGAGGGCGTCTTGCCAGAGATGGTGTCGAACGGCCTCAGTTTGTTCGGAATGGAGCAAGATGACGTCCTCAAAGTGTTGTTCGAAGTTGTGAACGAGCTGGGAAGTGAGGGCGATTTCCGGGACGAGTAGGATGAATGACCGATTGTTGGCGAGGGTTTGCTTAGCGAGTTCGATATAGATATTAGTTTTACCGCTACCGGTGATGCCGTGAAGTAGTATAGTGTTGGCGGTGCAGCTCCCGAGCTCTCTTAGGGCGCGCTTTTGGGAGGTATTCAGAGGATTTTCGGGATTCTTCACGGTCTTTCGTGGAGTGACTTTCGGGGCGCGACGATTCTTGGTGATGCCACGGGGAAGGATAGCCTGGACGACGGCGGACATTGGGCAGCGATAATAGTCGGTGAGCCAGAAGAGGGCTTTCAGAATGTGCGCCGGAAGGGGCGTTTCATAGAGAACGCGCAAGATGACTTTTGTATCAAAATCTGGTTTCGTTGTGTTTTTAACTACGATACCAACGGTTATTTGCTTGCCGAGCGGAATTTCGACGATTTGGCCGATTTTTAAGGGGTTTTCGGAAGCATAAGTAAGAGTATTATCTGTGTCGTGAAAGGTTTTGGCGGGCGCTATCAGATAATAATTCATGGCTATATTAATTCTAAAAAAATAATAAAAGTCAAGTGTTGTAAGAAAAACCGAACTCACATAAAATAAAAACAAGAAGGAGGTCAATGTTAGACGTTTTCGTAACAAGTCGGGTGCGGCGTAAGATTATTGTGGTGTTTGCAAAATACCCTGATTTCAAGACGCACGTACGTGGTTTGTCGAAGTTGATTAAGGAAGATCCTGGAAATATCCAGAGGGAATTGCGCCGTTTGACGAAAGGCGGTTTCTTGATGGTGTCCAAGAAGGGTAACACCAGTATTTATCAGACCAATAAACAGTTCCCAATTTTGAAGGAGCTGCAGAGTATTGTTATTAAAAGTCAGCAGGTGGAAGACGCCAAGAAGACCCCGAATAAGATTATCGGATGACGAATTTGTTTGCGAAATTGCTCAGAGAGCGTGGGCTTGATGAGCATTTTTTATACCCCAAGTACGAGGAGTTGTTTGATCCTTATAAGCTACGCGGCGTAAAGCAGGCGGTAGCGAGAATTGAACAGGCACGCGACCAGGCCGAAAAGATTGTGATTTATGGCGATTATGATGCGGACGGTGTAACTTCTTCGACATTGATGCGCGATGCGCTGAAGTATTTTGGTTGCGAGAAGGTGGAGATTATTTTGCCGAATCGCTTTACGGACGGCTATGGGATGAATCCGCCGGCAATCGAGAAGATTGTGAAGAGGGGCGCGAGGCTGGTGATTACGGTGGACTGCGGTAGCGGTTCGGAAGAGGTAATTGCGGAGCTAAAGAGTCGCGGCATTGATACGATTGTGACGGACCACCATGAGATTCCAGAGGTGCCAAAATCGGCCGTAGCGGTAGTGAATCCGAAGCGTGGAGATGCAGTTGGGGTACGCATGGCGGGTGTGGGCGTAGCGTTTACCTTGGCGCGAGCGCTAAATATGGCGCAGAACGGTGGTAAGTGCGATGGTCAAGAGAAGTGGTTTTTAGATTTGGTGGTAATTGGGACGATTTGCGATTCGATGGAGCTCCGCGAGGAAAACCGCATCCTAAGTTATTACGGCATGAAGGTGCTGGCGAAGACGCGCCGGCCGGGTATTAAAGAGTTGGCGCGCGTGGCGAGTGTGAATTTGGATACACTAAATACGCATGCGATTGGCTTTCAATTAGGGCCACGTATTAATGCGGCGGGCCGAATGAAAAGCGCGGATTTAGCGCTAGATTTGATGATGTCGACGAGTCGTTCAAAGGCGTTTACGCTGGCAGGTGAGCTAGATGGCTTAAATCGCGAGCGACGCGAGGCGCAAGATGCGGCAGTACGCGAAATTGAGGTGACGAATAAGGATAAAGTGATTGTTGCGACTGGTAAATGGCATGAAGGGATCCTTGGTATTATTGCTGGACGACTAGTGGAGCTGTACAAGAAGCCGGCGTTTGCATTAACGGAGTTAGAAGATGGTCGCCTGAAAGGCAGTGGGCGCAGTTTTGGTGAGTTTTCGCTAGCGCAGGCACTGCATGATTGTCCGGATGGGATTCTACTGAACGGTGGTGGACATGCAGGGGCATGCGGTTTGAGTTTGCCGAAGGAAAAATTGGGCGATTTTAAGAAGTACGTAAACGATTACTATGTTTCTTTGAAGCTAAAAGATCAGGAAAAGTATTTGCAGCTAAAAAGCGACATCGTGCTTAGCGATTTGAGCGAGATAACAGAGGAATTATTCGCGGAAATTAGCTTACTAGAGCCGTTCGGTGATGGTAATACAGAGCCGATTTTCGAGATTACGGCGATGGTTTACGGTGAGCGCGTATTGAAAGATAAACATTTGGCGCTGACGATTGAAGATAAGAACGGCAAAACGATGAAGATGATGGCGTTTTATGCGCCGGAGGAATGGAAAGAGGTGGAGACGGGCGATAAAGTGCGCGTACAGTTTACGCTTTCGAAGAATGAATTCCGGGGTAAAGCGGCGATAGAAGGCGAGATTATCTCTCTTGAAATAAAAGAGAAGATATGATAAAATTCCCATCAGTATGGCAATCAAAGTAACCAGAAAAGACCAGAACGAAGCAAACGAAAACATTGTTCGTCGCTTCAACCGCAAAGTTTTGCAGAGTGGTGTTATGGCAACCGCTAAGGAGAGCATGCGCTTCTCGAAGCCAATCTCCAAGCGTGAACGTCGCCAGAAGGCCATCTTGCGCGAACAGCGCAAGGCCGAAAAAGCCGAACGCATGAAGTTAGGTCTTAAATAAGAAATACCCCCTGCATAAGACGGGGTATTTTTAACGCAAAGAAAAAGGGAGCACGCAATGATTATATTATTTGGGGCAGCAGGTAGCGGAAAAAGTGTACAGGGCCAGAGATTGGCGGAACTACATAATTTTCGTTGGCTCTCTGTAGGTGAGCTACTTCGTAGCCAGAATGACCCGGAACTTGAGAAGATTATGCTGACGGGTGATTTGGTGCCAGATGAGTTCGTGGTGAAAATGATGCACAATGCGGCTGAGGAAGCCCTAGCGGCTGGCCAGAACGCAGTGCTCGATGGCTACCCGCGCGATGAATGGCAGGCAAATTGGATTGTTGAAAGCGGCGACGTAAAGAAGATTGAAGGCGCAATCATCCTGAAGGTTTCGAACGACGAGCGCTGGAACCGTTTGACGGCGCGTGGACGTGCGGATGATACGCGCGAATCAATCGAGAAGCGTTGGGCGCTATTTGATCGTACGATTGAGACGATGTCGAAGCTACTTGAAGAGAATGGCGTAAAGATTCAGGAAGTCGATGGCGAAGGCCCAATTGAAGAGATTACTGAAAGAATAGAAAAAGTATTAACAGACTGGAAAGTGATATAAATGGATCAGAAAAAAGTTGCAGCAATGCGTAAAGGTGGCAAGATTATGGCCAAGATTTTTGATGAGCTGCGCGATTATACCAAGGCTGGGATGACTGGCAAGGAAATTGACGAATGGGTGGCCAAAAAAATTGTCGATTACGGTTGTGGTGTAGCTTATTATGAGCCGGAAGTGGACTTTCCGGGTTCGATTTGTATTTCTGTGAATGATGAGTTGATTCACGGCATTCCAAAAGATATCCCACTCGAAGAGGGCGATAAGGTGAGCTATGATCTCGTGATTAAATGTGACGGTTATTATGTCGACTCGGCCTTTACGATGATTATCGGGAAGGCGTCTTCGCGTCAGAAACATTTGCTGAGCTTTACGGAATCGGCGCTCTATGAAGGCATCGAGCAGGTGCGTCCAGGTGCGAAGCTGGGTGATATTGGCTACGCCGTGCAGAAGCAGCTCGAAAAGGGCAAGTTAGGTGTGATTACAAATTATGTTGGTCATTTTATTGGCAATAAGATGCATTTGGAGCCAGAAGTGCCAAATTATGGCAAGCGTGGGCATGGTTATACGTTACAGGTTGGCGATACGCTTTGTATTGAGCCAATGTCGAGCCTGGGTAAGCCAGATAACGTGGTAGTTGAAGGTGATGACGGCTGGACGGTTTGCCTGAAGGACGGCTCGCTCGGCGCGCATTTTGAACATACAGTACTCGTGACAGAAGATGGTTACGAGATATTGACCCAGTTGTAATCAGAGATATGCTACAATAAGCTTATGGAAGAGAACGCACACTACGCAGTGGGGATTGATATTGGTACTAATACCGTTCGCGCCGTTATGGGCAAGATCGGGAAGGACGGTTCGATATCCGTAGTCGGATATGGCGAATCGGTCTCGGAAGGGATTCGCCGTGGGCGAGTCAAGGAATTATCGATTCCGCCGAAAGCGATAGATGCGTGTTTGAAATCTGTTGAGTCAATGAGCGGCATTAATGTCACGGATGCGACGGTCAGCATTAATGGTGCGCACATTGCGAGCACCAAGGTTGATGGTATGATTGCCGTCGGCGTGGCTGATCACGAAATTAATGAAGATGATTTAGCGAGAATTGAAGATACGGCGATTGCTGGTAAGATTCCGGCAAACCGTGAGACTTTAGCGTTAGTTCCATATGAATACATCTTGGATGGCCAGGGCGGCATTCGTGAGCCACTGGGCATGCATGGTGCGCGTCTGGAGATTAAGGCGAATGTGATTTCCGCTTTGGCGCCAGATTGCGATAATATGCGCAAGATTTTTGAAAACGACATCGCGCAGGTGAGAGTGAATTACCTCGAGCCAACTGTGACGGCGGCTGCGAGAGCGGTTTTGACGAGCCGTCAGATGGAAAATGGCGTTGGTGTTATCGATATGGGTGGCTCAACGACTGGCGTAGCGATTTACGATGAAGGCGAATTACAGTTTGTGGGCGTGGTGCCAATTGGTAGCAACGATGTAACGAATGATCTTGCTACGGTACTGAAGACTATTCCAGAGATTGCCGAAGAGATAAAAGTGCGTTTTGCTTCGGGCAGATTTGGCGAGCCGGGTAAAGACATTGTGATTAAGCGTGGTCGCGATGAATATACGTTCTCTCGCAAAGAAGTTGATGAAGTAGTGGAGGCACGTCTTGAAGAAATCTTTGAGGGCGTGCGCAAGCTTCTAAAGATTGCCGGATACGATAAGCGCTTGCCGGAGGGCCTCGTGCTAGTCGGTGGCGGCTCAAAGCTACGCGACATTGATGCATATGCACGTGATCAAGTTGAGCTCGCGGTCCGCCTCGGTAAGCCAGAAGGTATTCTTGGCGTAAGTGAAGAAGTAATGAAGCCAGAGTTCGCAACGGCAGTTGGTCTGATGATGATTGATGGTATGGCTGCCGATATGAAACGGGGGTCAGATGATGGCAAGAAGGCAAAAGGTGGGAAGAAGAAAAAGGGCGAAGGTGGTGGATTCTTTGCTCGTATCTTGAAAATCTTCAAGTAAAGGTGTTATTATAAGTTAAGAATTCAATAGTGAGGAGTTAATACATGCCTGAAATTAAGCCAAGCGAGGTGGAGAGCACAGCTAGTATTAAAGTAATTGGTGTCGGTGGTGCCGGCGGTTCGGCCATTAATCGCATGCGCGATGCTGGTCTATCCGGTGTTGAGTTTATTGCGATGAACACTGATGCGCAAGCTCTACATAATTCCAAGGCCGACGTGAAGGTTCATCTTGGTCACGAGACGACAAATGGTCTCGGTGCCGGTGCTGATCCTACCGTAGGTGAACGCGCTGCTGACGAAAGCCGTGAAGAGATTAAGAACTCTTTGGCTGGTGCAGATATGGCATTTATTACCTTCGGTGCCGGTGGTGGTACCGGTTCTGGTGCGGGCTATATCGTCGCAGAAGAAGCTCGCAAGCAGGACATCCTTGCTGTTGGCGTAGTAACTAAGCCATTCTCATTTGAAGGTGCTAAGCGCAAAGCGAATGCCGATTGGGCAATTCAGCGCCTCGCACGCAACGTTGATGCTTTGATTACGATTCCTAACGATCGTTTGCTCCAGACTATTGATCCACGTACGCCAATCTTGGAAACCTTCAAGATTGCTGACGAAGTGCTTCGCCAGGGCGTTCAGGGTATTTCCGAACTCATTACTGAACATTCTTTGATTAACTTGGACTTCGCCGATGTGAAGGCCATTATGAAGGACGCCGGTTCGGCACTCATGGGTATTGGTCGCGCATCTGGTGAGAACCGCGCTACGATTGCCGCACAGCAGGCTATTGAGTCGCCTCTCATTGAAGTTTCGATTGATGGCGCTCGCGGTGTCTTGTTCTCGATTGCTGGTGGCTACGATGTTACGATGACCGAGATGCAGGAAGCTGCAGATTTGATTACCGCAAATGTCAGCCCAGACGCAAATATCATCTGGGGTGCCTCGGTGCGTCCAGAGCTTGAAGATGAAATTATCGTCACTGTTGTGGCAACTGGTTTTGATTCTGAGTATTACCGTGATGATCCACGCGCTCAGGAGAGTTATCAGTCACAGCCAGTAACGACTCCAGAGCCAGTAAAGGCCACTGAGCCAAATCAGACGATGGCCGATCCAGTCGCGGCCGCAGAAGAACCAGTAGCAGAGCAACCAGCTCAGACCGCTGCAAGTGATTTTACTGAAGCAACGACCGTTAATATGTGGGACAGCATCCGTTCGGATGATGGTGGGGAAAGCAACGACAGCGATATTCCAGCAATTCTCCGTCGTCATAAAAAGAATAAAAATCAGTAGGAGGCTTAGATGAGCCACCTGAAAATTGGTGAAAGTAAAGTGATTGAGAGTCGTGAGTCCCAGGACGGGACCATGATTCGTCGTCGCCGTGTTTCTTTGGATGGAAAGCATCGTTTTACGACCTATGAGCGCATTGAGCGCCCAGGCATGATGGTGAGGAAGCGTAGTGGCTCGCGCGAGGCATTCGACCGCGAGAAATTGATGAAAGCAGTACGTAACTCGGTTGGTAAATACTTCGATAGCGACCTGGATGTACAGAATATTGTTGATAAGGTAGAAGAGTTGATTTATGACCAGGGTAAAGATGAGGTGCCGTCAAGCTTGATTGGTGAAACTATCCTTGAGGTATTATCGGATACGAATGAAATGGCATATGTTCGCTTTGCGAGCGTATTTAAAGAGTTTAAAACCTTGGATGATCTAGAGCGCAGTATTAAAGAGCAGCGCGAGAGAATGCGTCAGCGTAAAGAGAAAAAGGAGTAGAGAAATGAGGGTGGTGATTATTTGGCGTGACGAGACGGATTATGCGCGTACCGTGATTGAATGGTTGCATGATTTTGAGAAACGTACAGGCACAATGCCGGAAAGCTTGAGCCCAGACGAGCCAGAAGGTGAAAGTCTTTGTAAAGCCTATGACGTAGTGGAGTATCCAACGATTTTGGCTTTGGACGTAGACGGGAGCTTACTGCAAATGTGGCGGGGGACGGAACTGCCGCGCATTGGCGACGTGTCGTATTATTTAATGGAACACTAAATATTGAATTCGAAAAATATCCTGCTCGTCGAGCAGGGTATTTTTTATTTCTGAACAAATATGGTATAATGCAAGCATAAAGCGTTTGAGCAGCTATCAACTGCAAGCTGGTGAAAGAACGACGTGTCCTATGCGAGGAGACAAGTCTACTAGAATCACCCGTGAGTCTGCGTGAAAGATGAAGTGAGAGCTAGTTTATCTAGAAATTGGA
>JAEEGL012074813.1_pt1 | contig 12408 bp, 10 predicted proteins | sample 9134231 | NCBI WGS metagenome assembly JAEEGL01 (sample SAMN16246548, study PRJNA631951) | gut metagenome | biome: gut microbiome; feature: rumen; material: fiber-attached | host: Bos | place: Iran: Karaj | collected 2018-10 | reverse complement strand
TTTACCGTCAGTGTTATCATTACGTTTTATAATCAGGAAAAATATGTGGACGCTACCATGCAGAGCGTGCTTGATCAAAAGACCGACTTTGATTTTGAGATCATAGCGGGAGACGACGGCTCGAGCGACCGCACCGTGGAGCTTGTGCAAAAATGGGCGGAGCGCTTTCCCGGAAGGATACGCACCTTCGTCAGAAGCAGAGAAGACGGCGTAACGGTCGCGGGCTTTCGCGCGTCGCGCAACCGCCTGAGCCTGCTGGAGCATGTCAGGGGCAAATACTTTATTTTTCTGGACGGCGACGATTATTTCTCGGACGACCGCAAGCTGCAGAAGCAGGTTGATATCCTGGAGGCTGAGGAGAATCGCGGCTGCGTAGCCTGCTCTCACTATATCGAGGCGCTGTATCCCGATGACCGCCGGGTCACCCTGCCGGTCATGCAGCTTTCCGAGGGCAGGTATTCGCTGGAGGACTACTGGGCGAGACTGTATTTTCACACGGACACCACTCTGGTGAGAAGCAGCGTGATCGAAAAGCTCCCCAAGGAATATGTAATCAACAACTTTAACGATAACGTCATCACGTTTTTGTTTCTGCTTCAGGGCAGCATCTACTTCCTGCCGGAAAAGATGGCGGTTTATCTGCAGACCGGCGACGGTATCTGGACGGGTCAGAAGGCGGTCGTAAATCAGATCCGCAACATGTTCATGTACGATCTGTGTACGGCTTTGTCGCCCGCGAACAAAAGGCTGACCGACGTCCGCCTCGCTAAAACGTGGAAATACCTGTACAAGGTGCGCCGCGAGATCGCGGAGGAGGAGCTGCAGCCGTTTGTGAAGGAGGCGCAGGAGAGAGAGCTGAAGTATTCGCTTCGCTTTTTGAAGTACCGCTCTCTGCCGTTCTCACAAAAGGCGGGTCTGTTCTTCAAGACCGCAGCGGTCTGGACGCGGTTTTGCTTTTATAAGGCTCTGCACAGATGACGGCTCAAGGCGTGCCGCCGGTTTCCCTGAACAGGCAGCATGAGGATCGAGGGGAGTAGGAAATGAAAATAGAAGTCGCAAAAAACACAAAGAGAAATATCATTGTCGGCGTGCTGAACAAGACGGTTCTGGTCATTCTTCCGTTTGTCGTCCGCTCGGTCATCGTCAACGTGCTGGGCTCGCAGTATTTGGGTCTGAACAGTCTGTTTACGTCTATCCTGTCTGTGCTGGCGCTTTCCGAGATGGGCTTCGGCGTCGCGATGGTTTACCATATGTACAAGCCGATCGCGGAGGACGATCAGGAGACGATCAACGCTCTGCTGAATCTTTACAAAAAGGTATACCGCATCATAGGCGTCTGCATACTTGTGATCGGAGCCGTTCTGATCCCGTTTCTGCCGAATCTGATCAACGGCGGGCACCCCGAGGACGTCAACCTTGCCGTGGTGTACTCGGTGGAGCTGGTCAATACCGCGCTGACCTATTTCCTTTTCGGCTACAAGCAGTCCCTGCTGATCGCGTACCAGCGCGACGACGTCAAGTCGCTGATCAATCTGGTCACGCAGATCGGCTTGCAGGGCTCGCAGATCCTGTTTCTGTTTCTGACGCACAATTATTATATGTATGTGCTGTGCATGCCGGTCTTTACGATCGTGAACAATCTGTGGATCGGCTTTATGACGAAAAAAATGTATCCCGAGGCGCGCTGTGAGGGCAAGCTGGAAAAATCAGTTATCGCCAACATCAAAAAGCTGGTTGCCGGCTCTTTCATACAGAAGGCGTGCGCGACGACGCGCAACTCGCTGGACAGCATCTGCGTATCGGCGTTTTTGGGCTTGACGCTGACCGCCGTTTACAACAATTACTTCGGAATCCTGAACGCCGTCAGAATGGTCGTTTACATAGCCATTGATTCTCTGGCGGGCGGCATAGGCAACCATGTCGCGACCCGAAGCAGCGAGGAGAATTATCAGGAATTAAAAAAGACGGACTTTTTATATATGCTGATCTCGGGCTGGTGCTCGATAGCGCTGCTCTGTCTGTTCCAGCCGTTTATGCGGCTGTGGATGGGTGAGGAGCTGATGCTGCCGATCTCCTCGGTCATTCTGTTCGCGTTCTATTTTTACACCACAAAGATCGGCGATATCAAATCGAACTACACCACGGCGAGAGGCCTTTGGTGGAAGATGAAGTTCCGCTCGATAGCGGAAACGCTGGTCAATCTGGCGCTGAACATCGTGCTGGGGCTGATGTTCGGAATCAACGGCATCATCATCGCGACCGCGATCTCACTGATCAGCTGCAACTTTTTCTGGGGCGCCACGATCCTGTTCGACGACTATTTTGACAGGAAGAAGCTCAAGGATTATTTCCTGTATCATATCAAATACCTGCTGATCACGGCGGCTCTGGGCGCTGTCACGTTTTTTGTCTGTCAGCTGCTTACGGTTCAAAACGGTGTGCTGGATCTTGTCGTCAAGCTGGCTGTATGCATAGTTTTGCCGACAGCTCTCTATCTTTTGATTTACGGACGGACGGCTGTCTTCAGGGAATCCGTCAAGATACTCAACCTGAAAAAACTTCGCAGGAAATCAAAGTGATTCATTTGCCGTGAGTTTTCAAAAGGAGGACTTTAGCGTGAAGCTCAGAAAACTGAAAACAGATGACGCGCCGCTGATGCTGGAATGGATGCATGACGATGATGTGGTGCATGACCTGAAAGCGGATTTCGCGTCAAAAACGCTCGGGGACTGTCTCGGCTTTATCAGGGCGGCGCAGGATACGTCCGAAAGCCTTCACCTCGCGATCGTCGACGACAGCGACGAATACATGGGCACCGCCAGCCTGAAGCATATGAGGGACGGCGCGGCGGAGTTTGGCATTTCCATGCGAAAATGCGCGATGGGAAAGGGCTTCTCGCGCTTTGGCATGCAGGAGATCATCCGCGTCGGCTTTGAGGAATACGGACTGGACGAGGTGTTCTGGTGCGTCGATCCGGTCAACCGCAGAGCCGTGCGGTTCTATGATAAAAACGGTTACAGGCGCTGCGCCGCGCCCGTTTCGGCGCAGGGCTATTCCGATGAGGAAAAAGAACGGTACCTTTGGTACATCGTTCGTAAGGAGGGATAAACCATGAAGGGTATCGTATTGGCAGGAGGAGCGGGAACGAGGCTGTATCCGCTGACAAAGGTGACCTCCAAGCAGCTTCTTCCCGTATATGACAAGCCGATGATCTACTATCCGCTGTCCACGCTCATGCTCGCGGGGATCAAGGATATCCTGATCATCTCAACGCCTGAGGATCTGCCCAATTTTGAACGCCTCTTGGGCGACGGCAGTCAGTTCGGCGTCAGCCTTTCCTACAAGCTGCAGCCAAGTCCCGACGGACTTGCGCAGGCATTCGTGCTCGGAGAGGAATTCATCGGTGACGACGCGTGCGCCATGGTGCTCGGCGACAATATCTTTTACGGCGGCGGTCTGACCTCTGTGCTCAGACAGGCGGTCGCCAACGCCGAACAGGGGAACGCCACTGTCTTCGGCTACTATGTGGAGGATCCCGAGCGCTTCGGCATCATGGAATTCGACAACGAATGGAACGTGCTGTCGGTGGAGGAAAAGCCCGCGAATCCCAAAAGCAATTACTGCATCACGGGACTTTACTTTTACCCCGCCGGAGTCGCGGAGACGGCAAAAAAAGTCGAGCGCTCGGCGCGCGGAGAATACGAGATCACCACGCTGAACGATATGTACCTGAAGGCTGGCCTGCTGAAGGCGCAGATACTCGGACGCGGCTTTTCGTGGCTCGATACGGGCACGATGGACAGCCTTGTCGAGGCGACCGTGTTCGTTCAGATAATGGAAAAAAGACAGGGCGTCCAAATATCGGCGCTTGAGGAAATCGCTTACCGCCGCGGCTGGATCGACAGGGAGACTCTGATCAGATCCGCGGAAAAATACGGCAAGTCGCCTTATGGCGAGCATTTGCTCAGAGTTGCGAACGGCGCTATCAAGTATTAAGGAGCAGAGCTATGACGGTTATCGTTACAGGAGGCGCCGGCTTTATCGGCGGCAACTACATTCACTATCATTTGAGAGAGCATCCCGGGGACAGGGTCGTCTGCGTCGACAAGCTGACCTACGCGGGAAACCTGAGCACGCTGAAAAGCGTGTGGGACAACCCGAACTTTCGCTTTGTCAAGCTGGATATCTGCGACAGAGAGGGCGTGTTCCGTCTTTTTGAGGAGGAAAAACCGGACGCTGTGATCAATTTCGCGGCGGAGAGCCATGTGGATCGCTCGATCGAGGATCCCGAGATCTTTTTGCAGACCAATATCATCGGCACCGCGACCATGATGGACGCCTGCCGCGCTTTCGGCAATGTGCGCTATCATCAGGTGAGCACCGACGAGGTCTACGGCGATCTGCCTCTGGATCGGCCCGATCTGTTCTTTACGGAGGAAACTCCCATCCACACCAGCAGCCCCTACAGCTCCTCCAAGGCGGGCGCGGATCTGCTGGTACTCGCGTATCTGCGCACCTACGGGCTGCCGGTGACCGTTTCGCGCTGCAGCAACAACTACGGACCCTACCATTTCCCCGAAAAGCTGATCCCTCTGATGATCGCGAACTGTCTCAACGACAAGCCGCTGCCTGTTTACGGCGAGGGCAAGAACGTCAGGGATTGGCTGTATGTTGAGGATCACTGCAAGGCGATCGACCTGATCGTCCGCAAGGGCAGGATCGGCGAGGTCTATAACGTCGGCGGACACAACGAGATGGCGAACATCGACATCGTCAGGCTGATCATCAGGGAGCTCGGCAAGGACGAGAGCCTGATCACCTATGTGACCGACCGCAAGGGTCACGATCTGCGCTACGCGATCGACCCCACCAAGATCCACACGGAGCTTGGCTGGCTGCCCGAAACCAAATTTGCCGACGGCATCAAAAAGACAATTCAGTGGTATCTGGACAACCGCAGCTGGTGGGAAGAGATCATCAGCGGCGAGTATCAGAGCTACTATGAGAAAATGTACGCTGACCGCTGACGGCGGAAAGCGCAAGGATCGTTTTGGAGAGAAATGCAATGAAGCGAATCGGAATCATCACTTGGTACTGGGGAAACTACGGATCTATCCTCCAGGCTTACGCGCTGTGCGAATACCTTTCTATGCAGGGCTTTGACTGCGAGGTGGTCCGCCATCATGTCAACGGGGATTTTCGCACGCAGGTGCGTTACCGTCTGTCGCACGACAGTCTGAGTTCAAACGCGGCGAATATCAAAAACAAGGCGGCGGGCATGATCTACGGCAGGATCCAGAAGGACGAACGCGCCGAAAGAATGCGTACCTTTGAGCGCTTTGTTGAAGAAAACCTCCGTCTGTCCGAGAGGGCGTACACCAATCAGGACTACGCCGAGTGCACGGACTATGACGCGTATATCTGCGGCAGCGACCAGATCTGGAACCCGAGCTTTACCTTTTTGTCCCCGTTCTATTGGCTTGCGTTCCTGCCCGAGGGCAAGGACGCGATCGCTTACGCTCCCAGCCTCGGCACCGCTGAGTTCGGCAACGACGACCGTGAAACGGTCAAGCGGTATCTGCTGCGCTTCAAGGCGATTTCCACAAGAGAGGAAAACAGCGGAAAAATGCTGGAGACCATCGACCCGCGGATCAGGGTGAGCCATGTGTCCGACCCGACCTTCCTGCCGGGTGCGGATTTCTGGAAAAGCAAGGTCAAAAGCACAAAAAGCGAGAAAAAATACCTGTTTGCCTATCTCATCAAGGGAAACGACAGACAGAGGGAATATATAGAGGCTGTCGCGCGCGAACGGCAGCTTGAATTGGTGACCTATCCGTATCTTGAAAACCACAGGATCACCAAAAGCGAGAGAACGTGGGGAGATGTTCGCTGCTTCGGCGACGATCCCTTCGATTTCCTCACCAAGATATACAACGCCGAGCTGATCATAACGGATTCCTTTCACTGCTCCGTGTTTTCGCTGCAGTTCCGCAAGGATTTTTACGCGCTGAAAAAATGCGGCGATACGACCGGTCAGTTCAACCGGATCGAGCAGCTTCTGAAAGCCTGCGGAATGAGCGGCAGGATGATCTCGGAGGATAAGCCGTTCCGCAGAGCGGAAACGGATTTTGACGCTTCGGACAGGGCGATCGCGGCGCTCAGAGAAGAGAGCCGTGCTTATTTGGACAGAGCGCTGTCCTGACGCAACGGTATCAACAGGAAAGGAAGGATTGAAGTATGACCACGGTATGCAAAGAAAACAGCTGCACCGGCTGCATGGCATGTACGGCGGTGTGCGCCAAAAACGCGATCTCGGTCGAGACTGCTCCGGAGGCGTACAACGCCGTTATCGATACGGCGCTGTGTGTGGACTGCGGAGCCTGCCGCAGGGTGTGTCAGGTCGATGCTCCCTTGCCGTTGCTCGCCCCGCGTCAATGGCTGCAGGGCTGGACTGCCGACGACGCTCAGAGAAGCCGCAGCGCGTCGGGCGGAGCGGCATATGAGATCGAAAAGGCGTTTTTGCAGGGCGGCGGTCATGTCTGGACCTGCCGCTTTTCCGACGGCGGATTCCGCATCGAGGAGGTCGGCGGAGTTGACGCTCTGCAGGCGTTCGCCAATTCAAAGTATGTAAAGAGCGATCCCTCCGGAGCTTACGCGGCGATACGTGAGCAGCTTCGCACGGAGCGGGTGCTTTTTGTGGGTCTGCCGTGTCAGGCAGCCGGCTTGAAGCGGTATATCGGCGAGAAAAACGCAGAGCGGCTCTATACCGCAGACCTGATCTGCCACGGAACTCCGTCTCCGCAGCTGCTGGAGATTTTTTTGAAGCAGTACGGCCGCACGCTCGGCGACGCGTCGGATATCTCCTTCCGCACCAAGACAAAAGCCGGGATACGCTATCAGGTGGAGGTCGATTCGGTACCCTTGGAGGTTTCAGGGGTCTGCGACTGCTACACGATGGGCTTTCTGGAGGGAATGACCTACACGCGGAATTGCTACAGCTGTCCCTACGCGGGCGCAGACAGAGTGTCCGACCTGACGCTCGGAGATTCATGGGGCAGCGAGCTGGATCCGACGGAGCTGCACCGCGGTATCTCACTGTTCCTCGTTCAGACCCGTAAGGGCGAGGAGCTGATCGGGCAGGCGGCTCTGAAAACCTGCCCGGCGGACGCGGAGAGCGCTGTGCAGCACAACGCTCAGCTCAGAGAGCCGATGCGCATGCCGAAGAACAGAGAGCGCTTCTTCACACTTCTCCGCTCAGGCAGCTTTAACCGCGCCGTCGCGAAATGCCTGCCGAAATTCGTGATGAAGCAAAAGGTCAAGGCGGCGCTGATCAAGACCAAGCTGATCGGCCGCTGACGGGAGAGAGGACGATGAACGAAAACATCGCGCGCTACAAGCCGCTGATCTATCTGATAAAATGCGCACTGAACGGTACAAAGCCCGAGACGTCCGCGCTGGCGGACGCGGATTTCGACGAGCTTGAAAGACTCGGAGCCTTCCATTCAGTTTCCGCCATGGCGGGCTGTGCGCTTATGACCGCCGACGCCGAGGGCTTGATGAGTGAGGCGACCCTGACAAAATGGAGGAACTGCTGCCATTCGTCGCTGAGGCGAATGATGCTCCTCAAGCACGAAACCGACCGCGTTTGTGCCGCGCTGACGGACAGCGGTATCCGCTGCGCCCGGCTCAAGGGCATCGTTGTGTCGCGTCTGTTCCCCAAGCCCATGATGCGCGAGATGACGGATGTGGATATCCTGATCGACAACAGCAAAATGAAGCAGGCGCGCGCGGTGATGGAGAGACTGGGATATGAGCCGGAGGCGGTCGAGCTCTCAAATCACGACGTGTATGTCAAGCCGCCCATCTTCTGCTTTGAGATCCATGAGGAGCTGTTTTCCCGTTATCACGAGAAGCTCTTCAGCTGTTTCATAGATTGCCGCGACAGGATGCTGCCCTGCGAGTCGCTGCCTGACGAATTGCGATTCTCCGACGACGATCTGTTTTTGTACCAGATGGCGCATATCTGCAAGCATCTGCATGATTCGGGGATCGGGCTGCGCGCGCTGACGGATATCTATGTGTGCTCGGGAAAGCTCAAGACCGACCGGGAGTACATCGACCGAGGGCTTGAGAAAATGGGGATCGCCGGCGACGCCGCTGTTTTGAGCAGGCTCGCGGAAAAGCTGTTTTCCGATCCGGAGGATCCGGAGCCGATGCCGCTCACCAGGGAGGAGGAAAACGTCCTCTGCTTCCTGTTGGATTCCGGCGCGAACGGCACGCTTGAGCAGAGCATAAAAAACCGTATGCCTCAGAGCATCTACACCGGCGTGCACGATATCGCCAAGCTGCGGAGACGCTACATCAGAGAGCGGATCTGGCAGAATCCGGAGGCGTACAAAAAGGCGTACCCGTTTTTTTACCGCCACAAGGCGGCGCGGCCGCTGCTGCCGGTCGTGCGTTTGGGAAACGCCGTCCTCCACAAGAGAGACGCGCTGAAAAGCGAGCTTTCGTCAGTCCGGAGGATATCGCGAAAAAAAAAGAAATAATACTGTTTTCACATATGATCATTTATGGCGATACCGCTCGAATCGCGGCGCACGCCTTTCGGAGCCTGTCCGGGATCCAATTGCGTTTGGATCCCGGACAGGCTCCTTTTGTCTTTGTCAATAAAAATAACAGCCGCGGCGGCTTCTTTTCGTGTGGTTTGATAAAGGTGCAAAAATTCTGTTTTAATTCTATAAAGTAAATATCAGAAAAGGGAAATCGGGGTAAGTATTATGTTGAAGACAGACGTGCGGTGGTGATAGTGTGAAAAAAGCCTTGCTGGTAACTAATTCCGAGCAAAGCGCGGCGTTGCTCAAGCAGCTGCTCCGTGAGGAGGGCTACGACGATATCAGCGTATTTTTTGCCGCCTACAGCGCCCGCGAGGAGGACGACGTTTACGATCTGATCTGTATCAACGCGCCGCTTCCGGATGAAAACGGCATTCAGCTCGCGAAGTATTTTGCCGATACCACACGCGCCGCGGTGGTGATCATCGTCCCCAAGAACGGTTCGGATGAGATCTCCGATGTTCTCAACGGAAAGGGAGTGCTGGTGATAGCCAAGCCTATCCAGCGTCATTTGTTCCACCATTACCTGCTGTTTGCCGACTGCTTCCGTTCACGCCTGCTGCGTCTGGAGCGGGAGAATGAAAAGCTGAAGCACATGGTCGAGGATCTGAAGATCATAGACCGCGATCTAGTTTTCTTTTTCTTAATCTTTCGCCCCACTGTTTACCTTTAGTGCCGAAGTTTCTTATAATAAACTCTCTATATTCTCCAGTTTTTTTATTTTGCATTTTTACTAAATCCAAATATTGTGTATTTCTCTTTCCGAATATACTTTTAAGTTGAGAAAGCCGTTTGTGCTGGGAACAAAGATTTTTGTGCTTCTGCATTAATTCATATCTATATGAACCATGAGCCTTTTCAATGGATTTACTTAATTGCTCTATTTCTAAACCTATCCTTTCACATTCTAACTTTGTTTTAACGAAAGCGTTTCGGATACTTTCTTGTTCTCTTTTTATACTATCAGCCAGAGTAAAAGAAGCATAGTGCAAACCAATACAACGATAAAAATTCCTTTTTTGTTTCTGTGTTTTCCAATAGTTATCAATATCTATTTGTGATTTTGTTATTCGTGATTGTATTGAATCAATAGCATCTGTCTGTTGTCGATTTAAAGCAATTCTATTTTGGTCAATAGTATTTTGAAGTGAATCTAATTTCTGATACAAATACGAATAGTTTAAGCGATCATTGTATGGTAAAGAATTTAAAATTGTATTCTTGTAATTATTTTCCCCAAAATAAGCTGAAGAATTATTTTTTCTTTGTTTCTTTGCTGATGAAGATTTGCTGTGCTTAATAATTATTATAATAACTATTATTATAATAATCACAACAAGAAGAAAAATAACAAATTTACTCATAACGTTTGTAATACCTAAAATTAATAATCTATTATACTCCTTTGTTTAATTCTGTTGTGGATACTAACAAACTGATCAAATGTCACATAACTCGGTTCAGTCATTTTACAAACGGCATCAATTATTATTCTAAACTGGTTATCACTAAGATTATGTGAATTAATTGCTTGTAACCCAAGCCTACACGCTATATCCTGTCTGTTAATCCCTTGTTTTGTCATGTCATGTATGAAGTTTCTATATACCGCACAAACAGCTTCTTCTTGTCTAAGCATTTCCCTATATCTCCAGTCCATTCCTTTTGTTACCGACATAGTGTAATCATCTATTTCCTTAATTGCTTTACATCTTTCGAATTCAATCCTATGAGAAGCTGATTGGGCGGTTTTAGTAATCTGATCTACCGTTCGCTGATACTGTTTATCTACATACAGGGTTAATGAGCTTTTTTGAAGATCATATTGATACCAATCTCTTTTTGCTTCATTATCGAGGCGCATTAATTCAACATACATTTTTGACTTAGTTTGTTCTAAATCGCTTGTGTACTTGATAATTTTTCGCGCATCACGTCTTCCTTGAATCAAAGCGTATGTTTGAAGCATTGCGTTCATACCATTAACAACAGTTCCAACAGTTCCATCCATAAGGAGATGCGCAACTTCCATAACACGGTCAAAGGTATCTTTTTTCTTTTCCGGGAATACTTCAAGTGCGGTTTGTACTGACGGCATAATCTCATATGACATGTTTTCAACCTCCTATCTTGTTAAAAAGCTCTGTCACATAAACAACCATAAGATATTATGGTTATTGTGTGACAGAGCAATTATTGAAGTGCTCGTTTTGAAAAATGTAAATGTAATCATTCAAAACACGGTTGTCTTTTATTTAGGAATATATTATATCATATATCTACAGATAAAGCTATAATTTGTAAAGAATCTATACGTAGAAAAATCAATTGTGATTTTGTCAATAACGCACATTTTTCCGAACACAAAGCTGTAAACAATGTTTGCATATAGCAGTAGACGGTATAATGCCTTCCTAAACCCTATTTAATTAATTCTCCCAGTTTTGCTGTTAAAATTTGGATAAGCATAGAAAAAGACAAATCCGAACCCATCTCCAACTGGGAGAAGGTTCGGATTATCTTCGCTTGGTGCGCCCGACAGGAATTGAACCTGCACCCCGAAGGACCGGGACCTAATGGTAACGTCACCTTGGTGGAAGAAAAGCCTGTTGATGCACAATATGCAAATAATCAATTCTGCTATTTGATAATTCTCTTATAGTGATTTTTATCCATTGTCAATTAGATTAAATGTTTTTTGTGTTTCATAGCTTACACAAGACACTTTTAAATAACCAAATCGCTCTCTTCGATTTTTTCGTTGAAGAAGGCAATGATTTTAATACATGGCTTTCTCAAAAGCAGTCCGAGCAGCAGCGCCGGAACGATGAACAGCAGCAGCATACCGAGATTGTACCAGTAGCCGCCCCAATCCATTCCCGCGACGGTTTCGCGCAGGGCGTTGATACCGTATTTGAACGGCAAAAACGGCGCGATAGCCTTGAACGGTCCGGGAAGCACTTCTATGGGGAAGGTGCCGCCGGAGCCAGCAACCTGCATAATCAGAATGATAACCGCGAGCGCCTTGCCGATTACGCTGAAGGTTATAGTCAGCGAGTAGATAATCAGCGAGTAAACAAAGCTGGAAATCATACAGGTGATGACAAACATCAGCGGATTATCCGCCTGCGTTTTGAGGAAAAACAAATCGCCGAGCGCGATAATCAAGCCCTGAATTTGGCTGATAACAAAGAACATCAGGTATCTGCCGAAAAACAGCTGCACGGAATTTGCCTTGCCGAGCTTTTTGCGGTCTTTTTCCGTGAGGTCAACATTGAGCACCGCGACAAGTACAACGCCTCCAACCCACAACGCCAGCGAGGAATAGAACGGCGTCATTGCCGAGCCGTAGTTTTCCAGCGGATATACCCTGTTGGTGTCATAGCTGACAGGCGCTGACAGAAACTCGCCGAGCCCTTCGGGATCCTCTATAATCGGGAGAATGATACTTTCAAGGGTATCGTCGTTCTTCAGCTCGTCAACCTTCTTAACGGTTGAATCGATGCGGGTAGTTAAATTTGTCAGATAGGTTTTGAGATTGGTGAGAACTGACTTTAAGTCATCAACGGTTGCCGTCGCGTTGTCAAAGGCAGTGTCAATCTGACCTGTAGTTCCGCTTAGTGTTTGAGCAAATGCCGCGATGCTGTCCAGCTTGGAGAAGGAGCCTGTCAGCGCGGAATCTATACCCGATTTGATGGCGCTGAACTCCGAGGAAACCGCGGTCATCTCAGCGTCAGCGTCGGTTATCTGCTGTTCAAGCTCCGCTTTTGCGTTTGCGGGAACAGCTCCCGTAGAT
>JAEEGL010332583.1_pt1 | contig 12408 bp, 5 predicted proteins | sample 9134231 | NCBI WGS metagenome assembly JAEEGL01 (sample SAMN16246548, study PRJNA631951) | gut metagenome | biome: gut microbiome; feature: rumen; material: fiber-attached | host: Bos | place: Iran: Karaj | collected 2018-10 | reverse complement strand
TCAGCTTTTTCTCCCGTGCTTTGATTTTTAATGCCATAGCTTTAAAACTTTTTCATGGTATTAAACTATCATCCAGTCAGCTACATCGGGTGACCGGTTCCCGCTTTTCAAGTCCCCTAAGTTAGGGAACCTCAGGGGTCTGAACAAGCACTCTTGACATCTCCCTTATTTACGTTACAAAGTTACTAAAAAAACTTGAAATACGCAAGTTTTTCAGCAATTATTTTTCTATAAAAACATAAATTTTTATTCAAATAGAACATTATCAAATCCCTCCGTTTTTTACGAAACCATCCAGCACTTTTTCGATGGCTTTCCCAAAAGTGTTGGAAGGCTTCGCCGCAAGAAAAGTACTGCGGTGTGTTCTGGAGTGCGGAGAAGGGGAAAAGGTGTTTATTTTACAAAATAAAAAGAATCCGTCATTATTAAGATTTTACTATCAAAAAACGCCCTTTTCACCATAATTACTTGCTAAGGTTTTCATTTTATTGAAGATACAGATTTTTTACAGCAACGAAAACACCCTGACAATACCATTGTTTCACAATACACAATCCCCGTTTTGAGCGTTTAATAGTTGGTTAATGATAAAATCAGCGACATCATAGTGCAGATCGTCGTCCGTACCATTTTGCAGACAGAACGGAAGGATGGTAAAGTTGGCTACATCTTGCATGGTTGATATATTTTTTTCCCAAAGTTCTATAGCATCACGGTCAGGAATAACGATGACATCACGGCCTTGAAGTGGTAACATTCGGTTTCGCTGTAAACTTGTTTTATTGCCAGTAGCTAACCAAAGATAATCCATGTGGGCCAATGCACCGACTATTGCATTTTTAGGACTTTCCACCAACACCACTTTTTGAGTAGGATATTTGTTAAGAAGATGTTCGCCAAAGAGACAAAGAGGATTGAAAACTGCATCATGCTGCAGCCTTCCACTGTTAGCCCATATCTTCCCTAACATGTATGGCGTCTGGTTGCTGTGGCAAAACTTAGACGACTCAGGATTAGTGTCATAATGTTGTATTTTCAAATTACAAACACGTCCTTCGTGGTTAATGTTTGGAAACACGGTATAATCATCGAGATGGTTTATAGAATAGCAACCAATTTTGTATTCCTCTGTAATCCATCTGACGGCTTCGGGATGGAACAATCTCATGAGACAACGACAAAGGCTGTTTTCCGAAGACACCAGCTCGTCGACCATCTCCATCGGGATATAGGTATAATCAGTTGCATCCTTGATAGTTGGTACATTGCGAATGACGGGCTTATAGAAAGGCTGCAAGGTTTTGCCTTCGAGAGTCGGAACACCAAACTCTGCTGAGAGCCATTGGCAAGCACCTGGAAAATCGGTGTTCAACACTTTCATTGTCAAGCCAACAACAGTATCATGGTGACCACAGGAATAGCAATGACAGTGATTCATGTTTGTACGATGATATAGCACCAATGACGGATGCTTGTCAGCATGCCATGGACATGGGACGACATAATTGACGCCAGAACGTTGGAGGCTGAGCCCTAGATGACGGGCCGCCTCCCAAATGCTGATGCTATAGATACGTTGTTTGTCGTATTGTAGATTGATATTAGTCTTCATAGCGTACGATTTTTATGTGGAACGCCTTCTGGTTTTTATCCATAAAACTCTTGTGACGCAGTGCTTCCAAGCGCTTATAGAATTCTTGATTGCTTAGAACAGCGGGGATGTTGTTTTGAGCGCAGAACTCACAGAAACCTTTGAAGAGGTCAGAGCCCATGGTTTTAAATGATGGATCTACTTCGCAGCGTAACGATATGAACTGAAGCACAGGGTCATTGTCGTACTCCATCTCTCTAACAGCGTGTGTAATGGCTTCGCACTTTGAGAATTTCTTACGCTTAATCAAGTCAGGCAGGACTGAGAGTATGAGATTCAGAATACCAGGCAACTCATGAGCGAGTTTTTCGCCCAATTCCATATCTGCTTGTTCTTCGGAAATATGCACATCAAACTTGACAAGAATCCAACGACGCATATTGGCTTCTGTACTCTTGATGTTGGGCATCTCATTGAAGGCAAACAGCAGTTTGGCATAATTGTCTGTTTCGTAAGGCTGACTATAAAGCTTCTTACATGTGATGGTCTCACCTGACACCATTGTACGCAAAATGCTGGCATATATCTTACCATCGTTTTCCGTGCAGAGATTCACAGGCTTTCCCTCAATATTAGCGCGATGAGTAGCATCGTGAGTCAAGTCTGAAATATTCTCGTGCGTAACATTGCCTTTACCGAACAGACCTTCTATAACCCCTAAAAGAACACTTTTTCCGTTACTACCACTACCCAGAAAAGCCATGAGTTTCTCAATGTGCAGCCATGGAACAAAACAATAGGCAAAATATTCCAGAACCACCTGCTGAATACCTTTGTCGGGTAACACCTCGTCGAGAAATTGCTCAAAACGTGGACATTGTGACTGCTCGTCGTATTCGTAAGGAAGCACATAACGGAAATAATCGTCACGATGGTGTGGACGCATACTGCGCTGTCCTTCACGATCAATCATGAGCACCCCATTGAGCAAGGGTATCATCACAATGCCTTCCATATCTTTCTTTCGGGGATACTTGCTAAGCTTCTTCTCTACCGCCTTATACAAGTTTTTGGAAAAACTGGTATTGTCGGTTACATCTTCACTCAGTCCCATCTTCAGGCATGATTCCTTTATAAAATCGTAATAAATCTGAGGGTTCTTAATGTCTTCCCAATACATGCCGGTGTACACCCATAAAGGTGATGTCTTATCAGCGGAAAGAGAAAAGTGGGGCACCAACAGTCGTCCTGAACATGCCTTGGCTATCGTTTTTGCAGCCAGGTTGATGAGATCCTGTTGGCGGATTTTCAGAGTATTAAAATCCAGGTTTAGCGGGTCTATGCAATTTAGGATTTCCTCTAATACTATCTGCACCCCATCTTTCAAGAGTGCTACTTTGCGAGCCTCCAATTCTTTGGAGGCTGTGTTCAATTCCTCGTTGAGAGGATTGATGTTGTTGTTACTAGTTTTCATTATTGTCTAATTATTTTTCAATATCGTGCTCGGTAATCTCCCTTTTATTTATAATAGGTAAGGGTAGCGTACCCACAAGCAAGATTGCGAGCACAAAATTAGGAACTTATTTTGGAATTACAAGACCGTTTTCGTTAAAATAATAGCCTGATTTTTAACAAAGAAAGGGTATGTAAGGGAAGGTATGGGACATTTTTTACGAGCCCCATTTTTAAGGTAAGGGAAGGTAAGGGCAAAATTTTCTGGCTAAAGGCTATCTTACTGCACAAAATTGAGATTACATCTTTGTCACTCGACCGTTCGGAGACTCCATTTCCTTACCTGGCAGTATAAACTTCTTTCTGTCAAACACCACACCCTCTATCTCTTTTATGAATAGTTCCCTGATAGCATCGGCCAGGTCTGTATAGTAACCGCTTTGGGCATTATCCATTTTTCTCCATTGAGAGCTGTCCATGACTTTATATTTCTTTTCTATTGTAAACTTGAACATCTGTTCGTTACGCCAATCCCATCCAATATCGAAGTGCAGGTTAGCCCATTGCAGAATGGTCTTTTGACTGACACCCTCTTGCGCCCACTTAATTTCTGATAACACCACCAAAACCACCCACCAAAAACTTCGCTCATTCTTGGGTAGCTGTATTGAGGTGATTCCTGCCAGTGCTTCTGCTATAGCCTTGGCATTAAGGCTTGGATGAAGGAACATGTCAAAGCAATCAATCCATTTCTCAACACTATTGGATTGTACTTGGTTTAGTAGTTGTTCATAGTCTGCTTTCATCGCATCAAACTCCTTGTTCTTTGCCTGTAGCTGTTCGTCCAGCTCCCGTAACTTTGCCATCGTTTCCTCATCAGATACAGTTAGCCCACCCTTCAGCTTGTCAGGATCAGAGTCTGTGTCACCGCCAAAACTGCGGTATGCGGTCTTGGCATTGCGTTCAACCCATAGCTTGCTGAAGAAAACCTCTATAGGCTCCTTGGACATGCCACCGAATTTCCACGGTTCCAAACCCGACAAAATACCCTTGCCAACTACTACTTCACCATAGCAACGGGGATCTTTCTTCTCATAAAGTTTGTTCCAAGTGTTGATAATATTCTTGCACACAGCCTTTAGCACGTCATCGTTCTCCACGCCCCAGAATATCTCTGTCATAACGCTTTTGCTGAATGCAATCGTGACGTCAGCCCAATCCACCTTGCCTACAATGTCTGGATTCGTGTTAATCCCCCTAATGAACTGCTTTCTGAGAGTGTCCATGTCTTGCGGCTGAATTGCAGTGGCATTTGGCTTTGCAGCTTCCTTATACACATTGAAATACGGAAGTGCCTCTGCCTTGGCCGATACGAAACTGCTCAGCAAATCAAGGTGTTCCACGCTTACCGACTTTTGCTTTGCAAGCACATAATATACACCACCAAATATGAGGCCTTGATACCGCTCGTATGGAACGCCATAGTTTTCAAAGGAGTTTGAGAACTGCTTATTCGGATGCATGAGTGAACCCCACAGATAGTTCAATCGGCTGACAAAAGTTGTCTGCTTCTTGGCAAGGTCTTCAGCAAAGTCCCTCATGCAGCTTACTGCATAAATGTCCTTAAAGCTATACGACACGTCCTTTTTCCCGTTAACCCCTTCCAAGTATAATCTTTCAAGTATGCGGGTAATAGTCTTGAAAGGCTCTTCGGCCTTATTCAGACTTTCCTCTGTACGGTAGTATGGGCTAATCTTAATCATATTGGCAGATTCTTTATCCTTTTGTCCACAAAGATACACAATTTCTCCGACTTTCAAACACTTTACCGCAAACTACTGCAATTATCTTCAACTTTTTAACAAATGATGGCGTCGCGAAACGCGACACCAATCAAGACATTATAGCTTTCTTGCTCTCGGCGATAGGCTATTGTATGTTTCCTGCCCTCCAGAGAGATGTCAAGGGACTGACATCTCTTTCCATATCTCAAGTTCAACCATTCCAATCTTCAACTTTTATCTCTTTCAGCATGTCTCGCGTTAAGTTTCCTTCTTTCGCAAGGCGATTTGCCTGATTCTGAACAGCTCGTTCAAATAGGTTTCTTACAAACCTGGCATTCCCAAAGTCTTTAGGTTTATTGTTTACTATATCCACAAAGTACTTTTTCAAAAGGTTGCAGTTATCCTCTGTCATGGTATATTCATTCTTCTTCATTTGCAGACAGAAAATCTCATATAACTCTTCTGCTGAATAGTCCTCAAAATGGATATAACGGTTAAAACGAGAACGAAGTCCGGGATTAGAATTGATAAAGTCCTCCATTTCATTCGTATAGCCAGCAAGTATCACTACCAATCTGTCCCTATCATCCTCCATGCGTTTCAATAAAGTTGCTATAGCCTCAGAACCATAGTCTTCATTACCGCCCTTTATTAATGAATATGCCTCATCAATAAACAGAATTCCATCCAGAGCCTTATCAATAATCTGATTCGTCTTAACAGCTGTCTGCCCTACATATTCAGCAACTAATCCAGAACGGTCAGTTTCTACCAGATGACCTTTTTGCAATACCCCCAAGTCCTTATAGATGCCTGCCAGCAGTCGTGCAACGGTGGTCTTGCCAGTACCTGGATTACCCGTAAACACACAGTGATAAGAGATGGTGGGCGACTTCATCCCTTCACCCTCGCGTTTCTTCTTCATGACAATAAAGTTGCGCAGCGTGTTGATTTCGCTCTTTACAGTGTCGAGACCTATCATGCTGTTCAGTTCCTCTTCAGGATTGTCGATTGTGGAGTGATCCTCTTCTACCCTATTTCCCTTTTCACATTTAGCCATCTCTGTGTTCATAATGCTGTCGAGCCACTGGTTTTCAGCATCAGTCACACTCCCGCTGGCATTAGCGATGATGGTAGCTATGCGAAGCATCATCTGGCGGTATTTCTTTTCATACTCCTTATTATAGTTATAAAGAATAATGCATAAGGCGAAATCGTCCCAACCGTTACTGGCTTTAGCCTTCACGTCGGCATTGGCAAATGCGTTAAAACCATTTGTGGCGCTGAGTCTTATTTTCTTACAAATATTATTTTGGGAATTGATTTGTCCTTTCAGTTCTTCCCATTCGGTTTGTTCGTTTCCGTCTATGCTCAGCATCTGCATAATAATTGCAAACAACAACTGCCCTTCTGCCGATTTATAATCAAAATAGCACGACTTCTTTCCATCAGACTGACTTATATAGTAATCATGGCCCATGCGTTCATAGTTTCTTAGGACATCCTGAACGACGAAGTACTTCATGGAATCAAACAGCCGTTGGCTGGTGTCAATGTCTGAATCGCCACGTTTGTGGGCTGACACGTAGCTTTGAAACTCCTTTTCACGACAGATGTCTTTCATCATATTGCACGTCTCTCTTAGCGTTTTACACATTTCCTCAAAAGTGCTTTTGGTGATAAGCATGGTATCATCACCAAACTCAATTTCTGCTTTCGCATAATCCTCAGTTTTCTTTATCATGGCATCCCGCTCGGCTTCCATTCTTTCAAGTTCTGTGTTCTCGCTGTTAAGGAGTTTTTTCAATATTTCTTCGTCTTTATTCCTCTGATTAGAACGATTACTTCCAAAGGCAATTTTTAAATATATGCACCCTAGTACTCCCCATAGAACAAATAAAGGCCAGGCTAATTCAAATCCTCCCTTTCTGTAACCAATGATAACAGATAGCATAGTAAGGAATATTATTGATGAACATCCTACCCGTATCGTTTTTCCAGATTTATTTCCATTTTTTATTTCCATGTAACACAAATTATTCTTTTTTCTTCTTGTGTCAAACCATAGAGGTCGAACACGCGGTCATCTATCTCATTGTCTGTAGCCTGTATCTGCTCTGAGAGTTCTTGGCAGACTTGTCGATATTGGTTAAAGTAGTCTTCCCACTCGTCTTGCTGAACCAGTGAGAGTTTTATCTTCTGTTTCTTCAGTTCTGCCACGAAGCCCTTGAAGTCCAATTGGTCAAACGACTGCAAAGCTGTTGTTATCTTGATGCCCTCAAAGTTCTCACTCAGACGACGGAGGAAACGAGTGCGTTTCTCTTGCAATTGACCCACCTGCTGCATCTGCAAGTCTGTAAGTTTTGCCAATGGCTGTTGGTCAACATTGAGAGGAATACGGAAGTTTTCGAAATAGACCTTGCGGATTTCACGAGTGCCACCTTGCAGTTCTGGACAATTGTACCATATCCATAGCTTGCATAACTTTGAGTTCAGAATGGCTGTGATGTATTTCAGATTAACGGAATCATCATTTGCCGTAATCATAAAGGTCTTGTCATTGCCAAAGAAGCCCTTCTCGTCATAGATGAATGGAAAGAGTGACGTCATGTTGGGATACATGATTTTGGGCTTGGAGAATTCCTCGTAGTAATCAGCAGCCCAACGCTGCAATGCATACCATTCATAGCGAATACCCGTTTCTGCCTTGTTTCGAGCAGATAATTTTTCTTTGTGATTCTCCAAATAGGCATATATAGACGGATACCTCTTCTTGAAATCATTTTCGGACTTTTCTGAAGCACCTTGGATTGTGCTGTCTGAATGATTTGGGAAGTGCCAAGGAACAAACAATAGATACAGATTATCCCAAACTGGTGCCCATACCTGAATATCCCTTCCGCGAAGCAATGGCTTTATCAGTTCTGCACTTTTGGGGTCTTCAGCAATCAGACGTTCTCTGGTATCTTCATCAATAAAGAATGCATCGTTGTAGCCAGTCTTTATTCCATAATTGATAGATATTGGCATATCCTTTAGGGCAATACCTTGCTGAAGCATTTTCTTCAGGATATCAAAGTGTGCTTTAGGCTGTATGATCCATTCTGATTCTCCAAAGGTGTCTGCAGGATAAGCAGCTAATTGGGCAGGAACTTCGTTGAGGAAATCACCATGATAGGTCTTCTGGTTAAGTGATAATGCCTGAACATCATTTCTTTGTTTGTTATCTTTTCGAGTTACAAAGATGCAGACATAAATAGTGGCTTCGTCGAAGAACTGCACATCGCCAAAGTTGATGATTTGCTGCAAATCAGTCTTTGCCAAAAACTTTCGGAGTTCCTTGCCATAAGAAACAAGCATCCATTTGTTTGGCATAATGAATGACTGCAAACCTCCTTCTTTTAGTAGGCTATAGCCCCGTTCCGTAAACAGACAATACAAATCGGCACTCTTATTAAATGTTTCAAAACCACATTTAGCATAAGCATCGCTCATAGTTCCCATGCTCTGAAGCTGCACATACGGCGGATTACCTATCACCACATCGAATCCTCCTTTTTCGAACACTTTGGGAAACTCCTTCTGCCAGTCAAAAGCTTTGTCTCCTGCTATCGCAGGGTCACTGATAAGGGAGTTGCCACACTTGATGTTTTGGTTTAGTGAGTTCAGCTTGCGGTGGGGTTTAGCTGTGCGCAACCATAGTGCCAATTGAGCTATGCCTACACTCTCTTCGTTAATATCTACACCATATAGGTTGTTCTCCAGGATGCTATTCTCTACACCTTGAAACTCGATGGTAGCGCCTGCTACCTTGGCTTCCATTTCGTCTATCAACTTATGCTCAGCCATCAAGAACTGCAGAGCTGCATTCAAGAAAGCTCCCGAACCACAGGCTGGGTCAAGAATGGTGATTTGTAGCAACCATTCGCGATACTGCTGCAAATGATCGAGAAGTCGTTTCTTTGTCTGAAGTTGACGACGCTGGTCGGAGAAGTAGTCATCCTCTACAATGTTCAATTCTGCTTTCTTCTTAGCACACAAGCGTCCAACGGTATTCTCCACTATATACTTCGTAATGTATTGCGGAGTGTAAAATACACCATCCTGTTTGCGCTTGCTGGTTTGAGGGGCAGCACCACTTGTAATCTGCTGCGTCACCTCCTCAATCTCACTGAGCGAGTTTTCGAAGATGTGCCCAAGAATATTCACGTCAACATCGCTTGCAAAATCATAGGTGGAGAGTTTTCGTGTATATTTTGCAAGGACATCGTCACCTATCTGTAATTTATCGAGCACTTCGTCAGGCTTGAACAGTCCGCCATTATAGGCAAATATCTCGTATTTCTTGCCATGATATCCCGAATCCAGATAGCCAAAATGTTTTTTGATGCGTTCATAGAGAGACACATCCATATCAAGGTCTTGCAATTGCTCCCATTCATCCACGATTTGCACAACCATATTAGGAGGCAATAGTCCGCAGTCCTCTGCAAAGAAGATAAACAGCAGGCGGTCCAACAACTTCTGTGTCTTCTTGAACAGCAGCAGTTGCCATTCCTTTTCGTCATCACCTTCACGCACGGGGTTACGTTTTACTATATCCTCAAAGAGTGCTTGTTTGAATCGCGAATAGTCCTGATAGAGCGCCTTGGTAATTTGGTCTTCACTCGATACCGATTCCTGCTTCATCTGAAGTGCAGTGCCAGCCTTCACCTGCGCCCATGCCAGACAAAGATATAGCTCGTTAAAGTCTTCCCTGTCCAGCGTAAAGAGATGCCATTCACGATAATCCACAGCATTGTCAATATAGAGGCGCAGTTTCTCGAAATTGGAAATTACCACCAAGCGAGTTCCCACATGCTGGCTCTTATAGCCGAAGGCCTGAGCCTCGACCTTTGAGAGGTCTGTTGTCTTGTGGTCTTTCAGTTCAATCACGCCCACCACCTTCTCGTCAAGCAGTATGGCACCATCGGCTTTTTTCGAGTTCGTCTCGTTTTTCTTCTCCGTTATCAGGTTATATCCTGGTGATGGGTTGAGTGTATAGCCCAGCACTTTTACGAACAGCTCGCGCAGGAATCCCTCTTGAAACTGTTCCTCCTTTGACTGTTGTATATTTTGTTGTATCTCAGCGTTGAGGAAATATACTTGATATTTTGCCCATGCCTCGTCGGTTTGTTCCTTAGGCATAGTGGCCATAAACTTCTTGATGATATTCTTTTGGAATAACATAGTGATAGTCTTACTTCTTGTTTTAAGTTTTGTATTACAAAAGTACGGATTATTTTCGAGAAACCCACCACTTTAACAGCAGTTAACAGTCTGCACTCCCAAACAAGATGTCTAGGGACGGGTAACTGACATCTTTAGGAATAACGCCAGCAGCTATGTTGGGTAAAAAAAGCCTGGGCATTTCGCTCAGGCTTTATTGATTCGGGAAGAAAGGGGGACTTACTTCACAAAGATTTTCTTGCCGCCCTTGATGTAGAGGCCGCGCGAGGGTTTGGCGGTCAGACGGTGTCCGTTGATGGAATACCATGCCGAATTGTCCTCACCGACGGAGCGCAGTGCTTTACGGATGCCCGTGGTGCCCCTGATAATCAGATAGTCGTCGGAAGAGCCGACAAAGACCATGTCGCCCGAGCCTTCGCGAACGTACATAATATCGAAGCCTATTGTCTGGCTATAGCCGTTTTCCTTGGCCAGTCCCTTCAGGCTGATGGTCTGTTCGAAGTTGACAGTCCCTCCAGCAGGAATAGTGACCGGCTTCAAGAACATCTGGTCGGGTTCTTTGGTGTCGTCATCGTCCCAGTTGTTGCTATAGTCGTCGTAATAACGCTGCAGGATGATGGTTCCCTTGAACTCTGTGGTCTCAGCATTCTTAAGGACGGCCTTGAAGGATATGTCCTCGCTGGTCACCTCATAGTCGGCTAACTCATCCTCGACTTCCTTCACCGGCGTCACCTCCATTTTCTCAGCGGTAATCTGGTAGTGAGGCTGAATGACGAAAGGCGTGGATTCGTAAAGGGTAACAAACTCGTCCTTATCGTCTATGTAGCCCACTGTCACGACGTGCTCATACTCGTCACGCGAGAGCGTTAAGTTCATGGTGTGGGTGGCTCCGGGCTTTAGGCGCACCAAGTCGCCATCACTATCATCGTCATCGTCGTCTTCCTCGTCTGGTTCGTCCGATTCGTCAGTCACTTTCAAATAGCCATAGAACTCCTCGGTGCCAGCATTCTTCACCGTTACCGTACAAGAATATGAATCGTCGGCTTTCAGGACGCCATCCTTCACGTCGTCTGTAAGACTGCTCTTGACAATCTGGAGCGATGCGTTCTTGTTTTTCTGACCATAGTCGATGGCACGACCTTCACCGATGGGAGAGCCCAATTCCTCGGAAAAAAGCACCACATTGGAATAACCACCCTTTTCCAGATTATAGATGAGTGAACCTTGCCAGCTCTCGCCCGGACCCACTTCGACAAACTGTTTTTGACTTGACTCTGGGAAAGTTCCCTTAATGGTTTTCACCGTGATGAAGCTCTTGAACGTCTCTGTAGTGCTGGTGTTCTTTAACTTCGCATTGACCTTATATATTTTTTCGTCGTCGTTGAACACTTCGGTAGAGACCTCAACATCCAGATAGTCAGGCCTGCAGTCGTAGGTCAGTGTATTGCCTTTGATGACAAACGTCACGCCATTAGAACTTTGTTTCATGACGGGTTCCCATTCGCCTTCGCCATATTTAACGAGAAACTCCATCCGGTATTGTCCGTCACCCAATCCATCCCCCAGTTTCAACACTTTTCTCCAATATTCGTAGAAACGTCCATTTTTCAACGACAGATTCGAATAGGCGGAACTGATTGGCTTTTTCTCCGAAACTACCTTGCCCGAGGCATCGGTAACAACGTAACCGAAACTAACGGGGTCTGTGATATTCACATTATTATATAAATTTTGACTGATGGTCCTTGTCAGGTTGAAATCCTCATTCTCATCGCTTCGCGTAACACTGCGGTTACCATACCAACTGAAATTGGATTGTAATTTGGGAGCCACCTTTCCCGGGGTTGTTGCAGGCTTAATGCCGATAAGGGCATCCTGGCGGCCGGAATAGCCCTGTGTGTCGCTACCACCGCCCTCGTGTAAGGAAGAGGGATTGCAGAGTGCCATGCGGTAGTAATTGTCGCTCGAGCCATACCATCCCCAGTTGAAATGGAAGAAGTCCTCGTGGCTATAACCGTCACAGACAAAGGTATGACCACCTGTGGAAGAAAAACCGGTGTATATGATGGGGCGCTTGTCCTTCAGCTCGTTGTACATCATCTTTATCCAATCGGCGTAAACATAGTCTCCTCGATAGACCTGCTTCATCTCGGCATCATAGTTGAAGTTGTTGATTAACGCAACACGCACGGCAGAATCCCAGGCACCAGAGGCGTAGGGCGAGTAAGACATACAGGAGTTATATCCACAGTAGGCCATCAGCTTGGCTACGGCCATCTGCTGATCTTCCGTACCCGTGGGATTGCCGCGCTCACCGTAATTGTCCATCATCAAGCCCCAGTCCAGTGTAAG
>JAEEGL016810679.1_pt1 | contig 12409 bp, 13 predicted proteins | sample 9134231 | NCBI WGS metagenome assembly JAEEGL01 (sample SAMN16246548, study PRJNA631951) | gut metagenome | biome: gut microbiome; feature: rumen; material: fiber-attached | host: Bos | place: Iran: Karaj | collected 2018-10 | reverse complement strand
TTGCCAACAACAATTTTTTCTTCATCATTTTTCCTTCGCTTTCCGCAAGACGTCGTTATAGTACCAAATCCCATCTCCGAGTTCAATCCAATCATGTGGCAAGGCCGCCCCGGCCTTGCAATGGTGGGGCGAGCCGTCCCGGCGAGCCGCGACACCTACGGCAGCTCCACGACCATCTTGAAGAACCTGAGCGCCGCCTTGTTCTCATCCGTCACACCATTCATCCGTCACACCATGCCACTCTCCGCCAAGCACCGCTGCGCCCATGATGACCGCCCGCGCGCCAGGCACGTTCCATTCGCTTTGCGCCGGCTCTAAGGCAAGATTCGCCAAGTCTGGCGTGCCATCGGCCTTCATCGGGAAGGAGGTGATCTATGTTTTCCTTATTCGCCCGCCCCCAACATGTCTTCGGCGGAAATCATCCGAGCGAAGAATCCATCTGCCGCGATCCTTGCAGAGGCATGCCCCTCATAAATCAGAACTGGCATCACGCTCATGCCACGTCTCACCTTGAGCCGGGCCATCTTATCTCGGACTTCGTCCACGATCTCCTCGCCGATAGAATTTCTGCGCTTGATCTCAATCACATAGACAGCGTGCCGCGTCTGCAAAAGAAGGTCGATCTGGCAACCTTTCAGGCGCTTCGTCTCGCCTTGACGATACGGCGCAGCGGAAAGCAAAAGCGTTCGGTCCAAATCCAGTGCCTTTAAAACCCCGACAAGGTTGTTGCATATCAGCGATTCGAATTGCAGGCCAAGTATTGAACTCCAGCCAGGCAACTGTTCCACGGACATGAAATTGTATGCGCCCCTCTTGATCAAGCCACGATTCGGTTCGATGTACTTCAGGTAGAAGCGCGTATAGTTGTCGCATATCCTATAGCGTACAAGGCTGGACCTTTTCCCGTTCTGCGGATTGACGCCCTCGTCCTTGGCGACGAAGCCCGCCGCCTCAAGACCTGCAAGATTTTCAGATATGAATCCTCCGACTTCCACCTGCAAGGACTCGGCAAGTTCTGACGGAGACTTGGCTCCCGCGGCCAATGCCATCAGAAGTTTCTTCTTGAACCCAAGGTTCTCGTCGAGCGAATCATCGAATATCTCGTCGAACTCGTCAACAAGAAGGCCCCCCGGCCTAAAGCACAACTTCGAGATGTTCTCGTTTGCTTCAATGGCCGGATCAATGCTTTCAAGATATTTCGGCACGCCTCCGGTAATCGATAGGATATCCACCACTGCGCTGGTGGAAACCATGCTCCCGACACCACGCTTTGTCCAAAAGGCGTACGATTCCCGCATTGACAATTCGGGGACGACAAGATTCAGCGACGGTCGCCCGACAAACCCTTTGCTCTTTAGAATATTCTTGTCAATCCAGCTTGAAACCGACCCGCACAAAACGACAATCAGCTTTGATTTCTTCGAGAATCTGTTGTCCCACGCATACTTGAGCTGTCCCGGAAAATTCACGTCGAACTTGCCCATCCAGGAAATCTCGTCCAGCAGCACAATCGTCTTGGTTCGCTTGTCAATATGCCTGTCAAGACGAGCAAACGCATCAAACCAATTGGTCAGCGGCTCAAATGAGCTTTGTGTCTGCTCTGCCAACTGACGGGCAAACATCTCCAACTGTGTTTCGTTCGTCACGCCTTTGCGAGGAGGGAGACCTTCAAGTTTTAGAAAACGCACATGGCTACGTCTTGCAAACTCCGCAATCAACGTGGATTTGCCAATGCGACGCCTCCCGCGGCATGTGACAAGAGATGCCACATCCTTCCGCCAAAGGTCGCGTAACTGCCTGAGCTGTTCTTCTCTTCCTATGAACATGACGAACTGTCCTCCTTCCAAAAGAGGCAATGATATTCTATCATGTTTCGTACTCTAGTTCAAGATGAAGAACATCATGGAAATGACAAAATGTCAATCCCATGATGCTCGTATCTCTTTGGCTGGAAACGCCGCAATCTTGGCGGCGGTAGAGTCCCGTCGGCACGATGCCCGCCTAGTGGGGCGAGCCGCCAAAGGTAGGCGAGCCGCATGGGCCCGATCACCGAGCAGGCCGATGTGGCAAGGCCGCCTCGGCCTTGCAATGGTGGGGCGAGCCGTCCCGGCGAGCCGCGACACCTACGGCAGCTCCACGACCACCTTGAAGAACCTGAACGCCGCCTTGTTCTCTGGCGTCACCGTCTGCCAGCCGCCGTCAAGCGAGGTGGCACCTTTCAGGACCACGCTCGCCCCCTGCACGTTCCAGCGCTCGCGCGGCGGATCGAACACGATGTTGTCCACGTCCGGCGTGCCGTCGGCCTTCATCGGGAACGACACTATCTTGAAATCCTCATCCGCCTTCTCAGGATCAAGCCCCAGCACATAGCACTCCCAGACCTTGCGCCCATTGGCGGCAGGCGACTCGATGGCAGAACCGGTGCCGCTGGCCGCGACAGCCGCAACCGAAGGATATTGCGCGATCCACACCCCAGGAACGGAAACCATCTTCCCCTCCACGGTCACTTCAGAACCCATCACCATCTTGACCGGGTGTCCCTGCCAAGTGTCATTTGGCCCATTCCACGCCTCAGTAACATATATTGGCCAGTTTCCACTTGGGAAAGTATAATAATCGCAAGCGGGTACTGATCCAATGATTGAAACACTCGCTAGCCCGCTGCAGCCAGAAAACGCAGACGTGACGATGTTCGTCACGCTGCTAGATATCGTCAAGCTCGTAAGGCCGCCGCACCCTTCAGCACAGCCCGTATCTCCGCGCCCGTCCAACGATTCTCCTTCGGCTCCCACTCCACCTTCGGCTCACCATCCACCAACTCAATGGACACAACCTGGAAATCGTTGGTCGCATCCGTTGGATCAAGCCCCAGCGCGTAACGCTCCGCCGCCAATCGAAAAATCGCACAAAGCCTTTCACAACCCCGACAGGCCAGCACCGATTCCCTGCAGGATGCCGCCGACGACTTCAGCTCCGGTGTTGTTCGCCCCGCTGCTCGCACATCCTGCACAGAGAATCGCGATGATGGCGAGTGCTGTAAAGTATACAATCTTCATTTCCCATGATCTCCTCATTTGGCTGGCTCGGAAGCGGCCTTGTGAGCATTCTCTTTGGCATTCTGCCCAAACCACGTTCCCTGCACGCCCGCATCCTTCATCTTCTGCTCCAGCTCCAACGCCATCTTCGCGTACTTGACATTAACCTTCTTGCACTTCGTACATCCAAAAAAAACATAGCCTTTCACCGGATCCATGTTTGCTTTACATCCAGGCTTCTCTCCGCGCTCCTCACACTTGCACCAATCCCCGTTCGGATCGTCAAGGTCGAGACTGTGGAGGTCGGGTTGTTGTGTGGTTACCTTCTTCTTTTCCAAAGAGGAATTATTCCTCCCTTGAAAAATTTTCAAGTTTTCTGCGTAAAATTCCGGCATGAACACATCATAATAGCCCTGTCGCTGATTATTCAAATGCCGCCGATAAGTTTTAGCCGCTTCCCAATGCAAGTCAACCCCTTTATACATCGCCATGGCGTCTGGATTTTTGCATCTTTTCAGATTATCATAAAACAAGTCGTCTGCTTCTTTTTTCGTATATCGCTGCGGATTGCGGTACATGTAATCATGGATCAGGCCTTCAGCTATGGCCGAATTGTAGCGCGTATTGCCCACCTCCAACCCAATAGCGCCCCAATCTTTAGGTATTGAAGCCCCATCCCAAATAAAACCGGCAGGAATTTTATCAAATCTGCCATTGAGATTTCGAAACACATAGTCTTCTTGCAGGATAAAATAATGGGATATCTCAGCATCGTCAAGGTCAAAAAGATATCGATCTGTATAGCGATATTTGCCAATGTCTGCCGCTGGAATAAGATTAAATTTAGGACGGCTCAGCGGATCAAGTTCCCACTTCTTTTCAATGGCAAGATTACCTTTCGCGTTCTGTATCAAGTCCTGTATCGCTTGCACATCTGTCTGTTGCGTTGACCCCGTCCCTTCTTGAGGATTGTCTCCAATACCCGCAACACCAGGATGCCGCGGTGTACTACAAAAAGCAGTTCCACACAACAGTAGTGCCACAGATGGAGCAAGAATAAAGAGTAAAACCGTTTTCACAACCCTCTCGCTTTCTCCATGAGCTGGTCGACGGTTGGGGCTTTGGGGGCTACGGAATCGCTACCGCCGGGAGGGTTGAGTTTCAGGTCTTTCACCTCGCCGTGGTCGATCTTCACGCCGCTATTCTTCCAATACTGCGACGTACCGTCTGCAAGCGTCTTGCGAACATAGTCGTCCGTCGCGCCGGTCTTGCGGATTCGGTCAATCGTTTCGGCGAACAGCGCCTCGCTCTTGAACCGCTCGCGGCCTGTTGCGTCAAGCTGCAACACAACATTGTAGGTCTGTCCGTCCGTGAAGTACGCCTTTGTCGCATACGGCACGCAGAACGGATATTCCACGACGAGATTGTGCACGCCCTTCGCAACCTCAACCATCGCGGGAATCGTACCAAACGCCACGCCATCCACCTTCACATCCGCGCCCTGGATGTTGCACGTGAAGTTGACGTGCGCAATATCCGACGCGACAGGTTTCCATTCCGCCTCCGGAACCTTCGCAAGCAGTTTCTCGGCACCCTTCGCAGCCGCAAGATGCATCAACCCTTCGTAAAGCGTCGCGGTGTTCTCCTTCACCTGCTCCGTCGTGTAGTTTTTGCTGAACTCCACGCCATCGACGCCACAGACGGTCTCGCCCGTCGCGGCGTCTACAAGATTCAACGCCATGCGAACCTTGAGTTTATGTGCAACCGCCGGCGCGCCGATGTCCTCGCCCGTAAACTCCTGTATAGACGCCGTAATCACCCCGGAGGCACCGAGGAGACGCCCAATCTCCTGCGCCGATGCTTCCGGCATCGTCTCGCCACGCGCCGTGCGGTTCTGGTTCACGCCGACTACGTTGTGCGGGTTCACCACGCGGAGCGTCTTGCCGGAAAGCCGAGCCGTGAGGGTGTCCGCAAACGCGGCCATCGGCAGCGTCGGCGCATCCGACGTGTGGTTCTGCACCACGAGCGCCACCCGGCGCGGCGCGGCAAATGTCGCAAATGCCGCTGCGCCGACAATCAATGCCATCATGGACTTCTTCACTTCGCCACCTCATTCCTTCTGTTGAACGTTTCAATTCCTTCCCACACGATCTTGCCCGTCGAGAGGCTATGGATCGCAAGGCGAAGCTTGTAATATCCGATTCCGTCAAGATCGGTCAACCGCTTCAAGTCACCCGCCACGAAGAAGTCCGGAGAGCCGTGCTGCTTCAGCGCGCCCATAATTTCTCCGTCCTCCAACGGACTGTTCCCGCTCGCGACGATGCGCCTGGCAAGGGCGACAAGCACCCCGTCGTCCTTCACCTCGAAAAGCTTCGAGTTGAATAGCCTCACCCTGAACCGCTCACCAGCCGCCTCGATGAGGTCGTTCAGATTCGTATTGCCGGATTTGTTGTCAATTCCGCCGATTACAACAATTGGCAGACGTCCATCAAGTTTTGCCTTGCTTTCTTCGTAGTTCTTCACGAACTGCGGATTGAGAAGCATCTCCCTGACAAGCACATCGACCTTATGGTCAAGGCTTGTACCGGGTGGCGGCGGCAGGTGTCGCGGCGGCGGCGGTGTTGGTTGCCAGTTGGCCGCATTCGCCTTCTCCTCAAGCCTGTTCGCACATTCTTCTGCCGCCGCGAACATCAGATCGCCCAGATATTCCTGACGACTCTGCCGCACCTGATTGTTGGTGTACTTGGAACTCTTCATCTTTATTGTCTCACCGCACACCGTCGCGCCGGTCTGGGCATCGGCAAGATTGAGCGAAATGCGGACAGAGTACTGGTGCAGAATCGGAGGCGTGCCGATGGGGGAATCAAGGAACTCGATGACAGAGGCGGTAATCGCGCCGTCGGCCCTCAGCCTCCTCGCAAGCTCCATTGCGGAAGCCGGCGGCGTTTTTTCGCCAAGGACATTCCGGTTCTGGTTGATCCCTATGGAGTTATAGGGATTGATCACCTGGAACCCGCGCCCGGAGAGTTTCGCCGTGAGCGCATCCGTAAGCGCCATCATCGGGATGTTCGCGCCCGGCGCGGCATGGTTCTGCACTACGAGCGCCACTTTGCGCGGCGCATCCGAGGATGTCGCCGCCATGCACGGGAAAGTCGCGATTGTCGCGACCACCGCCACGATTGCCGATACGATCAGTCTGCTCATTTTGTTTTCCTTTCGCTGAAAAGCTCAACTCTCTTAAATCTCAACGGTGCCACAACAATCTCCGTTGGAACGGCATTTAGCGACCGATAGCATCCATCTGAATCAATTCGTCCTTTTTCACCAAACGGACCTACCACTACGTCAGTCTCATTGGATTCGGCATTGATGTACTTGACGGTAAACTCTTGGTCTGAATGCCAAAGCAGTTTCCAATCAAAAGGCTGTTCCCATGACAGTTCCTGATAGCTCAGCAATGAGTCTCCCATTATGGCTAGATGGCCAATCACCATCTCAAGATGTCCAATTCCGTATTCTCGTTTTATACGTAAGACGCCACCCTCGCGGCATTCCCATTCCCCCTTTCCTCCGTTGTCGGCATTATCATGTCATCCTTCTTTGAAACCCTCCATTCTGAATACGTACCATCTTTTCTGAATTCATATTCTTCGCAAAAGAACCCGTGGCCAAGAGTATAGCCCCCATAGCAATTGAACCGGGAGTCGAAGAACACATTACACCGCCATCGGCCAACCAAAGCAGAATTGGGGCGCGGCGAAATGACGTCAAGAGCGTCTGGCAACGTGAATGTACGCTCAACCCCTGATGAACTTTGCCCTGATTTGGCCCCCTCTGCGGAATTGACCTGAAATTCACCACCTAGAGACTCTCGGCCTAGAGCTATGTTTTCAGTTTCAACATAAAAACCTGTATCAGTCGCGCATCCCATGCAAAGCAAAACAAATGCGAACATCGGCAAGACTCGACGGCTTTTCATTTTATTATCCTTTCCTTACCATCCCACAACAGGACGTGTGCTGACCTTTCGGAGTTCCTTCGCGCCACTCCAGTCGATGCGCTTTGTGTGCTTATTGTACAACTTGACCGTCATCTTGTAGTATGTGTCATGGATTCGCCCATCCCCCTCCCTGAACTCTTCCAATTCTCCAGCCAATATGTAATCCACGCCGGCGGAATCCTTCAATCCCGCCGCCGCGCCATCCTTGACGATTGCCCCGTCCATTTCCCGAATCGTGTCATCCACGATAAGCTTCTCCGCGCTGCGGTCAACGAATTCGAATCGGCCCGAATCAAGGAGTCGAGACTCTATGGTGTTAAACATGGATTTCTTTAGTTTATCCGTGGCACTCAATTGATAGGTGAGGTTTTCAAGTCTTATCGCGACAAGCGGAGTCTTGTCCCCAAATTGCCGCTTTATGCGTGCGTCGAGGTTGTGATTGGCCAACAACGAATCTATCAGAGCGGTTGCGCACTGCTGCACGTCGTATGTCGTAAAATCAGTAGTGCGCCCACGCATTTCGCCAGGATCTCTGTAAGGTGATTCCGAGGCTGTCGTGCATCCCACAAACGATACCGTCAGTACGGCACATTGAACTAACACAATCAGTTTCTTCATTTTTTCTCCTTCTTACATTGCCCTTCTAACGCGCACTAGAAATCTTACTACCGACTTCTCTGGCGCAACTGACGAAAGTGACGCCGACTCACCCCCGTGGATCGTCTTCTGTTCCCAAGCCCGCACTCCAGGCTGAACCTCCATTCCGTCCTTGTCAAAGAACGTGAACTTGTATTGGATCGGCACGTCTTCCCTCAACCTGTTTCGCAACTGTACCTGCAAGGAAGCGAATCCCGATGGTTCCCGGCGGACACCAACCGTATCTACTGAAAAGCATTTCGAGAAAAACTGATCGTCCGCCCTAACGGCAGCCGCATCGGGCTGCCCTTCGTAAACAGACACTTCAAAGCCGCCAGTGGATGTTGTTACACATCCCATCACGAGCCCGAAACATGCTATTAGTATTGTCTTCATCATTGCATTCTTCCTTTCACTTTAAGGTTGCGCCGTCAAGCGAGGCGGCGAAGCATCTCATCTTGCCAGAGCAGGTCGCACAGTACACGAGCGTCCTGCCGCCGGCGTTGACGTTAACCGTTATCGTTTCGGATTTATTGGCCGATTTGAGCACAAAAACATGTTGCCCGGCCTTTGTGGAAAAACGTACCGCCTGTATCTGCCTCGGCAGCAGGCCCCAACTTCGCAAGTCAGGCCGCTCACTTGCCACTGACATGACGTCTGCCGCTATCGCGGTGAAAAAGCCACCGCAAAGGAGCAACGCTTCGCCAAGCGGGTTGTAAGATATCGTTCCATTTATGACGTTATTGAAGTGAATCATTCCGGTTGTCATGCTGGAAGTAAGCGTTTTTCTTGCAATAATTCCCCTCAGTCGCTCTTCGTGCGCCTTTACAGCAAGCGGTGCCAGGTCGCAAAGCTTCTGCGTATGTGCGGCATATCGCCCCTTCTCAAACAAAACAAGCGTACCACCGTCCTCATACGGCAGACAATCCGATGTGGCATAGTTTGGCAACGTAATAAAGGATGCGTCGCCGTTGGGACTAGTCACGACATGCTTGGTACGTTTCGCCGGGATGAACCCCTCCTCAAAGAACACGACGACGTCACCGCATCCATTATCCATGCGCATATTCTTACATCGTTCTATGCTTTTAGTCACGGCCGGATTCCCTGGCCATATTTTCTGTATTTCTGTGTAATGAACGAGGGCCTCCCGCAAATCGCCACGCATTTCCCGATACAATCCCATAAGAAATAACGCATACACGTTGTCCGTTGAATGCTTCAACCCTGGAGCCAGTTTTTCAATCTCACGCATGAATGACTCGTAACTTTTACGGGTACTTGCCAACGTCCCGTCATGCCGCGCGGCTTTCTTTTCCAGCACCTCCATATCACGGGCGAGCTTGGTTTTGATCATGCCGCGACATCTTTCCAAGTTACGCATATTGACCCCGAATCCGTCAACATCGCCCATGGACAGACGGTTGAAGCCATCAAGCACATGGAGCATCATCCGCTCAAAACCCAACACTGGATAGTCCAGTGCGAGATCATTACCATACGTCACAGCCAGTGTACTGTCTAGGGCCTCACCAACACTCACAAGCGCCTTGTCCTCAAGGGCATCGCTAAACTTGATGGCTTCCGCATAGGCAACAGCGCTCTCGCGATATCTTCCTAAGAGCTGCTCAAGCCTGCCGCGCTCCTGAAGTGCTAACAACTTGTTTCCACCGCTATCCGAATAGATGTCGTACGTCGGCCTATTCTGCTTTTGCAGTTCAGTCTTGATTTCTTCCACCCGTTCCGGATAGGAAGCGCATCCGGCAATCATGGTCGCAAGAATGCCGAAGCAGAAGACGGAAATCGAATGACAAGTCATTTCGCCCCCCCATCTTTCACCATCGCGGCGATTTCAGCCGAGCGGCGATGGCGATTCACTGCGCGCATGATGGCGGCAGCCAGCACGTCACCGTCAACCTTAGGGTCGAACACCATACTGCGAATACAAGACTTGTCATTTAAAACCGTCTTTGGGCTGCCGACGATCGAATCCTTGCCCAGACGCAGGAAACAGAACGTACGTGGCCAATCCGATTTCCCCGGAATTGGGATGAAGCCAATCGGTAACAGCCATGTCTCCCATGTCTCACTAAAACGCGCGGCTGAAGTCTTCTCTGCCCAGACAGCCGCGCCTTCCCTCGCTGTCGTTCTGACATAATACACCGTCTCTTGTTCTGCGGCTTGTGGTACCACCATGTACGTTATAATGGACTGCACTATTGGACTGCCCTGATATGAAGTGTTCCACCCAACGAATACGGACAATGGCGTCGCATCCGAGGCGTCAGTAAACACTTCAGGATAGTTCTTTAGCAAAGAATTTTTCACGGCAGCAAACGCATTCGCCGTGTCCTCTGAATGGTATTTTTCGGCCGCAACTTTATCCTCATCCGATGAAAGCGACGGCGTCGCCAATGACAAATCTGCCAATCGATATTTTCCGGCAATTCCTGCATCAGGGCGAACGGTGTCTGTGCGCACGGATGACACATGACGGGAACATGAATAACACCCAGCCAATGCTAATATGCCAATGCATACAATGATTCGTAACATTTCCTTGCCAACTCCGTTGCCCATAGTTGTTCCTCGGTAAAAGAGATAGGGCCGTTCTCTTTCAGAGTTGCCGATGCACCACCTTTCAGACGTGGCGCAACCGGCATCGGCATTGGAATCGCACCGCATCCTGTTCCCTTCCTCAGATATCGGAGCGGTGGCGGAAACTAGACACCTCCTCCGACTACATCAATGGAGGCGCTTAGGAAGCCTTGGAAGATACACCGAAGGAGGCGAGACTGCACGGACGGCAGTGTCCTCTTCAAGCGTCTTCCAATGGCTAGGTTCCAAGCTTTCCATTGACGCAACCCAAACGCGGCGGCGGCTACGGCTGCTCGCCGTCAGACCCGCGCGGGTAATCTGTATATTCCACCTTTGAAGGGCGAGACGTGGGTAAGTATACACCATTCCCCCGCCCAACGCAAGCGGGATTTTGGGAAATTGAAGTTTTGAAGTTTTGCGCGCGGTTTGAGATGTGAATGCGCGGAAAGTCACCTATTCGTATATGTGACGTAACGGGTATAAGGTATGAGATTACGATGCGGAACGTGGTTTTTGGGAGAATTGCGGCTCGCCCACCACGGCTCGGCGGGACGCCTCGCCCCACCGAGCGGCCGCTACAAGCGCGGCCTGCGCTACAACATCTGGTGGATAACGGCAACGGCTATGTGCGCGCAAATGTCACGCGCATAACATTATGGGGGACAGTCCCCCACTCCCAAAAAGACTCAATAACTCCAAGACTCCGAAACTCCTAGCAGCGAAAGCAACGGATGTGCGTCATTTGCGTTTGTTGAAATCGTCCCAGGCGGCGACAAGTTCGTCCACCAGCTTCTCGCAGGTCCAGCCAGGGGCGGGCGGCGCGATCGGCAGACGCTCCTCCACCCACTTGTTCTGCCAGGCATAGATTTCCTTGGCCTTGCCTGCACGCGCCATACGCAGACGCGGCAGGTAGTAGTTCGCCACGAGTCCGCTCCACACGCGCGCCGCATAGTCGCCCAGCCCAGGCGCCCACACCGTGATGATGCGCCGCGCGTCCGTCTCGTAGTAGTCGGCCAGCTTCTCGTCGCCGCCCGCGCACGAACGCGCCTTGGCGATCCAATTGCGCAGGTCGTGCGTGGGATGTCCGGCCAGCACGGCGTCGACGCCCTCAAGGAGCCTGTCCCCGCGTGCAACGAGTTCCGGCTTACCCGAAGCAAGCAACAACTCGGCAATCTTGCCGACCGCGTGTGCGGACTGTACCGCGAAGTCGCGGCGGAAGATCGGATTGTCGCCAACCTTCGTGGCAAGGCCGCGCATCGTCTTCATCGCGGCAACTGCCTCCGCCGCGCCGTGGGCGTTGCCTCTCACCTTTGCCGGACTGTACTGCCAGGAAAATTTCTCCGCCCTGAAATCTCCGCTCCATTCGCCATAGACACCCGCAAGCATTTCCTGCCAGTACTTCCGCACCTCCGCGCCTTCCACGCCCCAGCGTCCGAGCGAATAGCGTTCCAGCCAGTCGACGATTTCGACCGGACGGTCACGCCACCCCGCCGCGCTGAGTACCTCGAACACGTCGTCCAGTACCTCGATGGCCTCAGTCATCGTACCGAACGCGTAGAGCGCACCCCGGTTGCCGCTTGCGATCGCCGAGAGGTGCCCGTTCGCGTTGAACGGCAGGTCGCCGTTCGGAAGCGTGTTGCCGCCGTAGTCAGGAATCGGACTCCACGCCCAGCGGCGTCCGTTGTACGACTGGTATTTGTTCCAGTTCCATAGGAAGCGCCGATACCGATGTCTGTTGTAGCATTCGACGCAGTTGTCCACGAGCAGCATCTTGTCCGCAGGCACGGCGGAAAGGAACGCATCGGCGCGCTCCTTAGTCCACACGTTCGGCGCGTTGATGAAGATCCATCCCTGGAGCGTCCACACGGCGTCGGGATTCGCGGCCTTCAGCGCGCCGTAGATGTTGCGTCCGCACGTCTCCAGACCCTTGCGCGTAGCCGCGTCACCGTCCTTGAGCCATGGCATCGAATGCGACATCTCGATGAAGCTGTCGCAGAGGTAGTATTTCCCCTTGCCGAACTCCTTCTCCCACTCGCGCACGATCTCCGCGCCGATCTGCACGAAGAGCGGATCGTCAGGATAGAGGAACCACGAGTGGTAGCGACTGCACCAAGTGAGCTGCACCATCTTCGCATTAGGA
>JAEEGL013350927.1_pt1 | contig 12409 bp, 13 predicted proteins | sample 9134231 | NCBI WGS metagenome assembly JAEEGL01 (sample SAMN16246548, study PRJNA631951) | gut metagenome | biome: gut microbiome; feature: rumen; material: fiber-attached | host: Bos | place: Iran: Karaj | collected 2018-10 | reverse complement strand
TCTTCCTCTACCACCATTCATACTTGTTCCTCCGAGAGCAACAGATGCGATAGCATCAAGCTCATATCCATCACCAAGTGTTGGCTGCGCAGAAGCAAGTCTTGATAGAAGAATTAATCCTGAAAGAGCTGCCATACCACCAGAAATCGCATAGGTAATAAGCTTTGTTTTGTTGATATTTACACCTGATAGCTTTGCAGAAGTTGCATTACTTCCAGTTGCATATATTCTTCTACCAAAAACTGTCTTCTGGAGAATGAAAAGAAATATTAAGAATACAGCCACAAATAAAATAACTGGGAATGGAATTCTAAATAGGTTTCCTTTACCAACAAACTTTAATAAAAAGCTGTCACCTAAACCAGAGATAGGTTTTCCATCCATAAATATCATTGTTACACCTCTGAATACAGTCATTGTAATAAGCGTAGCAATAAATGGTTGTAGTCTTCCTTTTGTTACAAGAAGTCCACTAATTAGTCCACATCCTGTACCTATAAGAAGTGCAAGAATCATTGCCAAACCAACTGGCATTCCACCTTTTATAAAGTACGCACAAAATGCTGTAGACAGTGCCAATGTAGAACCAACTGACAAATCAATTCCACCTGTTAAGATTACACATGTCATACCAAAAGCAATAAAACCATTTATTGATGACTGCCTAACCAACGACATAAAGTTGTCTAATGTTCTAAATTGTGGACTTATAATACTGATAACAATTATAAGTGCGATTAGAGCAATCAAAGCTCCTAAATCTTGTACCTTGTTAATAACTTTCTTAGTTTCCATTGTTTTGGCCTCCTGTGGCGAGAATCATAACATTTTCTTGATTTGCTTCGTTTCTATCTATAAAACCGCCAATCTTTCCTTCATTTATAACCATTACTCTATCAGACATTCCAAGTATTTCTGGTAATTCTGAAGATACCATGATTATTGCTACACCCTGAGCTGCCAGGTCATTGATAATTGAATATATTTCCTTTTTAGCTCCAATATCAACACCTCGCGTTGGCTCATCAAGGATCAATACCTTTGGATTTGTAAAAATCCATTTCGAAAATACAACCTTTTGTTGATTTCCTCCGCTAAGCTCGTTACAGCTATGGTCTGGTCCTGTGTATCTGATATGTAATTCTTCGATGCCCTTTTTAACCATTTCGTTCTCGTCTTTGCGATTTAGTATTCCGTGCTTTGAAATACGATTTAGGTTTGTTAATGAAATATTTCTTTTTATACTTTCTTCGAGCATCAAGCCTTCTGTCTTTCTATCTTCTGTTATGAAGCCTATTCCATTTTTCATAGCTTGCTCTGGAGATTTATTGTGTATTTCTTTCCCCTCAATAAAGACACTGCCTGTGACATTTGGCATATTTCCAAAAATGGACTGCATGATTTCTGTTCGTCCTGCCCCCATAAGACCGGCAACTCCAAGAACTTCACCTGCTCTAACATTAAAGCTAATATTAGAAAATACTCCTGGGCAATTTAAATCTTCAACGTTAAATACTACATCTCCAATTTTTACATCACGCTCTGGATATCTTTCACCGATTTCGCGACCAATCATCATTTTAACAACTTCTGTCATATCAGTTTCACTAATAAGACGAGTTCCAATATATTGGCCATCTCTTAAGATTGTGATTCTATCACAAAGCTCAAATATTTCTTCCATACGGTGGGAAATATAAACAATTGAAACCCCCTTTTCTTTTAAAGATCTGACAACCTTAAAAAGTACCTCTGTTTCTTTCTGAGTAAGTGCAGCTGTTGGTTCATCCATGATGATAACCTTTGCGTCTACCATTAAAGCTTTTGCAATTTCTATCATCTGCTGCTGGCCGATTGAAAGCATATCCATTTTTTTGCTAGGCTCAATATCTACTCCTAACACATCAAGTATTTTCTTTACCTCTGCTCTCATTGCTGCTTTATCGCAAACACCAAATTTATTTACGATTTCTTTTCCAAGATACATGTTTTCCTCAACTGTCATGTCAAAAAGAACATTTAATTCCTGATGAATGAAAACTATCCCCGCCTTCTCAGCTTCCTGTGGATTCTTGTAACTAACTTCATTCCCGTCTACAAAAATCTCTCCAGCATCTTTCGTATATACACCAGTTAATATCTTCATCAATGTGGATTTTCCTGCACCGTTTTCTCCCATAAGTGCATGAATCTCACCATCATTTAACTCGAAGCCAGCATTCTGTAAAACTGGATTTCCGCCAAATGCTTTATTGATTCCACTCATTTTAATTTTCATTGTTTGCCCCCTAACCAAAAATGCAGCCAGCCTGAAGTATTATATTTGCATATGGAGTTGTTTCTCCAGTGCGAACAACTGCTTTGCAATCATTAGTAAGCTCTTTGAGTTTTGTATGTGGTACATACTCGACTTCAATATTGAAACCCGTTTCATTTTCCTTTAAAAAATTAAGTACTTCGTCTAGTACTTTAGGATTTTGTTTTTTTATTTCCTCTGCAAGAATAACCTTCTCAATTTTCATATCTGCTCCAACTCCTTTTAGAACATCAATAAAATGAGGCACACCAAATTTTAAGGAGAGATCAATTCTTTCAACTACATCTGGTATTGGTAAACCACAGTCACCTATACAAATTCTATCTGTGTGCCCCATGTAAGATAATACTCTTGAAATATCGCTATTTAAAATTCCTTGTTTTTTCATTTGTTACCCTCCAACTCTGCTTCAACTTCTTTTAAAGTTGGCATACCACCTTGTGCTCCCATCTTTTCAACCGAAAGACCTGCAGCTGTATTTGCAAAAGTTAAAGCATCTTTTATAGAATTATTAACTGAAATTCTAACAGCAAAAGCTCCATTTAACGTATCCCCCGCTCCTGTCGTGTCAACGACCTTACTCTTTCTGGATGGAACTGTAAGAATTTCCCCTGATTTTAAACTAGTTGATACGCCTTTGCTTCCTTGTGTTATCACTAACTTCTCGGGATAGGTTCGTAGCAATTCTTCAGTTGATTTATCATTTCCAAATATTAGAACGGCCTCATGCTCATTAGGAGTAAGATAAGTTACTTTATCAACTATTTCTTTTGGAACACTTGCAGCTGGTGCTGGATTAAGTACTGTTTTTATTCCACGCTCATAACAAAGTTCAATAATATAATGAACTGTATTAAGTGGAATTTCATGCTGAAGCACCACCATGTCGTACTTAAATAATTCCTCCTTTATCTCATCCGCATATGCCTTATCAACACAACCATTTGCTCCTGAAACAACAACAATTGTATTGTCGTTATCTCCTAAAGTAATAATCGCAAGTCCAGTAGGTACCCCATCAATCACCTTAATACCATCAGTGTTAATGCCTTCTTCTTTTAGTTTGGCAGTAAGCTTTCTACCATTGTCGTCATTACCAACACAGCCAAACATAGCTACATCAGCCCCTAGTCTAGCCATGGCGACAGCTTGATTTGCACCTTTACCACCTGGAATATACTGCAATTCTGACCCCATAAGAGTTTCACCTTTAAGTGGGATTCTCTCGGCTATTACAGTTTGATCCATATTTATGCTTCCCACTACAGCTATTTTCATATAAACACTTCCTTTCCCCTCAATACCCTAGGGAATATTTGAAACAGGTTTCTGAAACGCGTTTCATCTGATAAAATGATAGTACCTCTATAGGTATAATTAGTCAACATTTTTTGTTACTTTTGACTATTTCTATAATCTTTAGCTTAAAGTTTTGTATAATTTTAATAAAAAAAGCTAGTTATTCCAAATAACTAACTTTTATACCTTATTTTTCAATTATTGAATTTAATATCTCTAGCTTCTGCTGTGCCGAGTAAATTAGCTCTGCTGCCTGTAGAAGCTCATCCTCTATATCTATCTCCATGGCGTCTAAAGAATCCATGTTACTTGAAATAGATTTGTACTTTATATCATGTTCAAGAGATGCCCACAAATCCATAGCCATTGTCCTTATTTGAATCTCAACCGGCACTAGTTGCTTTTTGTTCATAAAATAAACAGGCACTCTGATTATCATATGAAGGCTTCGGTATCCGTTTGGTTTAGGGCTAGCAATGTAATCTTTAATCTCTATTATATGGACATCGTCCTGGGAAATAATCCTATCACGAATTAAATATACATCCTTAATATAAGGGCAGACACATCTGATTCCCGCTATGTCATAAATATTATTGCAAGCTTCTGTCAGAGAGAGCGTCATCCCTTTCTTTTCCAATTTGCCAAGGATACTTTTTGAAGATTTAAGTCTTGTGTCGATATGATGTATCGGAACACGCTGACTCCTAAATTCAAATTCATCCTTTATGATATTGAGTCTGGCAGCCGTGAGATTCATAGCTGCATTGTACATTCTAAGTATAGGATCAATAGTATGTGAAAACTCTTCTTCCATAGCAGCTATTCTTGCCATATTGTTTTCGTATGCATACCCTACAGAAACAATCTCATTAACTGACATTGATTCTTCCATTAAATTTTCCTTTTCCATACTCATATGGTAAGGGTTTAATGTAAGGAATACCATAAAATAACTCTTAAATCTTTCTTAACTTTTACTGAAGATTAAGTGAAAAACTCAATTTCTATTTTTCCACTTAAAAACTGCAATTGCTATTAAGTGAGAAAAAACCATATAAACATCTTCTTTTTACGCTAAATGAGCCCCTCATATGAAGGGCTCATTTGCTATATTAATAATATTTATGATTCCGCTGAAATTTCTTCAATCTCAATATCTTCATTATCATCCTTGAAGAATGAGATTTCCTGGTTGAGCTGAACAGCTATATCCTTCAAATCATCTGCTGAGTTTGCAAGACTTGCAACTGTAGCAGAAAGCTCTTGAACTGATGCTCCTGTTGTCTCAGATGATGCAGCATTCTCTTCTGAGATAGCTGAAAGTGATGACATTGCATCAGATACAACTGCATTAGAAGATACACAAGTTGTAGCTCCACCAGCAATATCTCTTACACCCTCTACTGTTCCATCGATATCCTCAAGCATGCCATTTACAGAATTGAGAGTTCCACCAATAGCCTCTTGCTGCTCTAAGTTACCTTGCTTAACAAGATTTGCTGCTGAAACTGCTGCTTCAGACTGCTTAAGCAAAATATCCATCTCAGATCTGATATCCTGAGCCATGCTATCTGAATCATCAGCAAGTTTTCTAATTTCCTCAGCAACTACTGCAAAGCCCTTACCTGCTTCACCAGCACGAGCAGCCTCGATTGAAGCATTAAGTGAAAGAAGATTTGTCTGAGCTGCGATACCAGAAATACCTTCTACTCTTTCATTAATATTTGCAACTGCATCCTTTGTTGCAGAAATAGTTTTAGCGATTTCTTCAATCTTTGCTGTCATATCACTACTTGAATTCTGAAGGTTAAGAAGTGAATGACTAGATTTCTCTGAAGCTTCCTTCATCTTACCAGCAAGATTTTCCATATTATCGGTAGAGTTTTGAACACCTGTAACTGCATCAGTGATTCTACCAACATTATCTGCTGCTTCCTGAATTTCCTCAGCCTGCTGAACAGCACCTGTTGCAATTTCCTGAACTGCTGTTGCAACAGTATCTGTTGTAGATGCAATCTGATTTGCCATATCTGCCAAGTCCTCAGAAGAAGTTGTTACTGTGGCTGCAGAATGCTTAATTGAAGCAACTATTCCACCTAATCTATCAATAACTGAGTTTGTACTACGGACAATTTCACCAAATTCATCTTTACGCTTTGAGTATCCTTTAATCTTCTTGAAGCGACCATCTGCAAGCTCTGAAATTGTGCTTGTAACTGCAAGTACAGGTCTTGTAAAGCTGTTAGCCATAAGAAGTGAAATAACAACTGCCACTACCAAAAGGATAGCACCAATTATTACAACTATTAATGCAGAACGCTTTGCCTCTGCCATAATAGCTGACTCCTGCTCAGAAATAGCTACATAGAATCCTGTTGTAGGCTCTTTAATCCATGATGTATATGTGTTTGCTCCATCATATGCTTTTTCAAAAATACCGCTAGACTCTGATGATGTCATAAACTCATAACTACTTAAATCGTATTCCTCATCCGGTTTGATTTCAAATTGAGCATGAGCTGCCATCATACCTTGAGTATCTGCAATATAACCATCGGCAACATTCTCTGCTAAGAATTCATGAACATTATTCAAGTCGAAACTTCGCTGAATTGTTCCTACAATATTTCCACTAGCATCTTTAATAGGAACAATTATGATACAAATTCTATTTCCTGCCGACTTACTAACAACAATATCCGATACTGCAGTTTTTCCTGTGGATATACACTCTTGGAAATAACTTCTATCAGAAATATTAACAAGTTCCAACCCGTCTGTTCTGTGAATCTGGTCACCATTGGCACGAGAAAGGATTATACTCTTGTTTCCATCATTAATTGCATCATTCATACTATCTAAATACTGCAACATAACATCATCTGGTACAGGTTGCTCCTCTGTACCATAATTAAGTATATAATATGGAGAAGTAGGCGAATCAGCAAATGTCTGCAATGCAATTACATTCTCTGAAACTATCTCAGAAAACCTGGTCTCAACAAACTTTGCTCTTGTTTCAAGCAAATCTAAAGCATCATTTTTTGCTTTGGTTGTAGATGTTGTGTAGCTAATTAGAATAGCAACAAGCAATGGCACTGCTACAAGCAAAGCCATAACAACTATAAGCTTGGTTTTAATACTATCCTTTACGCTAATAGTACTTTTAGCAGATGTGTTTTCTCTTTTTTCTTTTCCCATATGTCCGCTCCTTTAAACCCCAATGTTATCAACTAATATTGATAAGTATGAATTATAGGACATAAATATGAAAAAATCGTTAAATACTCATGTATATTTTTTTAATAATGCATTAAACTGCTTAAAAATAGTACTCTTCAGAAAAAATTCTTAGGTCTTCCTTTTCTACGACCCCATCTTGAATATGAAAACTATTAAGAACTGCATCCTTTGCCATTAAAGATAATATTAAATAGCTGGCCTTTGGGTCGAATGCCAATTTAATATCTTCTTCGGAAGGTCTTGATGGCGACTCTGGATGAGAATGCCAATTACCTAGGGGTTTTAGGCCAAGTGAACGCATATCCTTAATAGCATCCATCTGCTGTCTTGGGTCTATTGTAAAATGATCACGAGCATGATCTATATTCTCTAAAAAATAGACCTTTTTGATTTCTCTATTTCCATCTTCCTCTACACCAGCAACAAGTCCACAGGCTTCCTCTGGAAAATGTTCTCTGGCATATGCAACCAATTCATCATATAAATGGTAATCGATTCTTGTAATCATCTTATTATCTTTCTGCCTCAAATCGGCCTGCGGTTTCCTCGCAAACCTCCTGCTCATAATCAATAAGTTCTGTGATAGTTGGATGCTCACCGCATACAGGACACTTACTTGTATCATGAGGAAGTTTAATTTTTCTAAATTCCTGATTTACTGCATCATATGTTAGAAGCTGTCCTGTAAGAAGATTTCCTACTCCAACGATGTACTTGATTGCCTCCATCGCCTGAAGTGAACCAATAACACCTCCCATTGCACCTATAACACCTGCCTGCTTGCAAGTTGGTACTGCATCCTTTGGTGGTGGATTCTTGAATACGCATCTGTAGCATGGACCCTGTCCTGGAACATAAGTCATAAGCTGACCCTTGAAACGAATAATACCAGCGTGTGAAAATGGCTTCTTTTCCATTACACAAGCATCATTAATAAGAAACTTTGCTGGGAAATTATCTGTACCATCAATTACAAAATCGTATTCACGAATTAACTCTCTGATATTTGTTGAATCCACAAACTTGTGATATGTCTTTACCTCCACATCTGGGTTCATGGCATTCATTGTCTCTTTAGCAGACTTTACCTTTGGCTTTCCAATATCTGCTGTAGAATGAATAATTTGACGCTGAAGATTTGATAAATCAACTTCATCTGCATCTACAATACCTATTGTACCTACGCCTGCTGCCGCCAAATACATTGCTGCTGGAGCTCCAAGTCCACCTGCACCAATAATAAGAACCTTTGCATTAAGAAGCTTCTTCTGTCCTTTAGCTCCTACCTCTTTAAGGATGATGTGGCGGCTATAGCGTTCGATTTGCTCATCTGTCATAGCCATTAGCATCCACCGCCCATGAAATATAGGAACTCAACTGAATCGCCTTCCTTAAGTACAGTTGTAGCTTTGTTCTCTGTAAGAACAAACTCATCATTAATTGATACTGTTACATACTCAGGTGTCTCAACATTCTCTGCCTCAATAAGCTCTGGAAGTGTAAGTCCATCATTGTATTCCTTTTTCTCACCTGCTACTGTAATTGTCATTTCTCATATTCTCCTTTGCTAGAAATTAAATTAGACCATCAAGCCAATCTGTTAACTCATCATAATCCTTGGCTCCAACCTGCTTATCAACAGCCTTACCATCTTTAAATAAAATAAGTGTTGGATTAGCCTGAATACCATAATCCTCTACAAGCTTTGTGTCATATCCTGTATTTACCTTAAACACATTAACTTTGCCTTCATAATCTTCCTCCACATCACAAAGTGTTGGGGCAAGCTTCTTACAAGCAATACATGAATCAGAATAAAAATCCACAAGAGTAGGTATAGGACTATCTAATACCTTCGCCTGAAAATCATCAGTGTAAATTCTCGCTGCCATTATTCCTCAACCTTTCTCACATAAAGTGTATATGTGCCATCCTCATTATCAATAAGCTTGATAATCTGGTGTCCATCTTCCTTAAATGAACGAGGCACATTCTGCACTGGCTCACCATCATTCATGCGCACAGCTAACACCTCGCCATCATCTAGTTCTTCAATTGCCACCTTAGCCTTAACAAAAGTAAGCGGACACACCTTATCCGTAATATCTACCTGCTCATCAAACTCTAAAACTTCTGCCATAATCTAATCCTCCTATCGTAATAGAGACTCGCGCTTACCCAGCTTATGTGCGAGTCTCAAAATACATAAGCTGGTAGGCATCAAGCTCTTTGTTTTCCTTAGCGAGACGTGCTGTCGAGCGGGGAAAACTAAGGCTTGTAGCCGTAACCAGCGTAGGGCTTGATTAGCCTTGGTATGCTTGGTTTACGGCCTCACGTAGTCCTTCGTCGCCTAGGCGCTGTAGTGTTGCGCGGAAGCGCTCTGATGGATTTGCGTTAGCCTCGAAATATTCGATAGCTGCATCTGTGACGCGGAAAAGTGTTTCCTTATCGCGGATGATAGGAACAAGTTCCTCAGCTTTATAAATCTTATTTCCAAAGGTTCCACCAAAGGATACGATATATCCAGGTGTTCCAACCCATGCATCTGTAGGACAGCTCTTTACGCAACGAGCGCAATTGTTACATTTGCTTGCATCAATCTCTACTTTGCCATCCTTCATAGTAAGTGCCTGTTCACGGCAAGCCTTAATGCACACGCCACAGGAAATACATGCATCCTCTTTATACTCAACTGTCATACCACCCTTGATTCCAACATCGTTTTCCTCAGCCTTAAGGCAGTTATTCTGACAGCCAGTAACACCAAACTTAAACTTATGTGGAAGCTCTCTACCAAAGTATCTAGCATCCAACTCCTTTGCCAAAGTATATGTATCAATACATCCACTTGGACAAATCTCTGAACCCTGACAAGCTGTGATAGTACGAACTCTTGGCCCACATACACCTGTGCCAACTCCGCCTTCCTTAAGCTCATCCTTTACCTTTTGTAGATCATTTACATGAATAAAAGGAATCTCAATTCCCTGTCTTGAAGTCATATGTACATATCCATGTCCATATTTTTCTGCTACCTCAGCTACAGTCTTAATTGCCTTGGCATCTAAATTTCCGCCAATAACCTGTAATCTAAGTGAACCATAACCTTTTTGAACCTGCTTCATGAAGCCGCCAGCTTTCAAAGCCTTGTAATCAATTGCCTCTGCCATTTTAAAACTCCTTTACTTTTATCTCTCGCCAGTTACATTATCAAGCCTTATTATTTCCCCGCTCGACAGCACGTCTCGCTAAGGAAATATAAGAGCTTGATAGCTACTGGCTATTTTTACTGTATAGCCTGTTTAAAATCTTCTATCAGATCGTCCACGTCTTCGATTCCTACGGATATACGGATTAGGTCGTCGTATACGCCTGCGTCCTCAAGTTCTTGAGGTGTGCTATGTAGGGATATAGTCGATGCCGGGTGAACAACCAGTGTTTTTGTATCTCCAATATTTGATAAAATATATGGAATAGTAAGCTTATTCATTACTTCAAAGGCTCTTTCTTTCGAGCCAACACGGATTGTTAAGATTGCTCCGTATCCGTTTTTCAGCTGCTTTTCTGCTATTTCATTCCACTTGCTGGACTTAAGTCCTGGATAATTTACTTTAATATCTGGATAGGTTTCCTCTAACCATGTTGCAAGTGCCAATGCATTGCTACACTGTCTGTCCATTCTAAGTCCCAGGGTTTCAAGTCCAATAACATTTAAATATGCGTTAAATGGAGATAAACATGTTCCCATATTTCTATATAAACCACTTCGTAGCTTAGCCACATAAGCCATTGGACCGAACTTTACATATTCTCCAAGTACCGGATATTTTTCCTTTGTCCACTTGAAATGTCCGCTATCTGTAAGTACTCCACTAATGGAATTACTGCTTCCATTTATATACTTAGAAGAAGAATTCACTACAATATCAGCGCCCTTCTCAATTGCCCTGTTTAAATATGGAGTTGCTGTTGTATTATCTACAATAAGTGGTACGCCATGAGCATGTGCAATTTCCGCAAGCTTTTTAATATCTGTTACGTCCAAACAGGGATTCCCGATGGTCTCTGCAAATACCACCTTGGTGCGCTCATTGAAAGCAGCTTCTATTTGCTCCCAATGGTTGTTTTGCACATAATTGGTTTTAATTCCAAATGCCTCTATATCTCTGAACAAATCCATTGTTCCACTATACAAACTGGCCCTGGATATTATTTCATCTACTGCCTGTAAAATATTAAGTAAAGCATTTGATAGCGCTGCCATTCCTGAAGAACATGCAACTGATGCGATTCCTCCCTCCAGCTTTGTGATTCTATTTTCAAAAGCTGTGATTGTTGGATTTGCTACTCTTGTGTAACAATAGCCCATTTTTCTATTGCTAAAGATTCCTGCTAAATCCTCAGCGGACTCTTGATCAAAAGCACTGCTCTGATATATAGGAGGAAGTGTCGCTCCGTTTGTCTCTCTGTTTACTCCTTCATGGAGTAATCTTGTGTTAAAATTCATTCTATATTCCTGCCCCCTTCATCAAGCAATCATCGTCTAGCTGTGTGCTGATGTTGTTGAACTGATATTTCTTAAGCTTCTCAAACAACTCATCATCAAGATTAACATCCCCCATAGGATATTCTCTATCAAGTGATTCATATTTTGATTGTCCTAATTTGTGATATTTCAAAAGCTCATACCTTACATTGTGGCAATTTCCAATAAACTCATAGATATTTTTAATTGCCGCTTCTGTATCATTTACACCTGGAATAATTGGTGTGCGTACGTGAACTGGAAGATTTGGAAAACTTCGTCTTATAAGATTGAAATTATCAAGTATTACCTCGTTGCTAACTCCTGTAACTTCCTTATGGACTTTGTTGTCCAAAGTCTTAATATCCATCAAAAGATAATCAAGCTTTCCAGCAATCTTGATGAAATTTCCAGGTGAAGAAAACCCTGTTGTTTCAATCGCTGTGTTTATTCCCAGTTCCTTGGCCCCTTTTAAAAGCTGGTATGTAAACTTTGGCTGCATTAATGGCTCGCCACCGCTAATGGTAATGCCACCTTCCTCATCGCCGTAGAATATTCCATCTCTGTCGACTACTGAAAGCACTTCCTCTACTGTGGTCTCATAACCTATTGTTTGTGACTCCGGATTAGCACACCATTTGCACCTGAGGGGACATCCCTTTAGAAAAACAACTGTCCTAATTCCCGGGCCATCGTGAACTGAAAATCTTTGGATGTTGAAAACAACGCCTTTTTCTTTTGCTTTCATTATTCAATCTCAAACCCTACTCTCTTTTTCATTATTCATTCGCCCCTAAATTCCAATTACCTACTAGGTTGATAGGATACTAACAAATAAAAAGAACCAGGTCAATAAACCTGGTTCAACAATAATCTTATAGCACGTTATAAATCAAATTTATAACGGATTTCATGTACCGTATTTACGGTATTTACTCCTCGTAAATTACAGACTTATCAATCTGCTCCAAAGCCTTATTTATCTCTTCTAAGTACTGCGCACCCACCTTACTCATAACAGC
>JAEEGL010476363.1_pt1 | contig 12409 bp, 11 predicted proteins | sample 9134231 | NCBI WGS metagenome assembly JAEEGL01 (sample SAMN16246548, study PRJNA631951) | gut metagenome | biome: gut microbiome; feature: rumen; material: fiber-attached | host: Bos | place: Iran: Karaj | collected 2018-10 | reverse complement strand
GTCTCGAAGACGGCGCGCTCGCCCTCGGCCTTGATGGTGGCGTTGACCTCCTTCTGGGCCTTGGCGACCATTTCCTCGATGCGGGCGGGGTGGATGCGTCCGTCGGCGATCAGCTTCTCCAGCGCGAGCCTCGCCACCTCGCGGCGGACGGGGTCGAAGCTGGAGACCGTGATGGCCTCGGGCGTGTCGTCGATAATGAGGTCGCAGCCCGTCAGCGTCTCGATGCTGCGGATGTTGCGGCCCTCGCGGCCGATGATGCGGCCCTTCATCTCGTCGTTGGGGAGAGGTACGACGGAGACGGTGATCTCGCTGGTGTGGTCGGCGGCGCAGCGCTGGATCGCGGTGGTGATGATCCTTCTGGCGCGCTCGTCCGCCTCTTCCTTGGCCTGCGCCTCGATCTCCTTGATCTTCACCGCCATCTCGTGGGTCACGTCGTCCCGCACGTTGGCGATGATGTAGGCCTTTGCCTCCTCGACGGAGAAGCCGGAGATCCGCTCGAGCATCTCGAGCTGGCTCTTCTTGATCTGCGCGATCTCGGCCTGCTGGGCCTCGGCCGCGGCGATCTTGTTGGACAGGGTCTCGCTCTTTTTCTCTACCGCGTCGGTCTTGCGGTCCAGGGTCTCCTCCTTCTGCTGAAGGCGGCGCTCCTGCTTCTGCAGCTCGGCACGGCGAGTCTTTTCTTCCCGCTCATATTCGGAGCGGCGTTTGTGTATTTCTTCCTTTGCCTCCACGAGAGCTTCTCTCTTCTTGCTCTCTGCGCTCTTGATTGCGTCATTGACTATCTGTTTGGCCTGTTCTTCGGCGTTGGCGATCTGCTTTTCCGCCTTCTTCTCGCGCATGACGAAAAGCGCGGCGGTCGCGGCGATCCCGACGACAAGGCCGATCAAGATCCATAGAAACGGCATAGTAAGTAAACACACCTCCATTCTTTCAGAATTTCGCGGTGGTTACTTGATTGTAGAATCTAAAGTAAGATGAGCCATCAAGCGAACTCATCCGAAGTTGAAAAGAATATCATCGGGGCCTCCCCATGGCCCCTTTAATATTATATCCAAGTTATTTTAGCCTGTTTGCGGTGTTATGTCAAGCAGAAATGCCCGACAAAATCGTTTTCCGTTTTCAGATTTCAGTTTTCAGGGGACGGGAGACAGCGCCAAGCGCCTAGCGCTTAGCGCATAGGAGACGGGAGTAGCGCCTAGGGGACGGGAGTAGCGCCGAGCGCTTAGTTCATAGGAGACGGGAGATGCGTTCGTAGGGGCGATTCACGAATCGCCCGCCGCAGCCCACGCCGCAGCGGCGGCCTTTACGGTCGCCCGACGTCCCGGCACGCCGCGTCCGGACCGGCGCAGACCTGTGGCCGGCCCCGCGGAAAGGCGCGCTGCGTCACAGCAGGGCCGCGAGCGCCTCCACGTCCTCCGGGCGGGTGGCCCAGCTGGTCACGAAGCGGACGGCGAAGCGCCCGTCGGGCAGCGGCGCCCAGACGCTGAAGGCGGCCTCCTTCTCAAGCCGCTCCTTCTGCGCCGCGGTCAGGATCACGAACTGCTGGTTGGTCGGGGAGTCGGCGTAGAGCGGGTAGCCCTTTTCAACGAAGGCGGCCTTGAGAGCCATGGCCAGCTCCACGGCCCCGCGCGAGATGCGCCAGTAGAGATCGTCTCGCAGCAGCGCGTCGAACTGCACGCCCAGCAGCCGCCCCTTGGCGAGCATCGCCCCCTGCTGCTTGGTCATGGTCACAAAGCCGCGCGGCGTCACGCCGCGGCGGAAGACCACGGCCTCACCGCACAGGGCGCCGACCTTGGTGCCGCCGATGTAGAACACGTCCGTCAGCGCCGCGATGTCGCGGATCGTCATGTCGCTCTCCGGGCTCATCAGGCCGTATCCCAGCCGCGCCCCGTCGAGGAACAGCGGCAGCTCCCAGCGGCGGCAGACCTCGTACAGGGCGGTCAGCTCCGCTTTGGAATAGAGCGTGCCGAGCTCCGTGGGGTGCGAGATGTAGACCATGCCGGGGAAGGGCATGTGCTCGTGCGTGTCGTCGGCGTAAAAGGCGGCCATATAGGCGTCGAGCTCCGCCGCGTCCACTCTGCCCGCATGCGAGGGCAGGGCGATCACCTTGTGGCCGGTGAACTCGACAGCTCCGCCCTCGTGGACGTTGATGTGTCCGGTCTCGGCGGCGATCACCGCCTCGTGCCGGCGCAGCAGCGAGGAGATCACCACGAGATTGGCCTGCGTGCCGCCGGTGAGAAAATGCACATCCGCGTCCGTGCCGCAGAGCTCGCGGATCCTGTCGGCGGCGCGGCGGCACCAGAGGTCCCCGCCGTAGCCCGGCTGGGAGATCAGGTTGCTCTCGGCCAGCGCCTCGAGGACCTCGGGATGGCAGCCCTCGGTATAATCGCTCAGAAAGTACAGCATGGATGATCCTCCTTTGTCGTTTCAGCGCCTGGCAGATAGTGCCTAGCGCCCAGGAGAGCGAGCGCCTAGGAGAGCGAGCGACGTTTTCTCCTAGGCACTAGGCGCTAAGACCTAGGCGCTGATTGCTAGGCACTAGGCGCTACTTTTCCCGCAGCTTTCGCTTCCTTCGGTTGATGTATCGCTCCAGATGACCCTGGGAGATGAATTCCGCCAGCACGAGCTGATCGAAGACCGGCACCGTGCAGGAATAGAAGCCCAGCTTTTCCCGGTATCGCGGCAGCAGCGCCTCCGGCAGTACGAGGAAGCCCGTGCGCATCGAGGGCGCCAGGATCTTGGAAAAGGTATTGACGTAGAGCACGCGCTCCGGGGCCAGGGAGCAGATCGTCTCGATCCGGCGGCGGAGGGAGGCGAACTCGGCGTCGTAGTCGTCTTCGACGATGAAGGCGTCCCGGCTCTGCGCCCAGAGGGCGTATTCGTGCCGCTTGGCGGCGGAGGCGGTGACGCCGCTGGGGTAGCTGTGGAAGGGCGTCACGTGCAGGACGCCCGCGGCGCAGCGCTGCAGAGCCTCGCTGCGGATGCCGTCCTCCCCCATCGGCAGACCCTCGCAGCGGGCGCCGTTGGCCTCATAGACGCGGCGGATCGTCTCGTAGCACGGCTCCTCGAGCGCGTAGCTCCGCTCCCGCCCGAGCAGCTGCACGACCAGCCCATAGAGATACTCCGCGCCCGCGCCGACGACGATGCGCTCCGGGCTGACGGCGAGGCCGCGGCTGCGCTCCAGATAGCCCGCCAGCGCCTGCCGCAGCTCCGCGCAGCCGAAGCTCGGCGAGCGGGCCAGGACACGGCGGTCGTAATCCGTGAGCACCGCGCGCATCGTGCGCGCCCAGACGGAGAAGGGGAAGTCCGCGGGCGCGTCGTCGCCCGCGCTCATGTCCTCCAGCGCGGCGCGGGGCAGGGCGGGCGGCGCGCTGCCGCCGCCGAAGGAGACGTAGCAGCCGCTGCGCGGTTTTGCCTCGGCGTAGCCCTCGTCGCACAGAAGGGCCAGCGCGTGCTCCACGGTGATGAGGCTCAGCCCGGTCTCCGCGGCGAGGTTCCTTTTCGAGGGCAGGCGGCTCCCCACGGCGAGCGCCCCGGAGACGATTTCGGCGCGCAGCTGCCGGTAGAGCTGCAGATAGGCGCTCTCACCGCCTGCGCGGTCAATCACGAACTGCATCCGCCCACCTCCCGTCTGGTCATATAAAAAAGAAGCAAACTGGCGATATACATAAGGTCAGTTATCCATTATACTTAAGCTGCCAGAAATGTCAAGGAGGCGTCCGTCATGAACGAGAGGCAGCGTTCCACCCGCAGGCTGACCGTGGCCGCCGTGCTGATGGCCATGAACATCATCATGAGCACCAGCGCGCTTTCGATCCCGGTGCCGGGCGGACATATGTATCTGAACGACGTGATCATCGTGACCGCCGCCGTGCTGCTCGAGCCGCTGTACGCTTTCCTGGTGGGCGGCGTCGGCGCCTTTATCGGCGATATGCTCTTCTACCCCACGCCCATGTTCGTGTCGCTGGCCGTGCACGGGCTGCAGGCGCTGGTGATCTCCCTCTTCGTCCACCGCTGGATGAAGGCCGGGCCGGTGCGCGCGTCGATCGTCGGCACAGCCGTAGGCTGGGTGATCTGCTTCACGGGCTACACGCTCGGCCGCGCCTTTATCTACAGCACGCCCGCCTACGCCGTCGCCAAATTCCCCTTCCAGGTGCTGCAGACCGCCGTGGGCTCCGCGCTCGCGCTGCTGCTGTGCTGGAAATGCGGCCTGGTGCGGCTGTACAAGAAGCAGTTCGGCGAGGAAGCCTGAGACCATACAAATCGGTGTACAAGCCGGGACTTGCGTCCCGGCTTTTCGCGTTGACGCATCCCGTATTAGACGCTATAATAATAACATTATTATTTGCGGAGAACGTGATGCCGATATGAAAAGGATCCTGTGCCTGATTTTGATCTTGTCCCTGTGCCTGTCCCTCTGCGCCTGCGGAAAGAAAAAAGAAGAGGCGTCGGCCGCGTCCGCGCCGGAGCCGATCGAGACCGTGACCCCGGTGCAGATGCGCAGCTACCGCAGCTTTGAGATCACGCTCGACAACTGGCAGCAGTATTTCGAGGTGACGGAGGTCCCCCTCTACATCCTGACCAGCACCGAGATCATCTCCGAGGTCTGCCAGACCTACTGCGTGGTGCTCCGGGACGAGTACCTGCCCTATCTGAACCCGGAGGGGGCCTACAGCGTCCGCTTCGAGCTGAGCTTCGATCTCTACTGCGAAACGCTGGAGATCGACACGGCGCACTTCACCTACCGCCACACGGACGACATGATCTACGCGGGCAACGCGACCAAGAGCGCGATCTTCGACCGCAGCGCCCTGCCGAAGTCCGCATACGGGACCGACTACAACGCCCGCGTGGGCTACTCCAACGCCTTTTTCAGCGGCTGGGCGGTGGTGCAGCCGGAATCCAAGGTCTGGGCGGGCTTCTATATCAACCTCGCCTCGGTGCAGATGCTCGATGTGAGCGGGACGATCGAGCTGGCTTTGTAAGGAGAAGATAAAATGAAGAAGATCCTTTTGATCGTTCTGGCGCTGGCGGCCGTCGCCCTGATGCTCTCCGTCTGGGGCTTTCATCCGGCGGAGCCTGTGCCCGCGGCGACGGAGGTACAGCCTGCGCCGATTGATGCGCAGCCTGCGCCGACCGATGCCGCGCCTGCGGAGCGGGAGCCTGTTCCGGCGCAGACGCCCGCACCCACCCCTGCGCCCACCCCTGAGCCAGAGCCGATAGACTATACGATATTCTACGAACCGGTGCTGGAGGGCTATCGGCGCTTCCTGCGCGGCGAGGAGCCGAGCGGAGGCGATTCTACTCCGAGCGGGGATTATTATCTGACGCTGGGGGACTTCGGGGTCAGCTATCTCAGCCGGTACGGCGGCACGCTGGGTTATTGTCTCCGGGATCTCAACGGGGACAAGGTGCCCGAGCTCCTGATCGGCGCCGACGGCTCAGATTACTACGACGGGTATCTCTACGATCTCTTCACGCTGGCAGACGGCAGACCGCAGCGGGTGCTGGCCAGCAGCGAGAGGGTGCGCTATCAGCTCTGTTCGGACGGCCTGATCTATTTCGAGGGTTCGGGCGGCGCGAGCCATTCGTACCGCTTCCTCTATGAGCTCGCGGGCGATCAGCTTGCGCTGACGGACGGCCTCGTCATGGATGAAGAGCTGTTTTTCGAACTCAGGGGCGACCGGCCGAATCCCTATGAGATGACGGAGGACGACATCCCTCTGACCGAGGAGGAGTTCTTCGAGCTCTCGCGGGAGTGGGCGGCCCGGGTGGTCGACTTCGATCTTCAGCCGATCGAGCATTGATGCCTCGCAGGAAATGCGGCGGGCCCGATTTCGGGTCCGCCGTCTGTTTCTGCCCCTCCGGACGATGAGCGGGATAAGAAGATTTGCTTTGCCATTCCTTTTTGATGTGATACGATAACTTCCATGGAAAACAGACAGAAAAACAGCATATTCGCCTGGCCCCTGCTGCCGGCGGTGATCTCGCTGGCCTGGCCGACCATGCTCGAGCAGCTGATGAGCACCGCCGTGCAGTATATCGACACCGCCATGGTCGGCACCCTCGGCACCAGCGCCACCGCCGCCGTGGGCAGCACGGTCACGGTCAACTGGCTCATCGTCAGCACGGTCTATGCCTTCGGGATAGGCTTCCTGTCCTATATCTCCCAGGCGATCGGCGCGAAGGAGACGGAGCGCGCCAGACGCGCCGCGGCCCAGTCGGTGCTGATGGTGCTCGCGGCCGGTCTGCTGTTCACCGCGCTCACCCTCGGCCTGAGCCGCCGCGTGCCGGTCTGGATGCAGGTGGTGCCCTCGCTGCGCGAGACGGCCGCGCGCTATTTCTTCGTGCTGTATCTGTCCATGCTGCCCCGGACGGCCAGCATGATCTTCGGCACGGTCCTGCGCGCGGCGGGCGACTCGAAAACGCCCATGCGCATCGGCATCGGCGTCAACTGTCTCAACGTCGTGCTGAATTTCCTGCTGATCTACGACATGCGCTCCGTCAGCCTCCTCGGCCGCACGCTCACGCTCTGGGGCGCGGGCTGGGGCGTGACCGGGGCGGCCGCGGCCAGCACGATCTCCTTTTTCTGCGGCGGCCTTGCCATTACGCTGGCCCTCTTCCGGCATCCGCTGATCTCGCCGTGCGGCTTCCCGCTGCGGCCGGACAGAACGGTGCTGGCGCCCTGCCTGCGCGTGGCCTTTCCGAACATGCTGCAGCGCTTCGGCACCTCGCTCGGCTATGTGGCCTTCGCTGCCATGATCAACGCCCTCGGCGAGACCGCCACCGCCGCCCACACCATCGCCAACACCGTGGAGTCCGCCTTCTACATCCCGGGCTACGGCATGCAGAGCGCGGCCGCCACGCTCACCGGCAACGCCATCGGCGCGGGCGACCGGCGGCTCGCGCGGGACTACGCGCGGCTCATCTTCCTGACCGAGGTGTCGCTGATGCTGCTGTCCGGCGCGCTGCTCTTCGCCTTCGCCCCGGCCATGGTGGGGCTCTTCAGCCGCGACGCCGCGGTCATCCTGCTCGGCAGCACGGTGCTGCGCATGGTCGCCTGCTCCGAGCCGTTCTACGGCGTATCCATCGTGATCGAGGGCATGCTGCAGGGCGCGGGCCGGACGATCGTGCCCTTCGTCTTCAACATCATCGGCATGTGGGGCGTGCGCATCGCGGGCACCTTCGTATGTACGCGCCTGCTGGGGATGGGGCTGGTCTCGGCCTGGGGCTGCATGATCGGGCACAACATGCTGCTCTTCGTGCTCTTTGTGCGCTACTTCCGCAGCGGGCGCTGGAATCCGCTGGAAAAGCGGCGCTGATATGCCTGCGGAAAAGGAGGAAAAACGATGACGATTCGAGGGGGAAGCATCGTCCCGGCGCTGCTGGAGAGCGGCTGGGACACGGAGCCGCCCGTTCTGGCGGCCCTCCGCGGCACGGCGTACGAGACGGCGCTGCGGGAGGCCTTTGACAGCCTGCGCCGCGACCTGCTCTTCAAAAGCGCGCTGCACGGGCAGGGACACATTGAACGCGTGCTCCTGCTCGGCGCGCTCATCGCGCAGCGGGAAGCGCTCTCGCCCGCAGACACGCGCATCCTGCTTCTGGCCTGCTCCTATCACGACGTCGGCCGGATCGGAGAAGGCGTGGAGGATCTGCACGGCGCGCGCTCGGCGGAGTGCCTGCGCAGCGGGGCCTTCGACCGGGAGCTCTCGGCGCTGTCGGGGACGGAGCTGACGATCCTGCTCGCGGCGGTCGCCGCCCACTCGGTCAGCGGCCTGCGCCGGCTGGAATACGCGCTGCGCTACGGCGTCCCGGACGCGGAGCGGCCGCGCTACGAGAAGCTCGCAAAATGCCTCAAGGACGCGGACAACCTGGATCGCGTCCGCCTGGGCGATCTGGATCCGTCCCGCCTGCGGCATGCGGGCAGCAGGGCCCTCGCGCCCTTCGCCGAGGCGCTGTTCGAGCAGTACATGAGCTGCTGAAAAGACCCGCCGGAGGGCGGCGGTTTCGCCCCTGGGCGGAAGCGGGAAAGAAAGAGCAAAAAAAGCCTGCGCGGATCCCAAACAGGACTGGATTTGCCGAAAAGCTGTGGTATAATAACAGAGACGGAATACGGAGAATCCGACCCAGGGAGGAAGCGCAATGAAGATCACCAAGAAAAACGGCACCGTCAGCGTCTTTGACGACGAGAAGATCATCAGCAGCATCCTGCGCGCCAATGCCGAAGTCCCGGAAGAGGCGCTTTCACAGGCCGAGGCCGCGGCGATCGCGGACGAGGTCTTTGCCCGGCTGACCGATGAGAGCGAGATCATCGCGACCGCGGACGTGCGCGCATGCGTGGAGACAGTCCTCCGCGAGAGAGGCCTGGCCGAGACGGCCCGGCATTACATGGAGTACCGGAAGTAAAAAGGATCGTGTTTTCCTGCGGTACTGGAGCAGCCCCCCTGAAAAGGAGGGCTGTTCCCATACTGTGACCGGACCGCCGAAAAACGGACACAGAGCGGGAGGAGAGGAGAAGCAAATGAAACAGTTTCCGAAGGATTTTCTCTGGGGCGCGGCCTGCGCCGCCTACCAGTGCGAGGGCGCCTGGGACGAGGACGGCAAGGGCCTGAGCATCTGGGACGAGTTCTGCCACGACCCCGGCGCGGAGAATATCAGGAACCGCGACACGGGCGACGTGGCCTGCGATACGTACCACCGCTTCCGCGAGGATATCGCCCTGATGAAGGAGCACGGTATCCGCGCCTACCGCTTCTCCGTCAGCTGGCCGCGCGTCATCCCCGACGGGGACGGCGCGGTCAACGAGGCGGGCCTGCGCTTCTATGACGAGCTGGTGGACGAGCTGCTCTTAAACGGCATCGAACCGCTGCCCACGCTCTACCACTGGGACCTGCCCGCCGCGCTGCAGGACAAGGGCGGCTGGCTCAACCGCGACATCGTCGCGGCCTTCGGGCGCTACGCGGAGATCGTCGCGTCGCGCTTCAAGGGCCGCATCCGCCGCTTCATGACCATCAACGAGGCCCAGTGCGTCACGATCCTCGGCTACGGCAGCGGCGCGCACGCGCCGGGCTGGAAGCTCGGCGAGGAGAAGCTCGCCCGCGTGTTCCACATCCTGGCCCTCTCCCACAGCGAGGCGCAGCGGCGCATCAAGGCCGTCTGCGGCCCGGAGACGGCGGTCGGCATCGTGCCCTGCGGGCAGCTCTGCTATCCGGCGGAGGATACGCCGGAGAACCGCGAGGCCGCCTTCCGCGCGACCTTCGACCTCTCCGGCGAGCGCTGGGGCTTCACCTACAATATCCTGCTCGACAGCCTGATCCTCAAGCGCTACGACGACTCCGCCCCGGCGGCGGTGCGCCGCTTCGCTGCCACGATCCCGGCCGGGGACTGGGAGAAGATGGAGACGCCGGACTTCATCGGCGTGAACGTCTACAACGGTCAGGCTGTGGACGCCGAAGGAAAGCCGGTGCCGCACGTGCCGGGCTTCCCGCTGACCGCCTGCAAATGGCCGGTCACGCCCGAGGTCATGCACTACGGCCCGCTGAACCTCTACCGCCGCTACGGCCTGCCGCTCGTCATCACCGAGAACGGCCAGTCCTGCAACGACCGCGTATTCATGGACGGTCAGGTGCACGACCCCGACCGCATCGACTTTCTGCACCGCTACCTGCTCGAGCTGCACAAGGCCGTCGAGGAGGGCGTGCCGCTCAAGGGCTACCTCCAGTGGAGCTTTCTGGACAATTTCGAGTGGAGCCAGGGCTATGACGAGCGCTTCGGCATCGTCTATGTCGACTACGCGACGCTGCGCCGCATCCCCAAGGACTCCGCCCGCTGGTACCGCGGGGTCATCGAATCCAACGGGGCGGTCCTGTTTGAATGATCGCGCTCCGCTGCGCAACGGACGAAAAGTGAGGATACCATGCCGGACAACAGGCTTCCTTCCGATACGAACAAGGCCCTGTACGGGCGCATCGCCAGGCTGACCTGGCCCATCGTTCTGCAGAACCTGCTCAGCGCCGCGGTGACCTCGGCGGACGTCATCATGCTCAACTTCGTCGGGCAGGCGCATATCTCCGCGGTGTCGCTCGCCGGGCAGTACGCGAGCGTGCTGTTCATGGTCTACTACGGCCTCGGTACCGGCGCGACCATGCTCTGCTCCCAGTACTACGGCAAGGGCGATATGCGCGCCATCGAGGTCGTGGAGGGCATCGCCCTGCGTTTTTCGCTGCTGCTCTCGGCGCTCGCGGCGCTGGCCGCCTTCACGATCCCGCGGCAGATGATGCGCCTCTTTACGCCCGACCCGGAGCTGATCGCCATCGGCGCGGACTATCTGCGGCTGGTGGGCGTGGCCTACCTCTGCTGGGGCGTGACGGAGATCTATCTGGCGGTGCTGCGCAGCGTCGGGCGCGTGGCGATCGCGACGGCGCTCAACACCGCGGCCTTCTCGCTCAACATCCTGCTCAACGCCGTCTTCATCTTCGGCCTCTTCGGCGCGCCGCGCATGGGCGCGAAGGGCGTCGCGCTCGCGACCTCGATCAGCCGCGTGACGGAGCTGCTGCTGAGCCTGCTCGTCTCCGCGCGCAGCGGGGACGTCAAGCTCCGGCCGCGCTGCCTCTTCCTGCGCAGCAGGCCGCTCTTCCGCGATTTCCTGAAAATGGCCGTGCCCGCGCTGGTCAACGACGTGAGCTGGGGCCTGGCCTTCTCGATGTATGCGGTCATCATCGGGCAGTTCCTCGGCTCGGACATGGTGGCGGCCAATTCCTTCGTCTCGCAGGTGCGCAGCTTCGCGACGGTGCTGTGCTTCAGCCTCGCCAGCGGCGGCGGCATCCTGCTCGGGCACCTCATCGGCGACGACCGCATGGAGGAGGCCGACCGCGCGGCGAGCGCCGTCATGCGCCTGACCGTGCTCGCCGGCCTGATCGGCGGCGTGCTGATCCTGCTGACGATGCGCCCGGTGCTCGCCTTCGCGCGCCTGACCGAGGCCGGCAAGGGCTATCTGCGCGTGATGCTGCTCATCAACTCCTACTACGTGATGGGCGCGGCGGTGAACACCTCGCTGATCGCGGGCGTCTTCCGCGCCGGGGGCGACAGCCGCTTCGGCATGATCTGCGATACGATCGACATGTGGTGCTACGCGGTGCCGCTGGGCTTCTTCGCGGCGGGCGTGCTGAAGCTGCCGCCGCTGTGGGTCTATTTCCTGCTGTGCACCGACGAGTTCGTCAAGTGGCCCTGGGTCATCGGCCACTACAGGAGCAAAAAGTGGCTCAAAAACATCACGCGCGACGATCTGCAGCTCGAATGAGCGGGGGCGCGTACGCAAGGAAGCCGGGATATCCGCTGAGCAACAGCGGGTTGCTTGCCGGTCCGACGGCGCTGTGTTAGGATACAGTCACCAGAACAAAACGGGAGGTAAGATCATGGACAGCTGGGAAATCCTGAAGAATCTGCGCGAGCAGCATCATCTGACGCAGGAGCAGATGGCCGAGCGCCTGCTGGTGACGCGGCAGGCGGTCAGCCGCTGGGAGACCGGAGAGACGCAGCCGAACACCGACACGCTCAGGCTGCTGTCCCGGGAATTCGGCGTGTCGATCAACACCCTGCTCGGCTCGCCCAGAGTGCTCGTCTGCCAGTGCTGCGGCATGCCGCTGAGCGAGGACGGCATGATCAGCCGGGAGCCGGACGGGAGCTTCAACGAGGACTACTGCATGTGGTGCTACACGGGCGGGCGCTTCGTCTACGAGACGAAGGATTCCCTGCTCGACTTCCTGCTGGCCCACACGCCGAACACCGGCAATCAGCCGGAGGCGGAGCGCCGCAGGAGCTACGACGCCTATCTCTCCGAGCTGAAGCATTGGAAGAAAGCCTGAGCGGCGCGGACAAAAGAACAAAAGAGCTGACGGATCAACGATCCGCCAGCTCTTTTGCTGTCTTATTTGATTTACCGGCCGCCGGTTTTCGCGCGTTTGAGCGCGGATACCCGCGCGTCGACGCTCGCGCGGAACTGCTCGTCCGTCATCGAGGGGTCGCGCGTGGAGAGCCAGAGCCCGCAGGGGAGCTCCTCACACTCTGCGCAGGTGGCAAAGCGGTGCTTCCCGGAGCAGCAGGCGTAGATCGGACAGGCCTTCCCCGCCGGGGCGTGGAACACCTTCCCGCAGGCCGCATTGCAGCCGGCGCAGGTCTCCCCGCGCAGCGGGCAGGCCGCGCAGTCCGTCCCGCATACACTGAGCCCAAGGAGCTCCCGCTGCGTCTTTTTGTTGAAGCCGCGCAGCACCAGCAGATACGAGCGATCCAGCCAGTGCCGCAGCAGCTCGTCCGGGACGGCCCCGTCCGCGAGGACGGAGTTCCAGTGCTGCTTGTTGCTGTAGTAGCCGGGGATGACGTCGGGGTACTGCTGCCGCATGAGCTCGCCCTC
>JAEEGL016898268.1_pt1 | contig 12410 bp, 14 predicted proteins | sample 9134231 | NCBI WGS metagenome assembly JAEEGL01 (sample SAMN16246548, study PRJNA631951) | gut metagenome | biome: gut microbiome; feature: rumen; material: fiber-attached | host: Bos | place: Iran: Karaj | collected 2018-10 | reverse complement strand
TCCTTTTTTGAATCTATAATTTTTTCAGAGTTTCTTTTTCCATCTGAACTATCTGAATCATGCGATCGATCGCGCAGATGTCGATATATGGAACTTTCGCAGCGAGCATTTTATCGCGATTCTCGATTGTTCCTTTTTCGTATTCATCAAGAAGTGTGGCACGTTTTTGCTTTTCTTCTTCCAGTTCTTTTTTTGAAAGGATTCATAAAGTGTTGTTGCGCCAATCAGATGCCAATACTGCATGTTCATATTATCAATCATCTTGAGCATGTCGTAAGCGTTCATCTCGCCCTGTAACAACATTCCGGTAATTACAATTGAAGTTTTAGACAGCATTGCGTTTCACCTCCATCGAGGCGAACTTACTACGCATACGTAGTATTGTCAAGTAACATTTTCTTTTCGTGTTTTTCCTCTCATTGATGATTCCGGAAAATTTTGTTATTCTTCCATCATGTTTTCATACATCTGGCCAATTTTATTAATCGTTACAGCAAATACAGTTTATCAAATCTGCGCAAAAGGCATTCCTCAGGCGATGAACACTTACGCCTCGATGACTGTTACTTATGCCGTAGCATCACTTTTTTCTTTCGTTATGTTCCTCGTCACATCAAAAGGGCAGCCAAGCTTTAAAGATTTCACACTCACAAACTGGGCAACCATAATTCTTGGAATCGTAATTACAGGGCTTGAAGTTGGATTCATCTGCGCCTACAAAGCCGGCTGGAAAGTAAACTCTCTGGCACTTGTAGCAAGTACATTGCTTGCGGCAGTCTTGATTTTCGTTGGATTCTTTTTATACAAAGAACAGCTAAGCGTTTCGAAGATTGCAGGAATTGTAATCTGTCTGGTAGGGCTTTATTTTATCAACAAGTAGCAGGCTCATGACTGCCAAACTGGTGAATAAGTCTTAATTTCAATTTTGTGGATGATTACTCCATAACAGAAAACACAGCCGTAACATCACCTTTGCCAAGAATCTGTTTAATCTCGTCTTGTGTTACGTCTTCAACCTTGCCAAGCTTTGTAAAGTTCCAGCTGTTTACATCACCCTGATTAAAATCATATAAATTATTGTACCGCCAAAAATACTTATGAGCGAGTTTTTCTTCCAGAGGTAAGTTGCAATTGTAAAAGTGATTGCAGAAATTTGAGGCACCCATTGGGCAAGAGTTGTAAAGCGGACATCACGCAGGCTGTAAAACAAAAGGGCAATCATTACAACAGGAGGAATAAAACGTTCAAAAATATGAATGAGCTTGCCTGGCTGACGTTTAGAAAAAATTGCAAATGGAAAAAGGCGTTCAGCAAAAACTATGAGACCTATTAATATGGACACAATAACAGCTTTAGTTATCGGCATGTTCAACCTCCGCAGGCCTGCGACCCTTTCTTTCCTTCACAAACTTTTGGATTTGATCAATAGTCAAAACTGCAAATAACGCTGTAAGCGCAAAATCAACTCCCGTCATATCAAATGGAATCATGGTACCAACAAGGCCGCCAATCAAGCTTCCTCCAACCCAATATGACTGATCCAAAATCGAAACCGCAAAATAATAATTTTCAACAGGAATATCAGGTGGTACAGTTGTCGTTGTCAAAAGAGAAAACGTTTCATCAGAGAGCGCATAAATAAGATAAGGCTTAAACTTTCTACATTCTTTAAATTGATTAATGAGAGGAAGTCCGTAAACAATATGGCGGATATTCAAAAGCAGCTCAGTCGCAAGAATCGCAAGTACAGGAGTTCTGGCAGCAAAAAGCGAAACAGCAAGAAATTGTCCCGCCCCGGCAAACATAAAAACTCCCATAGCAGGAGCAAGCCACCACGGATATCCCGCATTAATAGTAACGAGCCCAAAAGCAATCCCGCAGGAAATATAACCCAGAAAAACAGGGACTGTTGTTCTGAGCGCAACTTTTAGACAATGTGTAGTCATGCGCGAATTGTAGTTGATTTTTTGCAATTAAACAAGATTCTTGTTTGTCGTAATGAGCTTTAATATAGAATGCATGATTGCGCCGTACAGGTGGTGATTTTCGTATCATTGCGTGGAAGCAATTTGGGAAGCGGGCCGGCTTTTTCAAAACTACCGTAATCGTGCATTTCGACTTCGACAGGTGATTTTTGCAGAAGCTCGTAAAACGCCTTTGCAGAAGAATTGTCAGCGAGTGTCGCTGTGAGTGTTTGATTTCCGCTGTCGCTAGTGATGGCAATGTTGTTTGCAATTTCCGGTCGGGCATTAGGATCGTTGCATTCAATTGTGGTGAGCGACTTTTTATTGTGCCAGTTTAAGTCTGCTTTTGTGTATATGTGTACCGGTTGAATTTCAAAAATATCTACTCCCATTTCCGTAGCAACAGATTTTGCCATTTTTGCTGTAGTGCCTGTTGCACTGAAATATACAACCGCTGTTTTCGCACTGAGTCCTGTCATTATCACTCCTCCAATTAAAATTGCAAGAATAAGTTTTTTCATAAGAATGTCTCCTTAGTTTAGTAACACTTTATCATTAAACCAAGAATAAGGTATAAACAGTTACTTGTAAAGGAAGCTGCTTCAGAACTTTTTTGAAGATGCGCCTGGAATTGATTTTTCTTGTGTTTACGCAAAAATAGCTATATACTGAATGTATGTCTGGCAAATTGCGCAGAATAGGCTTATTAACGAATTCTCTAGGCTCTGAGTATTATATCGCAATACAAAAGTCGGTAGCGGAATTTTGCAGCAAACACGACTGTGTTCTCTTTGTTTTTGTTGCGGGACAACTTGGAAAATCGTTCGGAGCGTTCAATTATCAAACCAGGGCAGTTGCCGCACTGGTAAAAAAGCAGAATCTTGACGGGCTGATTTTTTTGACTTCACCGCAATCAAACTACATAACCCAGGAAAAACTGTTTTCATATATAAACTCATTCAAACCTCTGCCAATCGTAAGTATCGGTGGTATTGTTCCCGGCATACCCAGCATTATCGCCGACAACAAAAAAGGCATGGAAGAAATCCTCAATCACCTTATAAATGAGCATCGCTGCACAAAAATAGCACTTATGGGTGTTGAGGCAAATTCCAATGATGCCATAGAGCGTACGGATGTATACAGAAAAGTTCTTGAACAAAACAAGATTCCTATAAATGAAGACTGGATCATGCACGGCAGTTTTTCTTATCCGGCGGCTTATGCTGCACTTACCGAGTTTTATGAAAAACACGGCGACCTCCCGTTTGAGGCGATTGTTGCACTGAATGACGAAATGGCATTTGCCTGCATGGATTTTTGTGAACAGCAGGATTTTACCCTGCCGGAATTGATTGTTACAGGTTTTGATGATTCCGAGCGGGCTTCGTGTACAAATCCTACACTTTCAACAGTATCGCAGAATATTGGTGAGCAGGGCCGGCTCGCTGCGGAAACTCTGCTTAATATGCTGGATAACAAACCTGTTTCTCCTGTTCAGCAGGTTTCTTCCCGGGCTTTGTTTCGCCAAAGCTGTGGTTGTCTTTCCGAAAGGGATTCGTCCGTTAATGCGCTTACAGCCGGTAATGAGAAAATTTATGTTGATGTCGCCCATGCGCGGACTATTACGAATGAGTGGTTCGAAAAACGCACTCAGTTTAAAAAAGTCATGTCGTATTTCAATAACAATCAGGTAATGATTGTTCTACAGAAATTGCGTGAAAAATTCGCAGCCGATTTTAAGAACTTTGATATAAGGTCTGCGGCTGTATGTGTTTTTGAAAACCCTGTAGAAACGAGTGATTTTGAATACTTTACAATGCCAAAAAAGGCAAGGATTCTGGCTGCCTACGATGTTGACACGGGCTATGAGTTTGATAATACAAAAGATAAAGATGCTTTCAATCCTCAAAAGGCTTTGCTGCCCGCCTGTGTAAACCTGGATTTTACTGGTTGCTATTATGTTCTGGATCTTTATCACTGTGAAACCCAGCTTGGATACATAGTATTCAAGCCCGGGAGATGGGACCGTATTGTTTACGAAGCTTTGTGTTCCTTTTTTTCGAGCTTTTTATCTGCTTCAATACGTTATACAAAAGTTGAATCTGAACAGCGCAAACTTAGCGATCACAATCTCAGGCTGAGTGCAATCTCGAGAACTGACGAACTCACGCAGCTTTTGAACAGACGCGGTTTTGAATTAATCGGACAGCAGACAATCGATGCCGCTGTAAGCACGAATCAGACAGGCCTTGTTCTGTTCGGAGATCTTGACGGCCTTAAGTATATTAATGATTCTTTCGGTCATAATACCGGTGATATTGCCTTAAAGGAAATGGCAAAAATCCTCGAAAAAACATTCCGGGTTTCTGATGTCACGGCAAGAATGGGCGGTGATGAATTTGCCGTTGTTGCAGTGGGTATGAAAATGGATCAGTTGACAGAGATAAAGGAGAGGATTGAAAAAGCCTGTAAACAAATCAATGCTTCGTCAGGTTTGGGGTTTGAACTTGGAATCAGTATCGGTGCCGTTGTATTTGATGAGAATAACAAAGACCTTAAAGATTTGCTGATAAAGGCTGATAGTGAGCAATACGAGGAAAAACGTCGCAGAAAAGTCGGAAGATTAAAAGATAATCAAAAATAGAACTTGCAGAAAAACGGCTATCTCTGTAAGTTATATATATTCAAATTAAATTTATTTTTAAGAGGTATATAACAATGGATTTTGTTAAAGAAATGAAAACAAAGGCAAAGTCACTCCAGAACAGTCTTGTTCTTCCTGAAGGAACAGAACCCCGCACTGTAGTTGCTGCCGGAAAAATCATTGCAGAAAAAATCGCTGCAAAGGTTTTTTTGATTGGTAAAGTCGATGAAGTAAAAAAAGTTGCAGCTGACAACAAAGTCGACCTTAATGGAATTGACATAATAGATCCCGAAAAATCCGACTGGAATGCGGATTTTGCAAACGAATACTATGAACTTCGCAAAAAGAAGGGCATGACACCTGAACAGGCAGCTATCGATATGAAGGCTGATTTACGTTTCGGTGCAATGATGGTTCGTCTCGGCAAAGCCGATGCAATGGTAGCAGGTGCACGTTCCGCTACAGCCGACGTTCTTCGTGCTGGTCTTACAATCATTGGAACAGCACCCGGAATGAAAACAGCATCTTCCTGCTTTGTAATGGACACACACAACTCCAAATGGGGTGCAGACGGTGTTCTTATTTTCTCTGACTGTGCCGTTATTCCTACACCTACTTCAGAACAGCTCGCTGACATTGCAGGTGCTGCAGCCAACTCATGCAAGGTTATGCTCGGTGCAGAACCTGTTGTTGCAATGATGTCATATTCAACAAAAGGTTCCGGTGGAAACAAGGATGAAAACATTCTCCGCGTTCAGGAAGGTGTTCGTCTTGCAAAAGAAAAGTTCCCGGAACTGCTTCTTGACGGTGAACTTCAGGCTGATGCCGCGCTCATTCCTTCCGTTACGGAAAAGAAAGCACCGGGCAGCCCAATTACAGGCAAAGTAAACACATTGATTTTCCCTGACCTTGGTGCAGGAAACATCGGTTACAAGCTTGTACAGCGTCTTGCAGGTGCTGATGCATTCGGCCCTATCCTTCAGGGTTTTGCAAAGCCAATCAGTGACCTTTCACGCGGTTGTTCTGCTGACGATATTGTAACAACATCCGCAATTACACTTGTTCAGGCAGGCAAAAAATAAATCTGCTCATCGTATTCGGAGTCCATACTAATGATTATGTATGGCTCCGTCACAGTTTTTATCCGGCAGGACGATTTTGCAAAGAATCAGAACTTTGCGGAATTACTCCTGCCTTTTATTTTCCCTCCGATTTTACCACACATTTTGACGCTGTAAAAAAAGCTTTTCTGCCGTCAGACACAAAAGTTCTGCTGCGCGGTGAGATTCCGCCGCAAGTATACACTCTCCTGGAAAGTGCGGGCTACAAGCACACTCCTTCCCGAAGCGCAAAAGCACTTGCTGATGATAAACAAGCCATGTATGAGTTTTTTAAGGCGAACGATTTTTGCTGTCCGCAAACGCTTTGCGGTACAAAAGATAGTTTTGAATATGTGTATCTGGCACAGGAACTTGGAACGCCGTTTATCGCAAAACCGCGCTTCGGCAGCCTCGGCAGGGGCGTGACACTTGTTGATTCAGGTACAAAACTGCAAAGTCTACCGGATGGTGACTGGGTGTTCCAGACTTTTGTTGACACCTCATGCGGAGCGGACTGCCCGCGGGACGTAAGGGTTTTTACAGCCGGCGGAAAGGTTGCCGCGGTTGTTGAGCGGGTGGGGCAGAAGGGTGGAATCGTGAGCAACGTTCATCAGGGAGGAATGTGTGCCACAAAAGAAGTTCCCGTGTATGTGATTACAACGGCTCTCAGTGCAATAAAAAAAGCCGGCCTTTTGTACGGCACGGCTGATTTTCTTTATGACGGAAAAACGTATTATCTTTGTGAGATAAACGCAAGTCCGGGCTTTGAGGGTGTTGAAAAACTCGGGTTCAACATTGCGAAAACTATTATTCAATACCTTCTACAATAGCAACGCCGGCTGAAACGCCGAGTCTGTCCGCACCTGCCTCTATCATTGCAAGTGCAGTTTTTGCGTCGCGAATACCGCCGGAAGCTTTTACACTTGTCCGTACTGAAAGTGGCTCTGTACTGTCCACCGTTTTGCGCATAAGTTCAACATCGTGTACTGTCGCACCGTTTGGAATCGGGTTGCCGTCTGCATCTTTACCGGGAGTACCGAAACCTGTGGAAGTTTTTACAAAGTCTGCGCCGGCTTTTTTTGCCGCAATACAGGCTTTTATTTTTTCATCATCAGTAAGGTAACAGGTTTCAATAATGACTTTTACAGTTGCCGTCTTTATGCATTTTGCTGCGGCATCGTGCGCGGAGTTTACAACTGCCCTGATATCTTCTTCAACAAAAACAAAGTCGCCTGCTTTTGCCCTTCCGATATTGATAACCATGTCAACCTCGTCTGCACCCTGCAGAACAGCGTGAAATGCTTCATCCGCCTTTGTTTTTGTCGCATTTGCTCCGAGTGGAAAGCCTATTACAGTACAGACTTTTACGCCGGTGTTCCTCAAAAGTCCTTCAGCTGTACTAACCCAGCAGGGATTAATACAAACAGAAGCAAAGTGATATTTTTGAGCTTCTTCGCAAAGTTTTTTTATGTCAGAATATGTGGCGGCAGCTTTGAGCTGTGTATGATCAATCATGCCGGCTACATCATTTCTTGAAATTTTTTTATTCATATTTATTTTCTCCGTAAGCTTGTATTTGTTAAAATTCTGTGTTATTTTATTTATATTATAATAATCCAAGAGAGGTTGTACAATGGCTTACAAAATTACAGATTCTTGTGTGAACTGTGGCGCTTGCGAAGGTGAATGTCCTGTTGGAGCAATCAGCGAAGCAAACGGAAAACGCGAAATTGATGCAGGAACCTGTGCAGGTTGCGGAACTTGCGCTTCTGCATGTCCTACAGGTGCTATTGTAGAAGAATAATCTTCTTCTGAATTTTAAACAGCTGCCATGGAAGACTGTAAAAGGAATTTCGGGCAGCTTTTTTTTGCCATGAAACTGTCAGTGTTTATTGTTTCTTTTTTTTCTTCATTTTTCCGCCTGATCCTTGCGCTTGCTTTTTGTTTTGCCGTAACATTTGCTGTGGCTTTTCCGTTATGGAAATTCGCAGTCACCTATCCGCATTCATACACGGTTTTTGCATTGATTTTGGTATTTTGTGCTTTTGCCGTCTTTGTTTTTTCCCGATTAAAAAGTAGACATAAAAAAAACAAGGACTGACAAGTGACAAAACTGTGCCGGAAAAACTGTGCTGCCATACTTTTTTTTCTGTTGCTGATACAATTTAATATTTTCACTGCCGAAAACTATCCCCACATAACGGAGCTGGTATCACGCAATCCGGTTTTCAAGCAGTACAACCAGGAAGTTGAGCAGAACTACAAGAACCTTGCACGCGGTAAACCCCTTAAACTTTCACTTTATACATACACCTGCACAAAGAACGACACTGTAATAACGCTTTCGGCCAGATGCAATATTCCGCAGGAAACAATAGCTACACTGAACCGGATTCCTTCGGTTGACAACAATTTGTCAGGAAAAACGCTTTTTTTACCCACTGTGACCGGTCTTTTCATAACAAAATCGCCCGCAACCACACTTGAGCACATTTTGTCCAAAAAAAACTTTGATTATGATTCAACTTTGTGTTACAGTATAAATGGTGACAGTTTTTACTTTTTACCGGACTGCCGTTTTGAAGCCACGGAGAGAGCGTTTTTTCTTGATACTTCTTTGATTTCTCCGCTACCGCAGGGAATCCTTACTTCCTCATACGGAATGCGGATAAGCCCTATAACCGGTGTTGAACAGTTTCATAACGGTGTGGATTTGGCTGCTCCAAAGGGAACTTCTGTATATGCGGCGCGTTCCGGAGTAGTCCGACTCGCGGGCAGCGATCGTGTTTACGGAAACTACATTATAATAAAACACGATAACAACACCGAAAGTCTTTACGGGCATCTGGATTCATATTCCGTTAAAAAGGGTCAGACTGTCGAAAAAGGAACTGTTATCGGTAAAGTAGGAACAACAGGTTTGTCAACAGGACCGCATCTGCATTTTGAGATACGGATGGACGGAAAATCACAGAATCCACCGGCTTACCTGTTTTTTAAGGAATGATTCGAATCCAGGCCAAGGAGGCGAGGCACGAAAAAACAAACAATAATATTGATATTGCTTTTTTCTCTCTTTTCTTTTGTTTTTGCTGAATCTTTCCGCATAAGACAGGCTTACGAGGTTTCTGTCGATCAGGAAACAACCTCACATAAAGTTTCTCTGGGTTATAATGATGCGCTTGTTATTTCGCTTCCGGCAAACACATATTTTATTGAGGGCATAGAATTCAGCATAAAGATTCCGCAGGAGCTTTTGACCTATACGAATTGTATTGCCTATTCGTTCTATAAAAACGTTTTCCCCAATCCTTCTTCAGCACAGATTGACTATACCGGTGAACGTACTTTTATTGATATGGTTCCGCCGAGGCTCAGTATGGTTGTCCAGCTGCCGCTTACGGAATTCCACAATATAAAAAAATCTCCTTACACGCGTATTTTGCCTGTTGAGACCATACCGGCACAGGATTATGTTTTTTTGCGTATGCAGCCTGTTATGAAAGGCCTCCCCGAAAACTTTGATACACTGACTTTTGACATGGAAATAAAGCCTATACTATCTGACAAAGGCCTTTTGGATTTGCAGCTGCATTATCCCAAAAAGGCAGAAAAAAAAGATGTCAGTGTTTTTATAGACGAGCTACCTGTAAGCAAATACAATTCTCTGATAGAACTGCAGGCGGGTATACATTATCTTGCCGTTACCTCTGAAGAATACCGTACCGAAGTACGGACTTTCACCATAGAAAAGGCTAGGACAACCGTCCTTGACATTCATCTGCTGGATACAACTCCGGCTCTGTTTATTTCCGCACCGGACAATGCGTCGGTTTATCTGGATGATGTTCGGATTACGCTCACCGGCGAGCCTGTTATAATAGCGCAGGGTGACCACACAATAAAAATGACCGTCGGCGGCTATGAAGTAACAAAAACAATTTCCGCTTTTAACGGAAAAGTCTACAACGTTTCGTTCATGATAGACATAGCCGTTACCGAAGCTCCGTAAGTTTTTGTATTATACAAAAGGATTGTAAAACCTGTTTCCGTCCGCAAAAGTGATAATAAGCGCAGCCGCCGAAAAAGCGATTGTGCAGACAATTATAATTTTGTCAGCTGTTTTAAGTTTTCTTTCCGAATACCAGCTTCTTGTCTTTAGCTTTCCAAAACCGCGCAGTTCCATTGCGCATGAGATGGAATCAATACGCTCCATGCTTGTAAAAATCAACGGAAAAAGAATCGGCGCCATATTTTTTAATCGCGAAAAAACGTTCGCCTTTGAAGACATTTCAATTCCGCGGGCTTCCTGAGCGTTTTTTATTTTGTTAAAGTCCGTCTGAACATCAGGAAAATAGCGCAGCGCAAGGGCGATTGAATAGCTGATTGTGTAGCTTAAACCCAGCTTGTTCAGTGACGCGGCAAATTCGCTGGGATGTGTGGCGGTAATGAACATAAAAACGGAAGGAACTATGGTAAAGTATTTGAGAACAACGTTCAGCTCATAAAAAAGCTGCTCTTTTGTCATAAAATAATTTCCCGCAATGTGGAACAACTCAGTTCTTGAGCCGTAAATCTTGCAGCCCTCATAAGGTGAAAAAAGAAAGATTGCTATTACGTTTATGCCCAAAAAAAAGACAATAAGCATAAATACAGAGCGTATTTGCTTCCATTCCACCTTTGAAAAAGCGAATATAACAAAGCTTGCTACAATCATAATCGCAAGAATCCGCGTATCAAAGGTCAGCATACTGATAACGGTCCAGCACAAAAAGAAAATCAGCTTTGTGAGACCGCAAAGTTTGTGAACAAAGCAGTCTTTTTCCTTGTAAGTAATTATCCTGCTCATTCTGCCTTCCTGCTTCTTTCATAATGAATGAACCTGTCCGCAAAGTCCGCGGGGTTGCTTATTCCACATTTTAACGCAAGTGTGTAAAGGCTTGTTTCCTTAAGGCTTGCCTGCTCGGTAAGAGTTTTGTTTGTGAGAATGCGTGATGTTTTGTCGTCCGCAAGAATCCGCCCGTCCGAAATAACAATAGCTCTGTCCGTGTATTCGAGCATAAGGTGCATGTCGTGGGTTATCATTATTATGGTAATTCCAAAGTCTTCGTTCAGTTTTTTAAGAAAGTCCATTATTTCGGTGTAGTGCGCATAATCCTGACCAGCGGTAGGTTCATCAAGAATAAGAATACGCGGATTCATTACAAGAATCGAGGCAATTGTTATGCGCTTTTTCTGCCCAAAGCTTATCGCCGAAACAGGCCAGTTTCTGTAAGGGTACATTCCGCATATTTTAAGCGTATCGCATACTTTTTGCTTAATCTCGTCCTGCGGAACTTTACGTGCCGTAAGTCCCAGCGCAACTTCGTCAAATATTACGGATTTGGAAATCATCTGATTCTGGTTCTGCATTACAAAACCTATTTTTTCACCGCGCTGTTTTATCGAGAGCGGTGCAATGTCTTTGCCGTCAAGCAGGATTGTACCGGAATCCGGTTTTATAAAACCGCAGATTAACGAGGCAAGCGTGGATTTCCCCGCGCCGTTTGTACCTACAATGCTTATCATTTCGCCCTGTGTTATTGAAAAAGAAATGTCTTTTACTATGGGCTTTCCGCGTTCGTATGAAAAACAAAGATTGTGCGCCTCAAGCACAGTCTCTGAAACAGGTTTTGCGGCGGGAACGGAGATTGCGGCTGACCAGTTTTTTACCTGTTCTTTGTAGCCTTCAAGATTCATTATTTCCAAATTTTGCGGATTGTCTTTTTCGCTTATTTGGCAGCCTGCATATTTGAGAGCAGCAATATAAAGCGGTTCTCTTATTCCCTTTTGTGTAAGAAGGTTTGTACAAAGAAGCTGGTTCGGCGGACAGTCTGAAACAATCCTGCCGTTTTCTACTACGATTATTCTGTCAACGTCTTTGTACAAAACATCTTCAAGTCTGTGTTCTATTATTACGATTGTTTTTTTCTGATTTTTGCTTATTTCGTCAATAAGCCCGATTATCTTTTTGCCGGCTGCGGGGTCAAGGTTGGCGAGAGGTTCGTCGAACAGAAGAATATCAACGTTGTCAACAAGAATACCCGCAAGGCTTACGCGCTGTTTTTGTCCGCCCGAAAGTGCCGTTGGAACCTGCTTTAATAGTTCTTTCACATTCACTATATCCGCGGTTTCATTTACCTTTTGGTGCATCAATTCGTTGTTTATGTTGTCGTTTTCCATTGCAAAGGCAATGTCTTCGGCAACTGTAAGCCCTATGAACTGGCTGTCGGTGTCCTGCAGCACGGTTCCAACATGCTTTGACATACCAAAAATCCCTTCTTCAGCAGGATTAAGTCCGCAGACTTTCAGCGAACCTGTTATTTCTCCCTGATAAGAAGAAGGAATCAGACCGTTAATGCATTTTGCTATTGTTGATTTGCCCGAGCCGGATTCACCAATAATAAGAACTTTTTCGCCTTCATATATTTTCAAATTTATGTCAAACAGTGTAGGTTCAGCCTGTGTTCTGTATTTGCAGGAAAAACCGGCGAATTCTATTATTGGTGAAGGCATGGTCGGTTATTAGTTTTCAGCTTTAAGTGAAGATGATTTTGTTTTTACCTTTGAATAACCCCAGGCAAGAAGTGTTCCTACAACAGCTACAACTATAACGTTTGCAACAAAAGCGGCTGCACCCTGTGCAAAAACTTTGTTTGC
>JAEEGL016252676.1_pt1 | contig 12410 bp, 14 predicted proteins | sample 9134231 | NCBI WGS metagenome assembly JAEEGL01 (sample SAMN16246548, study PRJNA631951) | gut metagenome | biome: gut microbiome; feature: rumen; material: fiber-attached | host: Bos | place: Iran: Karaj | collected 2018-10 | reverse complement strand
GGACGAAGGATATCAACCATTATTACTCGCACTACAACGAGATTGATGTCCTCCTCGCCCCCATTGAGAAAAATGATTTCAATTTCGTGAAGTCACCGCTCAAGGTTGCCGAGTGCGCGTTCTCACACACGGCTATCATAGCGTCCGATTACGGCCCGTACACGCTCGACCTCGTGAACGCGAGGGAAAGGGGCGGCGGATGGAACCCGGAGGGCAACGCCCTTCTCGTTGATCAGACAAGGAACCATAAGGATTGGAAAAAGTATGTCGAGATTCTCGCAAAGAACCCCGAGTACGTCAAGCAGCTTCAGGATAACCTTTACAGGGATGTCCATGAGAAATATGACTTGCGTAACGTGACAAAGGACAGGGCGGAATTTTATAAGAAGATAGTAAACGGATAGGATATGAGGATTTGCATAACGCTTGATGATGTCATAAGGGCGAAAACAAAACAGTTCGGAAAAATGCTCGCGAAGTCCCGCGGGGAGAAGGATGACGCGCTCTCGTCCGTGGAGATAACGACAAATGACCTTTGCGAGGTGTTCGGATTCGAGAGCAGGGGTGAATACAACAAGTTCCTATATGAGGACTATCCGTTCGAGGTGTTCGCCGAGGCTCCCGTTATGGAGAGAATGCTTGACAAGAAACTGAACCTATGGATTCTCGGGCTCCTGAACGAGGAGGGGTGGGGCGACACGGAGTTCATCCTCTCCAATCCGTATGAGTTCAACACGTCAATCGGATACACCTGTTTCTTCCTTTCGCAGATAGCGACGAGGGTGAGGGAGTTCTATTTTCCCGCCGACTCATCCAAGATTTGGGACAGGTGCGACGTGCTCATAACGGCGGACCCGAAACTCCTCTCCGAAAAGCCGGAGGGAAAGATAGCGATAAAGATAGATGCGCCGTATAACTCAGACTCGGCGTGTGATTACTCTTACGAGAGCCTTTCAAAACTGATTGAAGATGATAAAATCAAAGAAAAACTTGCAGGGAATGCTTAAGATTGACGGGGAATACTACGCCCTGAACGTGAAAAAGATTTGCGACTTTATCTCTGAGAGGACAAACAAGGAGATTGTCGAGAATGAGATTCTGGACACGTTTGATTTCTCCGGGGAGAGCGGTGAAAAGTCACTCGCGGCGAAAACGGTGCGTGAGCTCAAATCACCCGGCAACGGGCAGGAGAACATAATCTATGATTTGATAAAGATTTTCATTATTCAGGTCATAGCGTATGACGGGGATGGGGACATTGACCTTCATGACCTCCCCTTCGGCACAAAATTGGCGTTCAATACATTACTTTTGGAAGAATTTTTAGTTAAGATAGATGAGTAGCGCGATAGAAAAAATACAGACGGCGTTGGACAACATTGAAAATAAAAAGTTCAACGTGCTGTTTTTCGTGATAGACTCGAAGGGCGCCCCAACGGGTTCCCTCGCGTACATTTACGAGACGGCGAAACAATTGAAGGATTTGGGATACAGCGTGAAAATGCTGCATGCCGAGAATGATTTCGTGGGTGTTGACTCATGGCTCGGCGAGGAGTACTCGTCGCTCCCGCATTTCAACATAGAGAAAGACTCGGTGGCGATAAGTCCCGACGATTTCCTGTTCATTCCGGAAATCTACGCGAACGTAATGTCAAAGACAAAGGAACTCCCCTGCAAGAGGGTGGCTATCCTTCAGAATTTCGGATATCTTACCGAGGTTATCCCAATGGGGGCATCTTGGGGTGATTTGAAGATAAGGGACTGTATCGCGACGAGCGAATCCCTTAAGAGCCGCCTCAATTCCGTGTTTCCCGAGGTGAGGGTGAATGTGGTGCATCCGTCGATTCCCGAGTATTTCAAGCCGGAGGGGGAGAAGAAGCTCATAATAAATGTGGTGTCAAAGAACCAAAGCGAGGTCAACGCCATTTTGAAGCCGTTCTTCTGGAAATTCCCGCAATATTCTTGGGTTCCGTTCAGGAATGTGGCGAATCTTCCGAGAAAGGAGTTCGCGAGCGCGCTCGCGGAGGGGTTCGCAACGCTGTGGTGCGACACGACAACCGATTTCGGGTACTCGGCGTTGGAGGCGATGGCTTGCGGAAGCATTGTCATAGGCAAGATTCCCGAGAATGAGGTGGAATGGATGGTTGGTTCCAGTGATTTAGGACTTAAGAATAACGGGATATGGTTCTACAACAATCTTGAGGCGCAGGATGCTATCGCATCGGCGATACAGTCGTTCATTACCGAGTCCGTCCCCGAGGATGTGTACAAGGAAATGGGTGAAACCGTCGCGGAATATACGCCGGAGAGGCAGTCCGAGGAAATAAAATCCGTTTACGAGGGATTGTTCGCCGAGAGGAAGAAAGAGTTGGAAATCGCGCTTTCCATACTGAAAAATAAGGAAAAAGAAAACGACACGAAAGAATAATGGCAAAAGTTACATACATAATTCCGTTGCACAAGTATGACGACAGTGTGGACGAACTCCTCACAAAGGCGTTGCTATCAATAAAGGAAACGAAGCCGAGGGACTATTCAGTGATATTGGTAGGCCCGGAGGATGTGCTCTCCAAGACAGACTACACCATTTCGGAACTTAAAATGAAAAGTTCCGTTAAGCATGTGTTCAACGAAGGCGACACTGATTTCTATTCCCAAGTCAACAGGGCGGCAATGTTCTGCACCACGAAATTCTTCTGTGTCGTGGAATATGATGATCAAATCACGGAATATTGGCCCGCGGTGGCCGAGCGCTACGAGAAAGAGACGGGCGCATCCGTGCTGCTCCCAATCGCCGAGTACATCAAGGATGGGAATTGGGTGTCATTCGGAAATGAGATAGCATGGGGAGGCGCTTTCTCGAACGAGGTTGGCTACATAGATATCGATGGCTTGAATACCTATATGGATTTCAATGTGACGGGCGCGTTCATTAAGACTGAAGACTTCATTTCCGTAGGCGGCTTGAAGCCCTCGCTTAAAATAGCCGCGTGGTATGAATTTCTCCTGAGGGTATGCAAGAACGGGTTCAAGGTTTACGTGGTACCGAAACTCGGATATTCCCACACGATACAGAGGGAAGGAAGTTACATGTTAGAGGCGCAGAAGGAAATATCCAAAGAGGAGGGCGCTTGGCTCATAGAGACAGCGAAACAGGAGTATTTTTTCAAGGAGGACAGAGGCAAGAAGTTCGGAGAATAAAAAGTTACAGAAAGCCGTCGGATATTTGAAAGATGCTTTTGTTAGCATAGTTAAAGGAAGGACAATGTCATTTTGTCGGTTTTGATGACGGGCTTCAATAGAAAACTATTGACGCGAAAATGGCAAAACGAGGCAGGAAACCCAAGGAAAACAAGGAGACAGGATATTTTTACAAGCGTGAGGAAGAGGCGGTCCTCGCGTATCTTAGCGCCACAACGGCGGAGGAGAAAAACGAGATATACAACACGGTATTGAAGCCGGCGTTTGAGAAAATGGCGGAATCAATAATAAGGAGATACAAGTTGTTTATCCCGAACGAGACGTTTGACGACACATTCAACGATACGCTTTCTTTCCTGATAACGAAAATGAACAAATTCGAGTCAGGGAAGTTCAAGGCGTATTCGTATTACGGGACAATTTGCAAGAATTATCTCATAGGCAGGATACAGAGTTACTCAAAATCACTGCAGAGGAACCCATCATACGATGTGATAGCGGAGGAATTCAACGACAACCTCAGATATTCGGACAAACCCGACAAAAACAAGGAAATAGCGTCAGAGACGGTGTCGAAACTAATCGCAAGGATAACCGAAATGGTTGAGAAGCCGGAAGAGAACGACCTCCGTCCGAACGAGGTGAAAATGGGCAGGGCGCTTGTGAACCTCCTCAAGAACTGGGAATATGTCCTATCCACCGATGCGAGCAACAAGCTCAACAAAAACGCGATACTCCTGTTCCTCAGGGAGGAGACGGGATTGGACACGAAAGGAATCCGTGACAATATGAGGAAATTCAGGAAAGAATTCCTGATTATCAAGAGTTACGTTATCGACTGAAAATCACCTTACACCTATTTATAGATATGGAAACCGCAAAGAAAAAAAAGTACACCATAAAGCTTAACAACAACGACAAGATTGAGCAACTTCTCCAAGAGACGTACGACCAGGCTTGTCAGCAGCATAAGGCGATACAGGAGGAAATCAACAAATTGTCCTCGTCAACGACATACAAGGATTTGGATATTGATGGAAAGGAGAAGTACGGCAAAATTATGAACAATTTCTTCACCCTCCAACAAAAGGCGATTGGGCAGAAATTCGATATCGCCAAACTTATGGCTGAGGTTGTCAAGCATGGGGGCGACGTGAAGGGCGCGATAGACGCGTCAAGGGGTGTGCAGACAACGCTTGATTTGGATAAACTGAGGAAACTCGCGTTAGAGGCATCAAGCGCGCCGAGCGAGCCTGAGGAATATGTAACCAAGAAATGAACGTAACAAGCACAAAAAACATTCTGGGTATACTGTCGTCATTCCAAACGTTGCTCGACAATTACCCGAAACTTCTTGCTGACGATGCATATGGCGGAAAAGACAGTTCTTTAACCGCCATTTCTTTCATGTTGGATATTTTGAAAATATTCGGCGTGTCAGATGAGATACTTTACAAGTGGCTGTCGAACCTTCTCCTTGACGAGGAGGATAGCGGAGCCAAAAAGGGGCTCCTTATCGTGTTGGAGGAGTCGATAAAGGTGATAATCCTCACCTACCTCACAGGGCTTTACACTTGCCCGATTGATCCGGTTCTGCCTGACTATTTTCTTAGGTCGCCGTATATCGGTGGCGTTTGCGAGGAAGTTGAGGGAAATGGAATTGATATCCCAATAAACAGGATAGACGCTTTCGGGCTTCTTCAAAACTGCCCCACATCAATAAAGGGCTCCGTGTTTTATTTCGACACATCGGGATACACGCAGTCAACCTCCTACAAGTCCAACGACTTCAACTCGTACCTGTGGTTTGTGATTAACAAGGGAAACAGGAACGGTGATCATAGGTCCGTTTGGGATAACAGGAACCTTTACAGGGGAATATTCAAGAATGAGGAGACGGGACAGGACAAGAAAGACTATTTTATCAGGACGGAATGCGAGTGCTCACCGTCAAGGGTGATAAAGGGCGTCGGCATTAAGAATGAGATATTATATTGCGAGTTTTGGGAGTCAGGCTATTCAGATTCGTTTGAGGGTAGTGGCACGATGGCACTCAACCAGACCAACTTCCTCAGAGTATGGGGTGTCGCTGACAGGTACTATCGTCAGGGGTTAAAACTCGCGGACGGCTCCATTGAGGGAGGAAGAATGAACAAGACAATCTTCCAATTCAACACTGACTATGTCACGAGCCTGAAACTGTTCGACAGCAAGACACTCGTCGCGCAGATAATAAACGCCATACTCGGAATATACAATTCCCTGAACAAGCCGTTGTCTTTCAATTTCAACCTGATGGCGAGAAAAGTCGAGAGAATGGTTGAGAAAGTGATAGAGCAGGAGAGTTATGATGATTCGGACTTCGAGGAGGACGGGTATTTCATTTTCTCGGATGAGGAGTACAATCAGATAGAGAATGACGCCACGCTGAGATATCTCGGAAAATATGAGACGGGTAATGACACGAACGATTACGCCGACATAGACATTGACTCGATAACCACGTACATAAGCGAGATTGACAACGCGGGTACTCCTGAGGAGAAAGAGGATGCGATAATGAACGCGCTAATAAAGATAGGTGGGAACCTTTCGCTGACCCCTGAGATTGATTACGACTCGTCGTTCTTCTTCAACAAGAATATCATATTGAAATTCATAAAGGAGGCGATGATTCAGATAGCGATGCAAGTCATGAGCCCTAAAATCGTTCTCCTTTTCAATATCAACGCGAGATTCCTCGAGGATACGCAGGAGGGCATAACCGAATCGACACATTGGGAGGACTTTTTCAAAAATTTCTGGAATATTCTCACGTCCTGCATAAGGAAAATCGTGGATTTGGTGATTCAGGCGCTTCTCGATATGATTATAGGGCAGTTGAAGCCCATCATTTCACTGATAGTGAAAAAACTTATGCTCGAGACAATATATTATTACAGGATATTGCTTGAGGAACTGATAGCCAATTGCGTTCCCGCCCTGCCGATAGGCACGAACACGAGAAATATGGTAATCAGCAACGTAAATTATGCGGATATAATACCCGTGCAAAAAACACCGCCAAGAACGAGATGACAATAGAAAGTATATGCAATTCAATTAACGGGCTTATAAATACCGTAAGGAAGCCTCTCAACAAGGTTCCCGCGATATTGCTTACCTGCGGGGCGATAAATCGTCCGGGGCTTTCCCCGATGCTCATAGCGTCGAATATAATAAGGAGGCAACCCGAGGCGGGAGCCATACCCGGGCCATCACCTAACGGCTACGCCAATATCGCGGAGGCGATGGAAAGGATACGTGTGGAGGAAATCGTGAAGGCGATAAAGTCAGATATGAAAATCGAGATAGGCATTCCCATTGGCGGCATACAAATACAGGCGACAGGAGCCAACGCCGGTGGTCCTGTCGAGGTTGTCGGTTTTAACATTAACCCCGTTCATGGGGATGGAATAGCGAGGTAGTATATGTTTTCGTTATATGTAGGATATGTGTCGGGCGTGACGGATGATTACGCCGCCGGCAGGATAAAGGCGATTATACCGCCAGATAAAGGCTCAAGATACGAGGACATTCCGTTGTCATTTCCGCTACTGCCGAAAATGATACATGTTTTCCCTAAGGATCAGGAGGCGGTGCTCGTCCTTGTAGAAAACGACAAGGAGGCTAACGGACAAAGGTTTTATATCGGCCCGATAATATCACAGCCCGAGAAAATCGGGTTCGACAATTATTTCGACTTCTCAGCCACGGGGCTCCTTAATGGAGGTGTCACGCCGCCGAACCAATCGGTTGAAAACCGCCCTAATTCAGATGGCGCCTTACCGAAAAAGGATGAGATAGCGATTCTCGGAAGAAAGGATTCCGACATTATCCTCAGCGATGAGGATGTGAGGATACGCGCCGGCGTCAGGCAAACGAACCCGACAGGAAAGACGGTTAACTTTGACGAGAAGGAACATTCGGCGTACATGAAGCTGAAATATCATGAGCAGCCGATAATGGAATATACGAACTCATTCGAGAGTTCAGGTAACGGGATTTTCAAAACCCCCGTCCTGAAACTCAGCGATGAGAAGGCGATAAGGAGCACCGCGACAGTGGTGGCGGACAGGATAAACCTCCTCACGAATGATGGGGACGAGCATTTCGAACTATTTGACAAAACCGAGGGGATAACGGATAAGGAAATGAAAAGCGTATTCGAGAAAGCGCACAAACTTCCGTACGGTGACGTGTTGTGCGACTTTTTCGCCTCATTCCTCAAATTATTCGTGGGACATTTTCATCCGTATCATTATATGCCGCCCGAAATTACAGGGGCTGAAGAATTTATGGTGAAATACGGTATTGATAAGGATACGCTCGAAAAGAAATTACTAAGCGAGAATATCAGGATAAATTAAAAAAAAGAGGCTCACGCCTCTTTTTTAGTATATGTCCTCTGAGAACAGATTCCAAAACGGATAGTCTTTAGCGTCCGCCCAACGCTCCCTCGGCTCGTCCCCGAGAGCCGTCTTGTATTTTCCCGTCCAATCGTCGCGGAACACCTTTTCTTTCGAGATTTGTCCCGCATTATACGCTATTTCCGCCGCCTGCACCCTGTCCACGAAATTCCCCTTGGATGTCAGGAACCCCTGTACGGCGCGTTCGTCAGTTCCGATTCCCTTTTTCTGGAGCCCCATTTGTCTGCGCACGTGCATGCAGTTACCGTGGCGCCACTGCCCAATAATCATTCCCGTTGATATGTTCTGTGCGACGAACCCCCGAGGTGATTCCTCGGGGAGTTCATCCTTGTACCATATCGCGGAGCAGATAATGTATTCGCGACTGTTGTCTATCATGCCGTTTTCTTTAACGCGATGACATTCTTGTAACGCTTCTCGATACGCTTTTTAACGTCATCCTCGGTGATTCTAATCTCACGTTTTCCCTTGCCTTTTTTCATATCGGGAATGTTGTACATAGTCTCTCCAAGCACCTCCTCGATAATCGTCCTCAGTCCACGAGCGCCTGTCTCAAGATTGTTCGCGGTTTCGGCGATATACCTGAGGGCGTCCTCCTCGAACACGAGTTCCATTCCGTCCATTTTGAGGAGTTCGGAAAACTGTTTGATTACGGCGTTTTTCGGCTCCTTAAGGATTCGGATAAGGTCGTCCTCGGACAGTTTGTTCGTGTACGCGATAACGGGAAATCGTCCAACAAGTTCGGGGATAAGCCCAAACGTCTTCAAATCCTGAGGGGTAACCATTGAATTCACGTTATCATCATCCGCGTAATCCACGGTGGTTGTGTTGAATCCGATTTTTGAATGTCCGATTCTGCTCTCGACAATCTTGTCAAGTCCGACGAACGCTCCCGACAGGATAAACAAAATGTTAGTCGTGTCAACATAGATAAGCGGCTGCTCGGGATGCTTTCTGCCTCCTGCCGGCGGAACGCCAACCAAGTCTCCCTCGACTATCTTAAGGAGCGACTGCTGCACACCCTCTCCCGACACGTCACGGGTGATGGACGGGCCAGCGCCCTTCATGGCAATCTTGTCGCCCTCGTCGAGCATAACGATTCCGCACTGCGCGAGCTCAACGTCATAGTTGCAAGTGCGAAGAAGTCCGACAAGGCATTCCTCGACATCGCTTCCGACGTACCCGCTCTCTGTAATCTTGGTGCAGTCCTGAATGTAGCACGGCACGTTGAGCATTTTCGCGATTGTCTTCACGAGGAGCGTCTTTCCCGAGCCCGTGCTTCCGAGCAGAACAATGTTGGATTTGTCAATATCCATAGTCCTCTCGGGGTTGCTGTTATAGATAAGCCTCTTGTAATGGTTGTACACGGCGACAGAGAGTGTCTTTTTCGCATCCTCCTGCCCGATTACATATTGATCGAGATATTTTTTAATAGCGGATGGCGATGGAATCTCCATTCTCACGTTCTCCTCCCCATGCATGCTGCCGCTGTTCGTTCTTCCTGTTCCAACTGTTGAATTTCGTCTAATTTCTGCCATATTCTCTCGTTTAATTTTCACAAATATAGGAAACGTTTAACTCAAATCCAAAAATTTAAGCCCGGACTTTTTCTTTTTCTTATGTTCGGGAGCGACAACCGTCGGGGCGTCGAACGTTATGTCCCTGCGCAATTCGGTTTCCGGCAGTGAGACTCCTGTCCTGACATGCTCAATCTTTTCCCTTATTTGCTCAATGTCATCCCGCATACTTTTTTGGTTTATGAAATTCCTGTAAAACCCTTTCTCTTCCTCTTTAATAAAATTAAGGGTTTTTTTTGCCCTCGTTATCGCGACGTAAATCAGGTTTTCCTCAGCCTGAATCTCCCATTCCTTTCTCGCGAGCTGGCTCGGCATAAGTGATGGGCATAGTATGAAGATATTGTCAGCCTCCATTCCTTTCGCCTTATGCACAGTTGACAATATAATCGCATCTTTCTCATCCCCGTTGAAAATCGTGTTGATCTTGTCAATAAGTTCATCGACATCCGTCAATCCCTCGGATATCACCTTTATCGCCTCAATGTCGTCATACAGGTTAAGTGCCTCATAGTGGTACATAGCCTCGTCCTCGTCAATGTTGAATCTTTTCTGTATATCCTCGAGACGATCAAAATACAGCCCGTACAGTTTCGGGACGAGTCCGTTCTTTGTCACGCATCTCGCGTCTATCTTTTTTGCCCCGACTTTCGCTATAAGATCAAGATATGTACTCCTCATAGCGTCACTGCCTTTCAGATACGCCTTCTTGTTATTCCTGAGATAGGACATATACTGCTCGATGAGTTTTGAGATTATCCTGCACAGGACCATATCCCCGGCTTTCGCGAGGTTCGGGGACACGTCATACCTTATCTCGCCATCAATCGCATCCTTGTTGGCCGTTATCTCTTTCGAGTATTCCTTAGCCATTTCGACGACACGTTTCGGGCATCTGTATGATATCGGAAGTTTCAGTTTCTTTGTGTTGGGACGGCCCTCATAGTTGCTGATAGCCTTCTCCGTTGCTCCGCACCATACGTTTATCTGCTGTTTCGGATCACCGACGGCGACAAACCTGCCGCCACGCTTGAAACACTTGTCAACAAGCCATTGATGCGCGAGCGTCGTGTCCTGCGCCTCATCAATGAAAACAAAATCGAAAACATATCTCTTTGTCGTGAGATTCAACGTGTTCGGGAGCCATATCATATCCGTATGGTCAATCGTATCCACGTTGTCCTTTCCCCACAGGAGTATTTTCCTCACAACCTCGAACTCATCCCTCACCGGCGCTATCCCGTAGATACCCGCCACTTCGGATATATCCTTTATCCTCATAGCCATATAGTATCTCGCGTAGTTCACCATTGACAATATGTTGCTCATATACGGAATGCCGAGAAGCCCGAGCGACTCAGTCTCCCCGTATTCGGTTATGCTGTTTATGTTCTGTTTCGCGTACCTCGAATACTTGAACTCATCAATCACGCACTCCTCGCCTATATACCCGTTCTCACGGAGTATCCTGTTGCCGAGCCCGTGGAATGTCATTATCATAGTTCCATCCGCGTTCACAATCTCGGATTTCAGTTTCTCCACAGTGGACACGTTGAAAGCGAGGAAAAGTTTTCTCTTATCCTCGGGTATGAACCTCAGACAATTCTCAATCGTGCTTGTCTTCGCCGAGCCGGCCGCAGCCGTTATCACCATATTGCCGGTGCCGTGCGCGATTTCATTGAAAATCATCTTCTGATATTCGGATGATTGGAATACCCTGTCTCCAAGTTTTATGACATTCATATCTTCCATACCGCAAATATACCTAAATGCTGACAATAATCAAAATTTTTGTACATTTAAGTAAATCATTGTAAAATGGAAATATTAAGACTTTCAGAAGATGGACCCGTCCTTATAAGCCCTAAGGTTTTCAAGGATGACAGGGGGTATTTTTTCGAATCCTTCAACGAGAAGGAGTTCAAGGAAATAGTCGGTGATGTGAATTTCGTTCAGGACAATGAAAGCAGGAGCTCATACGGTGTGCTCCGCGGGCTTCATTTCCAGACGGGCGATTTCGCGCAGGCCAAGTTGGTTCGCGTCGTGAGGGGTGCGGTCGCGGACGTGGCGGTTGATATCCGTCCGGACTCAAAGGATTTCGGAAGATATTATTTCGCATACCTGTCAGAGGAAAACCACAGGCAGTTTTTTATCCCGAGGGGGTTCGCGCATGGATTCGTGGCATTGAAAGATGACACTGTTTTCCAATATAAGTGCGACAATTTTTACAGCAAGGAAAATGAGGGCGCCATATTCTATGCCGATCCTTCCCTTGGAATCCCTTGGGGACAATGGATAAACTGGGCTGACATAAAGGTGTCCGACAAGGACAAGACAAATCCGCTAATTAATGGTGGCAAGAACGAGATAAACGTAGATGAACAATGAAAGATAAGGATAAACTGATTCTATTATTCAATATCCCGGTGAACGGGATTCCGGAAAGCGATATCAATGAGTATACTCTCAACTTCGCAAATCACATGTCGGGCTATTTTGACGATAGCGTCAAATGTTTGTTTTCCGTGGCGAGAGATGACACAAAACCCGCGGTGCAGGCGATAACAGATTTTCCATTGGAAGGAATCGATCTTGTTCTGCAAATGGAGAAATACATAAAGGAAAATAATTTGGAGGAGTTGAAGAATCAAGCGCAAGCGGTATGTGATTACGCGAAAGCTCTCCGAGAAAAAAAATCTGAATAATATGGGTGAAACGATTTTAATAACAGGTGGCGCGGGATTTATCGGCTCGCATGTGGTGAAGCATTTCGTTAAGAAATATCCCGAATGCACGATTATCAATTTTGACACGCTGACATATGCCGGCAACCCCGAGAATCTGAAAGGCATTAAAGAATATGGCAATTATGTCTTCATCAAAGGGGATATCAGGAATTTTGATGATATCAATGGGGTTTTCGAAAAATATTACATAGACAAAGTAATACATCTCGCGGCGGAAAGCCACGTGGACAGGAGCATGGTGAATCCCACGGAATTCGTCGAGACGAACGTAATGGGAACCATCAATCTGCTGAACGCGGCGAAAAACGCATGGAGTAAGGACCTCGGGCTGCATTGCTTCCTCAATATGGGAACCGATGAGATATTCGGCTCACTCAACGTAGATGATGAGCCTTTCAATGAGAAAACACCCCTCGATC
>JAEEGL015843239.1_pt1 | contig 12410 bp, 10 predicted proteins | sample 9134231 | NCBI WGS metagenome assembly JAEEGL01 (sample SAMN16246548, study PRJNA631951) | gut metagenome | biome: gut microbiome; feature: rumen; material: fiber-attached | host: Bos | place: Iran: Karaj | collected 2018-10 | reverse complement strand
CGCCTCTCAAGATCTTCCAATTTATCGAACATTTATTTTTCCTCTCTGATGACTCCTTCCACAACACGGCGGAGTCCTGCGAGATCCCTGTAGATCTCTATATCTTCAAAACCTGCTTCCTTCATCATCTCTGCCACGGGTTCCGCTTCCGCATCATCAAACTCCATTAAGAGCCTGCCTCCCGATACGAGATAACGTGGAGCTTCCATACAGATTCTCCTGTAAAAATCCATCCCGTCGTCGCCGCCGTCAAGGGCCAGATGCGGCTCATGTTCGGTAATCTCGGGACTTAAGGTTTGTATCTCTTCCCTAACAATATAGGGGGGATTCGCGGTGATAATTTCAAACTTTCCTTCTACCGAACCAAACAGGTCGCTGATGATAAACCGAGCATTTACCAATACATCCTTTAATCCTGTGGTCGTAAGTTCATCGTAATTTACGGACCAGTTCTTTTTGGCTACATCAATGGCAGCTTCCGAGATATCGGCCCCCGTCACTTCTATGTTTATTTTTCTGCCAAGTGCCACACTGTTTTTTGCAAGTTCCAAACCTACGGATGTTGCGACACATCCGCTTCCGGTACACAGATCGAGGATCCTAAAGGAGTCCCGGTCCCGGGCTGCAGTTTCTGCTCTTTTTATGGCATTTTCTGCCAGTACTTCCGTATCAAAACGGGGTATCAGAACATCCGGGGTAACGATAAACATATACCCCATAAAGTCCTGGTTCCCCAGGATATACTGCAGGGGTTCCCTCGTAGCGCGGCGGTCTATGAGTTCATGGTATTTTTGAAGGACCTCATCCGGAATCTCTTCAAAAAGCTTCATAAACAGCGTGCTTCTGTTATATCCCGAAGCCTGTAGGAGCAGATATTCGGCATCAACTCCGGCTTCTTCCACCCCGGCTTCCATCAATATTCCGGCTGCTTTCTTTTTGGCTTCCGAATATAACATCTTTAGGTCTCCTTAAACAGGCAGGATCACTTCTTAAAGAACTTATTGAGGGCGTTTAAGACATCGTCATCCTCGTCTTCGTCTTCCGGTGTATCGAGTCTTCCGGCTACCGGTTTGTATCCGTTCTTTATGGCTCTCTCCATAGCCTTTTCACGTTCTTCTTTTTCAGCTTTCAGGCGCTCTTCCTCTGACTTTTCTTCATCGGATTTTTCATCGGATTTTGTATCATCTGATTTTTTCTCACTTGATTCTTTTTTATCAGCCTTTTTCTTATCCTGATTTTTCTTGCCGGAGTCTTTCTTTCCGGATCCCTTCTTATCAGAATCCTTCTTCTCGGAATCCTTCTTGTCGGCTTCTTTCTTATCGGAATCCTTATCTTTATTATCTGTATCCTTATCTTCCTTATCGGACTCTTGCTTCTTCGCATCAGCTGCTTTTGCTTTTTCGGCAGCTTCCTTTAACGCCTCTTCTTTTTCAGCTTTTTCTCTTTCTTCCTGAGCCTTCTTTTCCAGCTCTTTCTGTCTTTCTTTTTCTTCTTTCAGTTCTTTTTCAAATGCTCTGGCCTTTTCAGCTGCTTCTTTTGCCAGTTCTTCCGCATGTTCTTCTTCTTTTATTTCGGTGTTGACGAGCTTGTCAGCCTCTGCATCGATAGCCTTTATCTTTTCGTCGGACATTTCTTCCACTACGATACCCTTGGCTTCCATCCTGCGACGCATCTCTTCGTCACGTTCCTTGCTTCTCTTTTCACGCTTCTCACGCTTCTTCTCGAGCTCTGCCTCTTCTTCAGCCCGTACATCAGCCTGGAAAGCTCTCCAGTCAAATACTGCCTCGATAGAAGCTATGGCACATTCTATCATGGAATCGTCAGGTTCACGTGTTGTAAGTCTCTGAAGGCACATACCGGGCTTGCTCAGTGCTCCGATGATCTTGTTGTCCGTATTACCTGCAACTCTGATAAACTCATAGGATACACCCGCTATGATGGGTATCAGCAGGAGTCTCGCTACTATCATGAGTATGGTGGAGTCAAATCTGATAAACAGGAAGAACAGAATACTCAGCACCATAACTATCAGAAGGAAACTGGTTCCACATCTTTTATGCTCTCTAGAGCAGAGTTTTACGTTCTCAACGTTCAGTTCCATGCCGCTCTCTACACAGTTTATGGACTTGTGCTCGGCACCATGATACATAAATACTCTCTTTATATCCTTCATGCATGAGATGGCAGCCACATAACCCACAAACAGTCCCACTCTGATAACGCCTTCTATAAAGGCAAGCAGCAGTGTGGATGTGATAACCTTCTTCAGTAACGTGGATATGAAATACGGAAGCAGCATGAAAAGTCCTACCGCAAATACTATCGACAGCATGACAAGAAGACCCATCATGAGTCCTTCCTTACGCTTTTCTGCTGCAGTCTTTTCTTTTTTCACGTGCTTTGTAAACTGGACCGCACTTTCTCTCAAGTCATCATTCTCGGATACAGTATCCTCATTTATGTCATCATTTTTAGATTTTGAAGAGTCTTCCTCCTCATCCTCAAAAAAGCTTGCAGACCATGTAAGTGTTTTTATACCTATCTTAAGGGATTCAACAAAGGTAACCATACCTCTGATTATGGGCAGTCTGAAAAACTTGTATTTATCTCCAAGCGATACCGTTCGCTGATCGTCAACTTCTATGGTTCCGTCAGGCTTTCTGACCGCACATGCATAATGGGAGCCGTTCTTCATCATAACGCCTTCCATTAAGGCCTGTCCGCCTATCTTCGATGTACGCTTCATGCGACTTCCTCCCACTCTTCATTCATAAAAATATAAGGTTGAGGCTACCTCATAACCTCAACCTTTGTCATCAATGATAAATTCTAGTTATTTGCAAGACCATACTTACGGTTGAACTTATCAATAGCACCACGAGCCTGAACTGACTTCTGCTGTCCTGTGTAGAACGGATGGCACTTTGAACAAATTTCAACGTGGATCTCCTTCTTTGTCGAACCGGTCACGAACTCATTGCCGCAGTTGCATGTAACCTTTGCCTGATAATATGTAGGCTGTACATCTTCTCTCATTGTTTTCACCTCACTCGTCTCTTTTACTGATTTTCCTCATGGATACACAGTGAAAATGATTATAGCATGAAAATCATTTAAATGCAATATGTATTTTAAATTCTCACGAACAAATATTTTCTGTTTTTACGCAAATTATCAGATAAGTTTTGTTTTCTTTACGATTTCACAGAATTCTTTGTTGTTTTTGGTTCTCGCGAAGAGGTTGATGATCTTCTCAACAGCTGTTTCGGAACGTGCGGAATTGAATGCATGCCTGATAATCTCGTTCACCTCGGATTCCTCCTGGGTAAGCAGAAGGTCGTCACGACGGGTACTGGACTTCGGAAGATCAATAGCCGGGAATATTCTCTTCTCAGAGAGGTTCCTGTCAAGTACCAGTTCCATGTTACCGGTACCTTTAAATTCCTCAAATACTACATCGTCCATACGGCTTCCGGTCTCTACGAGCGCAGTAGCAAGGATAGTAAGGCTTCCGCCTTCTCTCATACATCTGGCTGCACCGAAGAATTTTTTGGGCATATGGAGCGCTGCGGGATCGAGACCGCCCGAAAGGGTTCTTCCGCTGGCTGTACATGTAAGGTTATATGCACGTGCAAGTCTCGTGATACTGTCAAGAAGTATCACAACGTCACGCTTCTGTTCCACGAGTCTCTTGGCACGCTCGATAACCATCTCCGATACTCTCTTGTGGTTCTCGGGCAGTTCATCGAATGTGGAATAGATAACTTCCACATTTTCACCCTGGATTGATTCCTTTATATCCGTAACTTCCTCGGGACGCTCGTCGATAAGAAGGATTATCATATGCATCTCGGGGTTATTCGCTATGATGGCGTTCGCTATCTGCTTCAGTAATGTGGTCTTACCTGCTTTGGGCTGGGACACGATCATACCACGCTGTCCTTTACCTATGGGTGAAAGGATATCCATGATCCTCATCGCAGGCTTACATCCGGGTGTTTCAAGCCTCAGTCTTTCGTGAGGGAAAATAGGTGTAAGCTTTTCAAACCAGGGTCTTCCTACAGCGTTATTGATATGCTGGCCGTTTATCTCCTTCGCATAGAGCATACCGTTGAACTTATCTCCCTGCATACGGTCTTTTGTAACGGCTGTGATAATATCACCGGTACGGAGTGAGAGACGTCTGATCTGCTGAGGTGATACATATACGTCGCTTTCGCCCGGAAGGAAGTTCTCACTTCTGATAAATGCGAATCCTTCAGGTAATATCTCCAGAATACCTTCCTTTATATCTCCTTTTACAAACAGGGCGTTGGGATCTTTTCTGAAAGGTGTGGCGTAGGTCTTCTGCTCGCCTTCAGCATTCTCTGTTCCCATGCCTTCAGCGTTCGATGCTTCTCCGTCAGAAGCCTCATCTTCAGAGGTCCCTTCAGATTTGGTGCCTTCGTTTTCAGCATCCCCGCTTTCTGCCTTGTCAGAACCTGCAGACTCACTCTCTGCTGCTTCCTTCTGTGAGTCGGCTGCACTCTCAAGTTCCAAAACTGCGGCTGCGAGTTCTTTTTCAAGATTCTCCAAAGCATCCAAAAGTTCCTGCTTTTTCATAGAAGAAGTCTTCTTTATTCCTTTTTCCTTGGCAATATTGCGCAATTCGGCAGCTGTCATGTGACTGTAATCCATAAGTATATCTCCATTCTTATATAAAAATCATACGGGGAACAAAACGAAAAACCATGAATCCAATACCCGGTTTCAGATAAAAGCGATCAAGAAAAACTCTGACCAGTGTGAATTCTACCATACTTTTGATTTTTTGGCAAGTAGTATTTTCAAAAAGAAGGCATACCCTAAGGTATGCCTGTAACAACTCAGTATTAATTGTGATGAGGATTTTTCCTGACTATTTCAACGCCTGCGGCGATCTCGGTCATGACTGCGGTTCCGTATGTAATGCTAACGGAATCCACTCTCGAGAGCAGAGCACCCTGATCGGTTGAAACATATTTGGGTTTTATACGATTCAGTGCATAGCACATAATATCAGTCTTGCATATATTGCACGTACAGCAGTTAAGCGAAGGAAGCATCTGGTTCAGCTTGTCCTCTACCACTTTTTCCATTATGTTTTCTACCAGTTTACCCATACTCTACACCCTCATCAATCCTTAATAGTCAATGTCGCCCCGAAAACGCTTCCGGCGTTTCCTCGGTAACATAATACTACAACGAGTGTGAAAATGCAATCATTATTTTCCAAGCGGTCCGACGGCCCTCTCGAGTATTCCCTGAAGAAATGCTATGAGTATTCCGTAGTTTACTACCGGTACACCCTGGTCTTCGGCGCATTTTACACGATAGGTTATCTCCCTCTCGTTCAGCATGCAGCCTCCGCAATGGATCACGACCTTGTAAGGGCTCAGGTCCTCGGGGAATTCTGTACCGGAACTGGTGTCGTATTCGACTTCAAATCCCAATGTTTCCTTTAGCCACTTCGGTATCTTTACGGTTCCTATGTCGTTGCACTGTCTGTGATGGGTGCAGCCTTCGGATATAAGTACTTTATCTCCTTTTTTGAGTCCTTTTATGGCTTCAACACCTTTGAGGGCACTGTCGAGATACCCTTTAAATCTTGCCAGAAGGATGGAGAATGACGTAAGCGGAATATCTTCAGGTACTGCTGCCGCTACTTTTTTAAATACCTGGGAATCCGTAATCACCAGTCTCGGTTTTTCCTTAAGTGCTTCTATGGCTCTCGCGGTTTCTTCGGTCTGTACCGAGATGCACAATGCATGTTCATCCAGTATATCCCTTATCATCTGTACCTGGGGAAGTATGAGTCTTCCTTTGGGAGCTGCTTCGTCCTGCGGCATCACAAGTACCAGAATGTCCGAAGGTTTTATCAGATCTCCTATGAGTCTTTTTTCGGATGTTTCGGGTTTTGTGGCAGCTATGAGTTCACGAAGTTCGTGGATATTGGTTTTATTCTTAGCAGATACATATATGCACGGTACTTCTTTTCCGGTTCCCGGGTCTGTGGTTTTTTCATTTTCTGCCGAAAGTCCGTTTGCTATATCGGATTTATTGAATACGACTATAAAAGGGATTTTCTTTTTCTGCAGTCTTTCCGCAAGATTCTTGTCTTCCTCGGTGAGTCCTGTTCCCGCATCGGTTACCAGAACTCCTATATCGGTCTTGTTCATGACCTGCTCGGCTTTTTTTACACGGAGCGTTCCGAGTTCTCCCTCATCGTCATATCCGGGTGTGTCTATCATCACCACTGGACCCAGAGGAAGCAGCTCCATGGCTTTGTATACGGGATCCGTGGTAGTTCCCTTTACATCCGAAACTATCGCAAGTTCCTGATTGGTTACAGCGTTTACCAGACTTGATTTTCCGGCGTTTCTTTTCCCGAAAAATGCTATGTGTATTCTGTCAGCTCTGACAGTGTCGTTTAATCCCATGGTACTGCTCCTTTCATCTGCTGTTTGTGGATTTTTTATTTCCCGTTTCCGGCAAATCCTGTTCCCGCATCGGTTACAGGTGAGAATATTTTATCTGCCTGTTCATCGGTAAGTGTGATACCGAATACGTCTTTATAATATTTTTTGGTTTCTGCAGTGATGTCTATGTCCTCAAAGAGTGACGGATATACTGTTTTTGCTATCCAGAGCAGTGTTACAGGTGTATCTACCCCACAGGTATAGCTTCTGTACATTCCGAGAGGCATCTTATATATCTTCTTGTTCTTTACAGCTTCAACTACGCTCCAGTCATAGTTTCCCACAGTGTTATTGTAGAGGTCGTCAGGTGTGGCTGTGTTGAAGTTTGTGATAAATATGAGTTCGGGGTTCCATGCATATATCTGTTCCATATTTACAGCTACGGAGTTATCGTTTTCGAGTTCTTCAGCTGCGTTCTTTGCTCCTACAGCATCACACCACCACTGGCCGAAGAATTTCTTGCCGCTGGTGAGTATGTTTGAATCGGAATACTGGAACAGGAAGAATGCTTTTACTTTTTCTTCGTCCTTTAAGCCTGCTACTCTTTCCTGTACCATCTTATATGTTTTTTCAGAGTATTCTCTTACGATCTGTGATTTATTGTTATCAGGGAATATCTGTACCAGTGTGTCTATCCACTGATTGAGTGTTTCGATGGCATCGTATCCCCATTTTCCGGGTGAGATGGCTATAGCGGGGATTCCTGCGTTTTTATATGCTTCGCCTTCTTCTTTGCTTCCTGCACTGTAGAATACGACATCGGGGTTAAGCTTTAAGAGTTCCTCGATATTGACATTCGTTCCGTCGATAAAGTCGGTTTTGGCATTTAATATTTCGGGATACATTTCTCCCAGCAGTCCGTTTTTAGCGGCGCTCATGCAGGGTGCTGCCATTCCTACTATTTTTTCTGCCGAGTCAAAGAATACGGCAAGTACGGATGCCATGGGGTAGATGTCTGCTACTACTATGTGGTTGATGGTGTTGGGTACTTCTACCTGGTTACCTGCATGGTCGGTAACGGTGTGGGTTCCGTTGGGGTCAAGCTTGGTTTCTTCTCTTGGTGCTTCTGATGGTTTTGCATCTTCACGTAATGTGCTGCATGCCGCAAGGCTCAGTGTCATGGCTAAAACCAGAATCAGTGATAATACTTTTTTCATTTCTGTTTACCTCGTTTGGTTATTTGTATTTTTTTACGGGAGGCCGGGGCGCCGATGCATTCTAAAACCCGAATCGCACCTGCAGGGATATGCTAATGTCTGCATCCGTATCTCTGTTTCGGACACTTGCAATCGTATGCCCGCCCGATGCCGGGCATACTTGTGCTACGCTCAAAAATCGGTTTGGATAACCGATTTTTGCCTCGCTCCGATACGTTTGCAGCCAAAGCATATCTCCTGCGCGCTTATGGTTTTATCCTGTATCGGCGCCCCGGCCTCCCTAATTCCTACATATATTGAAATGGAAAATGCCTTCTGCATTTCCTCGGTAACAAAATGATGCTCTGCATCTTCTTTTTTTTATATAAATGGTTACTACATTTTTGCCTGATAAATTATGTGACATGACATTAAGAACTGTTCTTTTTGTCACATCAAAAATATCTGTTATAAACCCTCATGCAGCTGCTTCATTAACTTTCCCTTAAAGCAGATGACCAGAAAAATTATGTTATTGTCAAAAGTTAATGTGCTGTAGATTTAAATGTTGCTAATCATTTTCACGTCACTGATTATATTTGGGATTTGCGATCTATACAAGCGCCCAGAAAATGCTTCATGCGGATATTCTATAAACCGTATATTCACCAATGAAAGCGTTTTTACAAGTTTTAGCATTGGCTTAAATAGTGGATCTGCTATTACTACTTTGAGGTTTTTTAATGAAGATATCATTTCCACGATTTCGTCTTCATCGGAATCCGTAGTGGCATATCCCATACATTTTTTACCTGTTTTTTTACTTATGTATTTTGCGAATGAGAATGAATTTACCCTCTCTCCCAAAATCATTATTTCTGTTTTATCAATTTCTTCCGTACTTTCCGGATTTGTTTTTTCAATCGGATAAACTGCGCAAGGTAGAGTGTTTTTTATGCTTTGTTCAAACTCCTCGGTTACATCTATATCCTCGCCGCCGACAGGTATTCCTACACGAAATGGAATTCCGAATTTTTCTTTGAGTCGCTGTGCCGCACCGATCCCGGTTTCGGAAACTACGATATTCAAATCGGCATCTGCTGATTTTTTGATTTCTTCAATATCGGAACCCATAGCCCATCCCGAAATGATACTGCATCCTTTTTTTCTGTAGTGTTCCGCTATGGATTTATCACTTCCGTTTACAGAAAAATCAAGAGGGGTCAGACCGAGTATATTTACAGAAAGGTTCCGGTTGCTCCACACGTTTTCATTTTCCAGGTTTGTTTGTTTTGTGTCACGACTATCGGTACATTCTTCATGAAGCCGTTTCTTCTTACTCTGATTCCTATTATTTCCTGCTTCTACAATTCTGTCGGCCAGCATCTCAAATGCCTGCTTTGCTCCATGCACATATGACTTCATGCCTGTCGTAGTAAATCCGAATGAGGGTATTCCCGTTCTTTCTTCTATGACGCGTGCAGCGGCATCGGCATCAAATCCTGTCATAGCAGGTATGGGTGTTCCGGCTATGGCTATAAACCGTGGATGCAGTTCTTCAGCTGCTCTCACTATATCTTCTATGAGTTTACTGTCATCACCCATGATGGCTTCTATCTCGGTCAACGCCGATATATATACCATGCTGTCCATATCATACCATCTGGGTTCGTCATGTGTGGTATATGTTGAATTGCATCCGGAAGCATCATGCATTACCACCATTCCGCCCAGTTCGTACAGGGCGGAGCATACCCCGAATGTATCCGCTGAATATGTTGATATAAATCCTGATGTTTGTCTCATATATTCTGCCTTTTATTGATATTTTAGTCAAAGTCACCTCGAAAACGCCTTCAGCGTTTCCTCGGTAACAAAACGATGCTCCGCATCCCATTCCTTTTATCTGTACCAGGCTCCTCATGTTTTTAGGATTAAGGTATGCGTCACGCATGAGTTCCAGTGTATCCGTTACAGCTTCGAATCCGAACATTCCTCCGCCTTCGACTACATTTACGAAATAATCGGTATCGAGAAAATACGCTGCTTTTTGTCCTATGGCCAGCCATTTTTCGCTAGCAGGCACGTTCGCTTCCGAACCATTTCCGGATGTTTTCATCTCTGCCTGATTCGACCTGCTGTTTCTCGTTCCCGATGCCATAAATCTCGATTTTACATCCACGGTCGCATATAATTCGAGGTCCGGATAATGTTCTTTTAAGTATTCATAATCTTCTTTTTCTTCTCCGGTGAAGCTGTCAAGATATATCCTCTTCACATTATATCCGTGCGCGAGAAGCATCTTTGCTACCGATGTCGGTCTGGGACAGAATGTGTAATCTATCGCTATCGGAGTTGTTCCTACCAGTTCAAGAGTTTCTTTAAATGCTTTTTCACATTCTGAGATTTTTTCATCAAATATTTTTTCGTAGTCTTCTGTTTTCGTCTTACCCGTGTCGTTCTGATTTTCTTCCGGCTCAAATTCTTTTATCAGTTTATTAAGAGTTCCGGTTATCTCATCATAATCCCAGCTGTACGGCAGATATACGTGTTTACCGCCAAGTCTTTTTGAGAGTGCTTCACCGCCGGCTTTTGCCGCAGGATAATATGTGATGTAGAGACTGCTTTCAGCCATCTCCTGATATTCCGCATAAATCTTACAGGATGTTATTTCTTTTATGGTCTTACCTGCTTTTTCAAGGATAGAATACAGATCTGAATTCTTCTTTGTAGGCAGGTCGTTTCCTATAATAGCTACAGTGTTTTTATCCTGCTGCCTTTCTTTTAGCAGGGCGTATAGCTGCCTTCTCATGATCTGGTCCGGGGTAAGTCCGCTTTTCCTGAGTGCGGGATTCATATAGCAGTCGACAATGTCTATATCCGGGAATCGCTCTTTTAGTGTTCCGAACATTACTCCCCAGTCACATCCCGTAAAGTGATGAACGCAACTGGTATATACGAGTACTGCCGGAGGTCTTTTTTCCAGTTTGTTTATGATATCAGTCACGCCGTCTATCAGAAGTTCTTCCAGATTGCCTTCCAAGAGGTTGTTTTCTTTTACTTCCACGGTTGAAAACCTGTCGAGCGCATTCATCTCGGCTGCCGTAAGTACCACTCCCCTGAGGCAGCTGGCTGCGCATACGAATATCTCATGTGCTTCGGGTATCAGCATACCTGTATGAACTATATTCCACGTTCCTCTCGCAGGTGAAGCATATTCGAGACCTCCCTTAAAAGGAGCAGGGAATCCGGCTTCACTCATTTTTACAACAGCGCCGTTTTCTGTTATTTCATGCTCTCCTATTTTTTTTAACATATATGAATTTATCCCCCGATGCTATATTCGAGAACACTATTACAAATTCATCTGTAATTATTTACGTTACCAAACATTAATTACCGGGATATTCCTTTCTTTTATCATTTACAATACTAATTAATGCAATGACAAAACTATAATTAAAAATGTAGTTCTCATCTACTTTAAAGATTTGTTAATCAAAACTGTTAATCAGGATAGTAATCAGGCCGTTTACATCTCAAGAAGTTTCCTTGCGAGTTTCCTGTATTCTTCTGCCATGGGACTGTCCGGGAATGCTTCCATTACTGTTTTTCCGAGTTCCTCTGCCTCCTGTACGGTTTCGCTTCTGGTCAGTTCTCCGATTACAGAAGTTTCAAAATCGTTTGCCAGTTCGAGTACTTTTTCGTTCTCATTTTTTACGTCATGATGATTCAGGATAAGTCCGCCAAGTTCGGCATAGCCTTTGGATTTAAAGCTCTGTACTGCCATTGCTATATTGGCTGCGGCATGAATGGCCATATTCTCACCTGATGTTACGATGTATACCTTATCAGCATATCCGGCACGCATGGGCATGGAAAATCCGCCGCATACCACATCTCCCAGGACGTCGTAAAGCACTACATCGGGCTTATATATTTCGTACGCTCCTTTTTCTTTGAGCTTGTCAAGTGCAGCAATTATTCCTCTTCCTGCGCATCCTACTCCGGGTGTCGGCCCTCCTGCTTCAACGCAGATGACTCCGTTCGATCCTTTTACTGCCATTTCTTCCAGTTTAAAGTCATTTCCTCGTTCCCTGATGAGATCGAGTACTGTTTTTATACCGGCTCTCGATCTGTATGATTTTCCCGGATTACTGTTATCGGTATCCTTATTTCCATCTGTAACGGATATGTTTCTTCTGAGGCTGAGTGTAGAATCTGCTTTGGGATCGCATCCTATCTGCATTACGGTATAACCTTCCTGTGCCAGGGCTACAGCTACGTTTGATACCGTTGTGGATTTACCTATTCCGCCTTTTCCGTATATCGCTATTTTTTTCATATCATTCACCACAAGATGTATCTTGTTTTCTCCTTTTTCATGTTAAACTAATCTATAAGCATATAAACCGGTATCTCTTTTTGCAGGCACTTATCGGACTGATCCGAAACTAATTTCCCCTCAAGCAGGAGTTAGTATAAAGCCGCAAATGTCAGCCCATAAAACAAACACAACAAATTCGTCAAACCATATGTTTCTCAGTTACGTACAACGGAACGATATTTTTTATCACTTCACCATCAACTTCCATCTCATTGATCACGGCTCTTACCCCGAATACCGCTTCTATAGTTTTTTCATTTACAGTTTCATCCGTTTTTCCGAAATACGGCTTTTCCCCACCCAGAATCAGGGAGCAATCGGCTTTTTGGAGCGCGTGTTTCGGATAATGGGTGTTAAATATACAGCTGATCCCTTTTTCTTTCAGTTTAT
>JAEEGL015290555.1_pt1 | contig 12410 bp, 9 predicted proteins | sample 9134231 | NCBI WGS metagenome assembly JAEEGL01 (sample SAMN16246548, study PRJNA631951) | gut metagenome | biome: gut microbiome; feature: rumen; material: fiber-attached | host: Bos | place: Iran: Karaj | collected 2018-10 | reverse complement strand
GCCGGCAAGCCGCATCATCCATGCCGAGGATTTTCATGGCGGAAGCTTTCAGGCTGCGGGTTCGCATATCGTGCCAGCCGCGAAGCAGGCTGTCATCCGCGAAACGGAGGGCCTGCGCGGGACGGCCCTGACGGAGACAGATGCAGCCCAGATGATACAGGGCAGGACCGGCTGTTTCAGCGCTCCAGACGGCTTTATAGAAAGTGTCGTAAGCTTCCGGAAGGCGGTCCAGCGCTTCCAGGGCCAGGCCGAGGTTAAAAAACGTTTCCCCGGCGTAGGGATTCGGATTGCGCCAGGTCTGTTTCCGGATGGCGGCCTCAAAGAAAGAGATACTTTCGGGGATCTGCGCATTGCGCAGCAGATACAGGCCGTACGCGTTGTTCAGCCGGATATCCGTCGGATCGCGGCGCAGACCTTCAAGATAATAATCCGCGGGCTGAAAAGAGGCGTGGCGGTACTGTTCGAGATGCTGTCCGGCGAGATACAGTTCCTCAAGGGAACGGATTTCCTGCGGCGGCCTGAGCGCTTCAGCGGGTTCGGGAACAGGACGGTTTTCCCTTACATATTCTTTGTAGCTGCACAGGACGCTTCCCTCACGGTCCCTGACGGTGACCGTGCAGTCACGGAGGCCTTTCACAGTTTCCACAAACGTCTGCCGGGGCGAAAGATCCGCGCTTGCGCGCAGGACTTCCTTTCCGCCGGACAACACGATGATCTCCGCACCGGGAAATTCACCGCTGGCGTAAACCTTGACGCGTGCGGCGGAAGCCTGATTCCAGAGCGCTTCGCTGGCGTCCCGGCCGGCGGCGAAAGGGTCCGGTTCCAGAACGCCGCCGGCCGCATCCAGGTATTCAACGCCGAGGACTGCGTCCCGTGTGGCGTTGCATACGCGTCCGACCGTCTTATAGGGCATGAAATACTGGGTAAAGTTTTTTTCCTCATGCGGTTTCAGCCAGGAAAAATCCGGCTGGTTATCGCAGTACACCCCCGTCATCAGTTCAATATACGGGCCGTCGTCATCTGTCAGATTCCGGTCCCAGGTTTTTCCAAAATCACCGCAGCCCCAGGTCCATTGCTTTTTACCCGGACTGATATGGTGATCCGCCACATGGATCAGACCGGCATCCCTGCTTTCGTCGAAGTTCCCGACGAAATCGAAGTCTGAATGTGCGGCCATGTAGGAAGTGGGAACCCGGATGTTCCTGTAACGGGAAATGTCCACGCCCGCTGAATAATCGGCTTTGTAATATTCGCCCGTGGCGATGGGAAAGGTGGAAACCGCCCTTTTTCCGTGATCCATGACCGCGTTCACATCCGGCGGGAAAACAGAATAGGTATGATCATTGACAGAAACGGCGGGGTTGGCCCACCAGAGGAAGGTCTGGGGAAAGTCAGTCGGATTGAACAGCTGTCCCCGGATCTCGATATAGGATTTACCGGGATACAGAGTGATGGAAGTACAGCTTTTTGTTCCATACATGCGGTCCGTTTCACTAAGTATAACTGCGGCAGAGCCGTCCGGGTTTTCAGCACACCGGTAATCCACCGGCATAAATGTGGAGGGACGATGATGCTGCGGCCAGTTGAACTCAATGCCGCCGGAGATCCACGGACCTGTCAGGCCAACCAGGGCGGGTTTGATTACGTGATTGTAATAAACAAAATCGTACTGATTGGTTTTGTCCAGAGCCCGCTGGATGCGTCCGCCCAGTTCAGGCAGGACCATGACATACAGATACTCGTTTTCCAGAATCACGGCATGGTACTGCACATCCTCCGGCACATCGCTGATTTTCTCACAGATGGGCAGAGGATATACCTTGCCGGAAGAGCGCTGATATGCTCTCTTCTCAATAAACAGAGGATTCTTTTCCGGCTCGCCGGTGCGGTATGTGGGGATCGTTACGATCTGCTCATAAGCTGAGGCTTTGATCATCTGAGTATTGCCCTCCCTGAAAATCATGATCTTCTTTCTGCATCTGTCCAAACCGGTCCCGCAGATTCCGTGTGTTGATTTCATCCGCTGTTTCAGGCCGGTCCCATCCGGCCAGGCCGACGGTCGTGGTCCGCCGTGTTTCGTAGCGAAGGTTGCGCCATTCGGAGGGAGTGCATTGATTCAGCTCAATAAAGTGCCGGTTAAAACAGCTCAGGGACAGATATCCCACTTTTTCAGCAATTTCAGCAATGGGCAGATTGGTGCTGCGCAGCAGGTCACAGCTTTTCATCATGCGGACCTGATGCAGATAGGACAGCGGATTGGTTCCAAGCTGCTGCTGGAATTTCCGGCGAAAATGTGTCGGACTCATATGGCAGCACTCCGCAAGCACTTCCAGGGGAAACTTATCCATATAATGCCGGTTCACATATTCCAGCGCCGGAGAAAGCCCGGTATACAGAAGAGGGCTGCCGCCGGTTTTCCCTTCTTTCGCGGAATATACCCGGAAAAGGCTGAAAAACAGCGCTTCACAAATGCCGTGGATCACGGTTTCGTACCCCTGTCCCTCACCGGCGGCTTCTGAAATTATGATCTCCGCCATGGCTTTTGCCCAGGGATAATCCCGGGAAGGCAGGATCATGTGACAGTCCGACAGCATACGGAAAAACTGCTGGGGGGCTGTTGAATTCTCTGCTGCCGTTTCTCCCAGGAGCCGTTCCGGATCAATATGGATGTATTTCCAGACGCTGCCGATGTCCGGTTCTGACCAGGTGGTATGGGGGACATTCCGCGCGACGAACAGCACGTCTCCGCCCTGAAAGGAGATTTCCTCCTCACCGAAATTCATTTTACCGCTGCCGGAGAGACACAGACCGATTTCAAAACAGTTGTGGATGTGCAGACGGCTGCTTTTTACGGAGCTGATTCTCCAGTTCATCCGGTTATGAATCTGAATGGGAAGGCTTCCCGGAAAATCATAGCTGCGATATTCAATGATGCTTTGCTTCGGTCTGGCCATATACCGGTCGCCTCCTTTTGGCACGAGTATATCTGAAAAGGTCATTTCTGACAAGCCATGTAACCAAAAACAACCCATAAAAAGGTGGATTTATTTCCGTTTCGAACATATTTCCCCTCTTTGTACGAACTTTTAAAAAATTAATGGTTGAAATCAGTCGGTTTATGGACGGATTATGAATTGAACTGCACAGAGGTGGAATCTATAATTTACTTACAAGCGAATGATCCCTGTGCGGCAGGGACGTGAAAAGAGGAATAATCAAAACCGGGAGGAGGAGCCGCAAATGAAAGGAACTGCTGTCCGACAGCCGTCTCTGCGGGAACGGACCAGCTGGCGCAAGGCTTTCCAGCGTGACTGGCATCTGTATGTTCTCCTTCTTCTTCCCGTGCTGCTGGTGATCATTTTCAATTACGCGGCCTATCCGGGTCTGCGTATGGTCTTTATGGACTATAAACCCGCAAGGGGATATGACGGAAGCAAATGGGTGGGCTGGCAGACTTTCCAGAAGGTATTTGCGGACAAGGATTTCTCCAAAGCCCTGGTCAATTCCATTGTATTCAACCTGCTGGATCTGCTGGTTTCTTTCCCGATGCCCATTATCCTGGCACTGATGCTCAACGAGCTGCGTTTTCCCCGCTTCAAAAAAACCACACAGACAATCCTGTATCTCCCTCATTTCCTGTCCTGGGTAATCATCGGCTCCGTAGCGTATCAGCTTTTCAAACCCAACAGCGGGATCATCAATGTTCTGCTGATGAAATGGGGATGGATTCAGCAGGGCATTCCGTTCCTGACCGAAAAAACACACTGGGCTGCCACGTATCTGCTGATCGGCGTCTGGCAGGGAATGGGATGGGGAACCATCATCTATCTTGCCGCCATCACCGGCATTTCCGGTGAACTCTATGAAGCGGCCATGATTGATGGGGCAAGCCGGATGCAGCGAATCTGGCATATCACGCTTCCCGGAATCCGGTCCACGATCGTTGTGCTGCTGATTATGAATCTGGGCAAAATTATGGGCAGCAACTTTGAACGGCTGGACGTTTTTGCCAATACACAGGTCCGGCAGTACCAGTATCAGCTTTCCATCTATATTTATGAAAAAGGTCTCTCCAACGGAAAATTCAGTATGGCTACCGCTGTCGGTCTGTTCCAGTCCCTGGTGGGCCTGATCCTGGTGCTGCTCAGTGACCGCTTCGCCAAGGCTCTCGGCGAAGACGGCCTGCTGTGAGGGGAGGTGGACAGGATGGCGAAAGAAAAAATCCGTGATCTCGACAACAGTACCGTCAATGACGGTTCCCATGCGATCCACCGGTTTACCATCGGTGATTTCCTGATCATACTGTTTCTGGTGATCCTCTGCCTCACCTGCATACTGCCTTTCATTCATCTGGCGGTCAAATCTGTCTCCAGCAATACGGCGGTTATGCAGCGCGCGGTTGTACTCTGGCCGGTCGGTCTCAATTTTGACGCTTACGCCTCCATTTTTCAGGACGGAACCCTGGTCCGGTCCTTCCTGTACAGCGTCATGGTGGTACTGATTTTCACGGTGCTGGGCATGATTACCTGTACCTGCGCCGCTTATCCGCTTTCCAGGAAACGGCTCAAGGGGCGGGCATTCTTTACCGTGCTGCTGATGATCCCCATGTATTTCAACGCCGGCCTGATTCCCACCTACCTGCTGTACAAGGATCTGGGACTTCTGAACAACATGTGGGTGCTGATTCTTCCGCTGATCTATTCGTCCTATAACATGCTGATCATGAAGAATTATTTCCAGTCCACGATTCCGGACACGCTGGAGGAAGCCGCCTTCCTGGACGGGGCCAACAATTTCCAGATCCTGCTGAGGATTGTTCTTCCGCTCTCCCTGCCGATCATCGCGACGCTGTCGCTCTTCTACGCGGTGGGACGGTGGAACGCCTACGCGGACAACAAGTACTACATCACCACTGAACAGCTTAAGATGATTCAGTACAAGCTCTATCAGCTGGTGGCATCCGCCAAGGAAGCCCAGACGGCCACGCTGTCCGAAGCAATCGAAGTCAAGAGTACGCCTGAAGTGCTTCAGGCTGCCTGTATCATGTTTGCCACGCTGCCGATTGTCTGCATTTATCCCTTCCTGCAGAAATATTTTGTGAAGGGTGTCATGATCGGGGCCGTTAAAGGATAAGCCGGTCCGGAAAAAAACGGTTCTGACGGCCTGACCCGCGGATTTAAGCCTGAGAAAAGGCTGAATCATATAAAAAAGGAGGATTGACCCCATGAAGAAGTTCCTTGCTCTCATCCTGGCCGCGATGATGCTGCTGGCAATGGTGCCTGCCGCTTCCGCGGATGTCCCCGCTGACTGGGCTCCCTTTGCGGAGAACGTCACCATCAAAGTCGCGGTGTATGACCGCGGCCAGGAAGGCGTACCCCCGGTCGAGGAAAACTACTGGACCAAGTGGATCCAGGAGAATTTCGGCGACAAGTACAACATCACCGTGAAGTATGTCGCGATTCCCCGGACCGATGTTATGAACAAGTATTCCATGCTGGCCGCGTCAGGGGATCTTCCCACCGTGATGATGGAATACGACTATCCGAAGGTTTCCCAGTGGGCCGCTGACGGATACCTGGCTTCCTTCAACATGGAAGACTTCGCCAAAGTTGCTCCCACATACTATAACCGGATGGTGGAAAACAACCAGCTGGGCTTCACCCAGATCAACGGCGAGACCTATTTTGCCGCTGCACTGCGCCCCTACTATGATACCACCTACACCTTCCAGACCTTCGTCCGCATGGACTGGCTGGAGCAGGTCGGCTATGACCATGTGCCTGTTTCCACCACGGAATACAACGATGCGATGCTGAAGATCAAGCAGGCCGGAATCTGCGAGTATCCTGCCGGCGGTGAAATGGTGAACGGCGTTGGTTCCGACCAGAACTATGCCTGGCGCACCTGGCCTCTGAACGAGGAAGAGTGGGTTATGTACGGTGACTACAATATCCCCTCCCTGGGATGGGAACCCAACAAAAAGTTCCTGAAGAATGAGAACTATAAGTTCAATGCCGGTCTGACGAACCCGGAATACTACCTGACCAACGCGGAAGACGCCAAGGCTAACTTCATCAATGGAAAGGCTTATTCCTATGCCGGATATATTTCCGCCAACATCGACTGGCTGACCGCTTTCTATGAAGCGAACCCCGACGCCAAACTGGCCATCGCTCCCGTAACCACCACTGTTGATGAAGCTGCGGGAACCAACCCCGGCTACCGGACAGACAACCCCTTCGGCATGATCGTCGGATTCAACGCCAAAGCGACCGAAGACCAGCTGAAGGCTGCCTGGATGTACATGGAATGGCTGACCCAGCCGGAGAACCTCTTTACCTTCCAGTGGGGTATTGAAGGCGAAACCTTCAACTATGATGAAAAGAACCTGCCTGTTTCTGTCAGTGATTACAACGGGGAACACAAGCTTGGTTTCTCCAACAACAAGGACTACTGGTGCGTGACCATCGAAGCCCGCCAGGCCGGCACCATCGAGGAAATGATCAGCAACAATATGCCGCATGACCTGCCCCAGGACTTCACCCAGGATGTGATCGACTGGTACTACACAAAGTGCAAGGTCCGGGATGCCGGATGGGCCATCGACAACGCCAAGTTCGGCGTCGCCATGGAAGCTGAAGGCGAATATCAGACCGCGCTGGTTGAGAAGTACAAGGAATTCCGCGACAAGCTGACCATGTGCGCTCCTGAAGAATTCGACGCCCTGTACGAAGAACTGGCGAAGGAATACGCTGAAGCCGGATATCAGGCGATTGCTGAAGAACGTCTGGCTGCCTACAAGAACGGCAATTCCACAAAGCTGCTGAACCAGGAAGCCAAGGAAGTGGATCTTTCCAAGTAATCTTTCCTGCGTTTGGACTTCCGGAGGGGCCGGGGCCCGGTGGCCCTGGCTCCTCTTTTTTAAGAGTACCATCAGTTTCGGAAAGCGGGGCAGAGAAATATGAGTCAATATACAAAAGGCGGTTTTACCCTGCCCGGGGAAGCCGGATATGAAAAGCTGACGCTGGAAATGGCGGAAAAGTGGGGCGCGGATGTGATCCGGGACAGCGACGGAACGAAGCTGTCACCCGAAATCACGCAGGCCGGATACAAAATTTATTCCACCATCTGTATCATTCGGGAGCACAACGCCTTTGCGGAAAAGAACCCGGAGACCCAGCAGCAGTGTTTTCTCTGCTCAGATCCGGCGGTTGCGACGGGAGAAACCCTGGAAATCCGGCCGCTGGAGGGATATTTTGAGGAACAGTTCCAGCTGAATGACAGCGAGGATGCGCTTCCTTTCTGGCAGGTCTGGGACCGGACCGAAAACCGGCTGCTGCCGACGGATTCCTGGTGTTATGCGGACGGTGTCATCACGGTTACCGGATGCATTCCATATCACCGGTATTCCGCCTCTTTCCTGTGCTGGCGCATCTGGGAAGAGATCAACATGTACAACCACACGACCAACAACTGGACCAGCGAACATCTCCGCCAGCTGGATCCCCGGCATCCGCAGGCGTGGGAATATCTGCAGAACTGGCTGAGGGAATGGTGCAGGGACAATCCGCAGACCCGTGTGGTGAGACTGACCTCGCTTTTCTATAATTTCGTCTGGATTTTCGGAAGCGACCTCCGCAGACGGACGCGTTTCGTGGACTGGGCAAGCTACGATTTCACCGTCAGTCCGGCTGCACTGAGTGCTTTTGAGCAGGAATACGGGTATGCCCTGACGGCGGAAGACTTTATTAACCAGGGGAAACTGCAGGCGACGCACCGGCCGCCGACAAACGCCAAACGGGATTATATGGATTTCATCCAGCACTTTGTGGCGGAAAAGGCGAAGACGCTGGTGGAGATTATCCATTCCTTTGGCAAGGAAGCATACGTTTTTTACGATGACAGCTGGGTCGGTATGGAACCGTACGGGAAATATTTTTCGTCCATCGGTTTTGACGGCCTGATCAAATGTGTCTTTTCCGGATTTGAATGCCGGCTGTGCGCAGGCGCAGACGTTCCGGTGCATGAACTGCGGTTCCATCCCTATCTCTTTCCCGTTGGACTGGGAGGCCTTCCTACCTTTTCAGAAGGCGGACATCCCGAGAAAGATGCCCTGGCATACTGGCTGCATGTGCGCCGGGCACTGGCCCGGCAGTGCGTGGACCGCATCGGCCTGGGCGGATACCTGCACCTGACGATCGGACAGGATGCTTTCAACAACACCATTGAGGAGATGGCCATCCAGTTCCGGAAGCTGAAGGAGCTCCACGCTCACGGAGCTCCCGCGGAGCTTCCGGTTACAGTGGCTGTGCTGCATACCTGGGGCGCCCTGCGCTCATGGACGCTTTCCGGTCATTTTCACGAGACGGACAGAAACCCTCTGATCCACGTGAACGAAGCGCTGTCCGGTCTGCCGGTAAAGGTTGTTTTCATTCATTTTGACGACGTGAAGAACGGTGCGCTGCGGGATGTGAACGTCCTGATCAATGCAGGCCGGGCAGGGGACGCCTGGAGCGGCGGAGATGCCTGGAAATCCCCTGAGGTCATCAGTGAAGTGACACGTTTCGTCGCAGAGGGCGGCAGCCTGATCGGGATCGGTGAACCTTCCGCAGCGGAAGGACTGGATACCCGCTTTGCTCTTGCCCATATTCTGGGCGTGGATCAGGATGACGGCTCCTATGCCTGCCATGCACCCTGGGAATTCGAGACAGAGATGAAAAATCCGTTCTTTGCTGCCGGAGAATCGGTCGGAAAGACGGAGGGAATCCGCCTGACGGATCCGGAAACCCTGGTGCTGAATGCCATCGGGGATACGCCGACCCTTACGATCCATTCCTTCGGACGCGGGAAAGCTGTCTATATGGGGAACTTCTTCTACAGCCCGGCAGGCGCGCGGATGCTGCTTGAGATGCTGATCTGGCTTACCGGAGCAGACGGAAGGGTATCCGGTATCAGCAACTGCCCGTGGGTGGAAGCAGCCTGGTTCCCGTCCGACCGTACGCTGCTAGCTATGAACAACAGCGAAGAACCCACAGACAGTGTGATTTGCTGCCCCGCAGGAGATGTTCCCGTACAGCTTCAGCCGATGGAAATGCAATTTCTCAGCCTGTAATAGAGGAGGAATTCTGATGTATCAGCCCGATGCGACCCGTTATGACCGGATGATCTACCGCCGCTGCGGAAACAGCGGCGTTAAACTGCCGCTGCTCTCCCTTGGCCTTTGGCACAACTTCGGAAATATCACGCCGTATACGACGCAGCAGGCTATGCTTCGTACCGCATTCGACTGCGGTATCACCCATTTTGACCTGGCCAATAACTACGGTCCGCCTTACGGCGAAGCGGAACGGAACTTCGGGCGCCTGATGGATGAAGACTGGCGGCCTCACCGGGACGAACTGTTCATTTCCACCAAAGCCGGATATGACATGTGGGCAGGCCCTTACGGAAACTGGGGAAGCCGGAAATACCTGATCTCCAGCCTTGACCAAAGCCTGAAACGGATGCGTGTGGATTACGTGGATCTGTTCTATCATCACCGGCCGGATCCGGAAACGCCTGTCGAAGAAACCATGGGGGCGCTGGACCAGATTGTCCGCAGCGGAAAGGCACTGTACGTGGGAATTTCAAATTATGGACCGGGAGAAACGGAAGCAGCCGTCCGGGAACTCCGGCGGCTTGGTACCCCCTGCCTGATCCATCAGCCCCGGTATTCCATGCTGGACCGGCATATTGAAAACGGCCTGACCGATGTACTCCGCAGGGAAAAGGTTGGCTGCATTGTGTTCCAGCCGCTGGCAGGCGGAATGCTGACCGGCAAATACCTGGACGGAATTCCTTCCGATTCCCGGATGGCCAGGGACAACCGGTTCCTGAAGCCCGACAGCCTGACGGAAGACACCGTGAAAAAGGTCCGGGCGCTGAAGGAAATCGCGGACGCCCGGGGACAGAAACTGCATCAGCTTGCGCTGCAATGGGTGCTGCGGGATGAAGTGATTACCTCTGCGCTCATCGGTGCCAGCCGTCCGGAGCAGATCCTGGACAATGCGCAGATCCTTACCGCTCCGCCGCTGACGGAGGATGAACTTCGCCGGATTGACGAAGTACTTTCATAAGGGACAGATACAAAACCGCCCGTTCCATGGAATTCAGGAACGGGCGGTTTTGTGATCCGGACCGGCGGCTGCGGTCAGTCCATCCGGAACATCAGCCGAAGCTTCGGCTGAGCGCCGGTTTCAGGATCCATCACCAGATCCAGGACATCCTCCATATAGTCGTTCCACCTGTCGACCACAGGGCTTCCGGCCTGGGTTTTTTCGGCGAATTCGATGCCTTTTTCACATTCGTAATATCCGAAAACATCCCGGCCGTCGCTCCAGATCGTATAATTCCTGATTCCGGCCTCCTTCAGCAGGGAAATCATTTCCGGCCAGATTTCGTCATGGCGGCGTTTGTATTCTTCCTGCATTCCTTCTTTGATACGGCCTTTCCACGCAAAACGTTCCATCCCGCGAACCTCCAATCCGTCTGATTTTTTTATATTTTCGGCGCTGCGCATGAAGCGCGCTTTACCAGTTCCCAGTCTGCTGTTTCCTGCTTGTTTTCGCCGCTGATCAGCAGCTGAACTGCCCGCGCACCGGCCTGCTGCTGGTGCGTGCTGATGCTTGTCAGCGGCGGAACCAGATAAGGGGAACAGAACAGGTCGTCACATCCGATGACGGACAGCTGATCAGGAACGGCGATATTCAGCTCCCTTGCGGAGGCCATGCATCCCATGGCGACCAGATCGTTCAGGGCAATGACTGCTGTGGGCCAGTATTCCGGCTTCAGGGAACTCAGCATCTTTTTCAGCGCCGCGGCGCCTTCTTCAGCGGTTCCCCGGCAGTACACCCGGTAGGAGGCGGTGTACGGCAGACGGGCATCCCGCAGTCCGTTTTCATAACCGACATCCCGGCGCAGGGGATCCTGATCCTCCTCCACTCCGCCGATAAAGGCGATTTTCTCATGGCCCAGAGAGGTCAGATAGCGGACGACTTCCCGCATCATTGCGGCGTTGTTGTTGGTCACCGCAGGGAAATCATAACCCGGGGGAACACAGCCGATCAGGACTACCGGCATATACTGCCGCAGTTCCCGAAGGGCGGAAAGCACCTCTTTTTCATGATCCGGCGGAAGGTACTCGACACAGACAATCAGTCCGTCCAGCCGCCGTTCGGCCAGCATAGCTGCAGGATCATATTCACGGGTATCCAGACTGGACCAGGGGAACAGGCTTACTGTATAGCCGTTTTTCCGGGCTTCTTCCTGCGCGCCGGTGAAAATCATCGCATAATGCGGATTCAGAAGCTTCGGCAGAATGATTCCGAGGGAGTAGGTTGTTTTGCTGGTCATTCCGCGGGCGATGGAACTGGGCCGGTAATTCCGGCGGTCAATAACTTACTGCACCTTCTTCCGGGTGGCTTCGGAAACATTGCTGTCACCGCGAATCACGCGGGATACCGTGGCGATGGAAACCCCGGCGTCCGATGCAATGTCATAGATGGTGATGTTTTCGCCGTTCATTCGGAACCCCTCTGTTCGCCGTAATGGCGTTATTTCAGGACGTACTGCCCTTGTAAGCATCATGTAAGCGCTATCATTATAGATGATTAAATTCTTCTGCGCAAGCGAAAAATGGTATTTATGGAAAAAAACAAAATATATATTGACATGAAAATGATTACTGATTATACTGAAAGCGCTATCATACCAAGCAAACAATACAACCAGGCAGGTGATCATTATGGCGGAAACCTATCGGCAGACAGCAGACCGGGTTCTGGCGATGCTGAAACACGCAGACGGGAATGATCCGTCCCGCGGCCATCTGACTATGAACAACTGGGAATGGCCTACGGGCGTTGCGCTCTACGGGATCTACAAGACCTATCAGCAGAGCGGGGACGCCTCCATTCTCGAATACCTGAAAGGCTGGTATGAAGACATGCTCTCCCGGGAGCAGCGTCCGCACCGGAATGTTAATACGGTGGCTCCCGTGCTGACACTGACCTGCCTGTATGACGAAACGGGAAACAAGGCGTATCTTCCGGAAATCGAAAGCTGGATTGACTGGGTCATGCACGAAATGCCCAGGACCGAATACGGCGGACTGCAGCACTGCACGGTGTGGAACAAGCATTACCAGCAGCTCTGGTGCGATACATTGTTTATGGTCTGTCTCTTCCTTGCCAAGGCCGGCGTAGTGCTGAAGCGGCCGGAACTGATTGAGGAAGCGGAATACCAGTTCCTGATGCATATCCGGTACCTGCAGAACAAGGTGAACGGTCTGTTCTACCATGGATGGACGTTTGACCGGCGGCACAATTTTGCCGAGGCATTCTGGGCCCGGGGGAACGCCTGGTTCACTGCCG
>JAEEGL015288463.1_pt1 | contig 12410 bp, 7 predicted proteins | sample 9134231 | NCBI WGS metagenome assembly JAEEGL01 (sample SAMN16246548, study PRJNA631951) | gut metagenome | biome: gut microbiome; feature: rumen; material: fiber-attached | host: Bos | place: Iran: Karaj | collected 2018-10 | reverse complement strand
GAGATCCTTAACACGTCCGCCTCTGATGAGGACGACACTGTGTTCCTGGAGCTTGTGTCCTATTCCGGGAATGTAAGCGGTAACTTCATACCCGTTGGAAAGTCTTACTCTGGCTACCTTACGCATAGCGGAGTTAGGCTTTTTAGGGGTAGCTGTTCTGACGGCTGTGCAGACACCTCTCTTCTGGGGAGCGGTAACATCTGTCGGAGCCTTCTTCAAAGTGTTCAGACCCTTCAAAAGTGCAGGAGCCTTGGACTTCTTTTCGGAAACCTCTCTTCCCTTTCTTACAAGCTGATTAAAGGTTGGCAATTCTTTTCACCTCCAATAGAATATTTTGCGGTTTACAGCCCGCAATACTAATTATTATACACAAAAATGCTCCAAAAGTCAATATTTTCTTGATTTTCGGAACATTTTTGTATATTTATCTTATTTTAACGAAATTGCATCCTCATTTTTGTACATTCTCGACAATACGTTTTCGCTTCCTTTGTCGTACAAAGGAAGTAGAATGGGAGTTTGAGGGAAGGGCAACGCCCTTTCCTCATGCGCGTAAGCGCCGTCTTGAGCGGCAGCGGCTTCTGTGCTCACTTACAGAGCCAGATGTGGCCGCTCAAGGGAGCTATGCGGCTGCCGCCGCCAAAATCGTGATATTCACCGGTCGCAAGATCGTCAGCACATCCATATCCCGCATCGAAATGCGCAATGTACTCGGAATTATCGGCATTTATCGCGATAAATACGCGCTGTCCGTCGTAATCACGCTGGATTATGCACTGCTTGTTGGTGAGGACGGGGATCTTCACATCGCCGTAGCAAAGCGCCTTACATTCGCGGTGAGCGTGCGCGAGGCGGGTGATAAGCCCGGTAAGGTCATTGCTCTCGGGCTTGTCGAGCGCGGGACGCAGTGCGGGGTCTCCCTCGCTCTTGTGAGCCTTAATGCCCCATTCACTGCCGTAATAGACGCAGGGGATGCCGGGCATACCGAACATCAGCGTATATGCGAGCGGCAGGTGTGCAGGGTTGTTGAAAACGCTCGCGGCGCGGGTAACATCGTGATTATCGAGAAAGTTCAGCAGGTGCAGACCGCGGTACTGGCACCAGTTCTCGGGGCCGAAGCGGTTCTTTATCGAATGGCAGATCTCGAACATATTCCCGCTGTTGAAGCTGGAGAACAGGCCCTTGTAGCACTCATAGTTAGTCGCGGAATGCAGCATCTCGGGATTCACCCAGCGCGAATAATCCCCGTGGAGAAGCTCGCCGAGCAGGAAGAAGTCCTCTTTCAGCCCGTCCGTGAAACCGCGAAGCCGTTTCAGGAAGTCGAAATCGAGGCAGTAAGCCACATCGAGACGAATGCCGTCGATGTTGAAATATTCTATCCAGTATTTCACCGCATCGAGAATGTGATCGACCACTGCGGGATTTTTCAGATTCAGCTTGACAAGGTCGAAGTTTCCTTCCCAGCCCTCGTACCACAGCCCGTCGTTGTAATTGCTGTTTCCGTCGAAGTTTATGTGGAACCAGTCTTTAAACGGGGAATCCCACCGCTTTTCGCACACATCGCGGAACTGCGGAAATCCGCGTCCTACATGGTTGAAAACTCCGTCAATGACTACCTTTATGCCATGCTCGTGAAGACTGTCAACGACCTTTTTGAAATCCTCGTTCGTGCCGAGGCGCGTGTCTATGCGCTTGTAATCACGGGTGTTGTAGCCGTGCGTGTCCGACTCGAAGACCGGCGAGAAATACACCGCGTTGCAGCCGAGCTTTTCGATATGCTCCGCCCAGTCGATCACTTTAAGTATGCGGTGCTCCGGCACACCGTCGTTTTCAAAAGGCGCTCCGCACATACCGAGCGGGTATATCTGATAGAATACCGCTTCGTAGCCCCAGTTCTTTTCGTTACTGCTCATATTATCCTTTTCCTTTCGGGAATTTGTGTACAATTCTGAACACAAATATAATTATACCACAATTGTATTGTCTTGTCAACCGAACCCGGCTTTCTCTCCCCTGCTCCGGGTAATCAGTCACAAAAAACATTCCCCCAAAAAGGGGGAATGTCACATAAACTATTACTGCTGAGCGTTTTCAGTCTGCTCCTCGGGTGTTTCCTCGGAAGCAGCCGCTTCTTCGGAAGCGCCGGCTGCCGCCGCTTCTTCTGAGTCCTCGTGCTCCTGCTTCATACCCGTACCTGCGGGAATGAGCTTACCGATGATGACGTTCTCCTTCAGACCGATGAGGTGATCGACCTTACCGTGTATAGCGGCATCGGTGAGAACTCTCGTGGTCTCCTGGAAGGAAGCCGCCGACATAAAGCTGTCGGTCGCAAGAGAAGCCTTTGTGATACCGAGCAGAACGGGCGAGAATACGGGATCCTGTATCTCTTCGCCGTTAGCGCGTCTTTCTGCGAGCTCTTCGAATATCTTTGCGATCTCGTTCTTGTCAACGGTCGCACCGGGCAGCAGATACGAATCACCGGGATCGTCGATACGCACCTTGCGCATCATCTGACGGACAATGACCTCGATATGCTTATCGTTGATATCAACACCCTGCAGGCGGTAAACCTTCTGAACTTCACTGATGATGTAGTTCTGAACGGCCTGTTCGCCCTTGACGAGCAGGATATCATGCGGGTTGATCGAACCTTCGGTCAGCGGATCGCCGGCTTCGACGACATCGCCCTCCTCTACCTTTATCCTGTAACCGAACGGTATCGGATACTGCTCCGAAGTGCCGTCCTCGGCAGTGATTATGGCGTGGCGTGTCTTCTTGATCTCCTCGAAGGAGACCTTACCGCCTATTCTCGTGATAATAGCGCTGGATTTCGGTCTGCGGCTCTCGAAAAGCTCCTCAACACGCGGAAGACCCTGTGTGATATCTTCTGCGTTCGCGATACCGCCGGTGTGGAAAGTACGCATCGTAAGCTGTGTACCGGGCTCACCGATAGACTGAGCGGCAATGATACCTACAGCCTCGCCTATGGTAATGGGCTTTCCGTTCGCAAGCGACGAGCCGTAGCACTTCGCGCAGACACCGTGCTTTGCGGCACAGGTGAGCAGCGAGCGGATGCGGACCTTGGTGGCGCCGCTCTTGATAATCGCCTTTGCGTCGGCGTCATTGATGAGCTTATCCTTGGAAACGAGCACGTTGCCGTCCTTATCGAGGAAATCCTGAGCGAGGTATCTTCCGACAAGTCTCTCCTGCAGCGACTCGATCTTTTCGTTGCCTTCGCAGATCTCGTAAACTTCGATACCCTCGGTGGTGCCGCAGTCTTCCATTCTGATGATGACCTCCTGCGATACATCGACCAGACGGCGGGTAAGATAACCCGAGTCAGCGGTACGCAGCGCGGTATCGGCAAGTCCCTTTCTCGCACCACGGGAGGAGATGAAGTATTCCATGATGTTAAGACCTTCACGGTAGTTGGCTCTGATCGGGATCTCGATAGTCTCACCGGAAGTATTCGCGATAAGTCCGCGCATACCGGCAAGCTGTCTGATCTGGTTGATAGAACCACGGGCACCGGAGTCCGCCATCATGAATATCGGGTTGTATTTATCGAGGTCGCGCGTAAGAGCGTCGGAAACCTTGTTGGTGGCATCGTTCCAGACCTCGAGAACGGCGTTCTTTCTTTCCTGGTTGGAAATGAAGCCGCGGGAGAATTCCTTGTTGATCTCGATTACCTGATCGTCCGCTTCCGCGAGGAACTGTTTCTTCTCGGGAGGAATGGACGCATCGCATACGGCAACGGTGATAGCCGCCTTGGTGGAGTACTTGTAGCCGAGCGCCTTTACCTTATCGAGCACCTGTGCGGTCATCGCGGTGCCGTGGTTCTTGATGCAGGCATCAATTATCTGGCCGAGCTGTTTCTTGCCGACCTTGAAGTCTATCTCGAGGTCGAGAGCCTTTTCGGGGTCGCTTCTGTCAACGAAGCCGAGATCCTGCGGGATGTTCTCGTTGAAGATGATCCTTCCCACGCTGGTGAGAATGAACTTGGATATCTTCTCCTCGCCTATCTCCTTAGTCACCTTTACCCAGATAACGTCGTGTATCGAGATGAAGCCGTCCTGGTAAGCCATGAGCGCTTCGTTGAAGTCGCGGTAAACGAGCTTCACGCTGCCCATCATCTTATCGCACCATTCAAGCTTTTCCTTTATCTTAATGCCTTCCTCGTCGTCCTTGGACTTATGGCTCTTGAGCTCGCCGTTGAGGCGGTCTTTCTCGGAATTGAGCCACTCATACATCTGCACGGGGCCGGATACCTTGCCTTTGAGTTCATCAAGGTCGTACTGTAATGTGAGGTAGTACGAGCCGAGCACCATATCCTGCGTAGGAACGGTGACGGGCTTACCGTCGGAAGGCTTGAGCAGGTTCTTTGCCGCAAGCATGAGGTTTCTCGCCTCATCCTGGGCTTCCTCGGAAAGAGGCAGATGCACTGCCATCTGGTCACCGTCGAAGTCCGCATTGAACGCTGTACATACGAGCGGGTGGAGCTTTATCGCGCGACCCTCGACGAGTACCGGCGAGAATGCCTGGATACCGAGTCGGTGCAGTGTAGGCGCACGGTTGAGCAGTACGGGATGATCCTTGATAACGTCCTCGAGAACATCCCAGACCTCGTCCTTTGCGCGATCGACCATTTTACGCGCGCTCTTGATGTTGTTGGAAAGTCCGCGTGCTACGAGCTCCTTCATCACGAACGGCTTGAACAGCTCTATCGCCATTTCCTTCGGCAGACCGCACTGATCCATTTTAAGATCGGGGCCTACGACGATAACGGAACGTCCGGAGTAGTCAACACGCTTACCGAGCAGGTTCTGACGGAAACGTCCCTGCTTGCCCTTCAGCATATCCGAGAGGGATTTGAGCGGTCTGTTGGAAGGTCCCGTTACCGCTCTGCCATGTCTGCCGTTGTCGATAAGCGCATCAACGGCTTCCTGGAGCATTCTCTTCTCGTTTCTGATAATAATGTCCGGAGCTTTCAGCTCGAGCATCTTTTTAAGTCTGTTGTTACGGTTGATGACCCTTCTGTAAAGATCATTAAGGTCACTTGTGGCAAATCTGCCGCCGTCGAGCAGTATCAGCGGGCGCAAATCGGGCGGAATGATCGGTACCACATCGAGTATCATCCACTCGGGGCGGTTTCCGCTCTGTCTGAACGCTTCGATAACGTCAAGGCGTTTGAGCAGCTTGACGCGCTTCTGACCCTGCTGGGTATCCTTGAGCTCGTCTTTGAGCTCCTTTGCGAGCTTTTCGATGTCGATCTCCTGCAGCAGCACCTTGATAGCCTCGGCGCCCATACCGGCCTGGAAATCGTCCTCATAGCGCTCACGCATATCGGCATATTCCTTTTCGGTGAGGAGCTGACCTTTTGTGAGCACGGTGTCACCGGGGTCAGTGACGATATATTTTGTGAAGTAGAGCACTTCTTCAAGACGCTTGGGGGATATATCGAGCACCTGTCCTATGCGGGACGGTGTGCCCTTGAAGTACCAGATGTGCGATACCGGAGCCGCGAGCTCGATATGCCCCATACGCTCACGTCTTACCTTGCTTCTGGTGACCTCAACGCCGCAGCGCTCGCAGATCTTGCCCTTGAAGCGGATGCGCTTGTACTTTCCGCAGGCACACTCCCAGTCCTTCTGCGGTCCGAATATCTTTTCGCAGTAAAGACCGTCTCTCTCGGGCTTCTGTGTTCTGTAGTTAATGGTCTCGGGACGTTCAACGACGCCGTAGCTCCATGCGCGTATCTGATCGGGCGATGCAAGTCCGATCTTTATTGATTCAAAAACGTTAGCCAATTTCACAAACCTCAATTCTGTAAATTCGGCGTATCCCGCGTCGTGCCTGCCCGGAACAGTATGCTCCTGACATCGGCATTGTCATACAACGCGGGGGTGCCGCCTGACCAAAAGATATATCAATTACGCTTTATCAGTCGATCTCGTCGTCGAAATCCGAGTCACCTTCGCTCTCGATGCTCTCGTCGAACTCATCGTCGTCGAACTCGTCATCGTCGTAGTCGGTATCGTCATCGAAGCCGTCGTCCTCATCATCCGCAGCGCCGCTGAAATAATCGTCGTCAGCGTCACCGATGATGTAGGAGTCGGAGAGCTCGCTCTCGTCGATCTCGTAGTTGAAGTCGTCGGGGCTTACCACACCACCGTTGTCGTCGTCGTCGAAGGTCTGCTTCATATCGATCTCTTCGTTGTTCTCGTCAAGTATCTTGATATCGAGACCGAGCGACTGGAGTTCCTTGATAAGAACGCGGAAGGACTCCGGAACACCGGGCTTCGGAACGGGATCGCCCTTTACGATAGCCTCATAGGTCTTTACACGACCCACTACGTCGTCGGACTTGACCGTCAGTATCTCCTGCAGCGTGTATGCCGCGCCGTATGCTTCGAGCGCCCATACTTCCATCTCACCGAAGCGCTGGCCGCCGAACTGAGCCTTACCGCCGAGCGGCTGCTGCGTTACGAGAGCGTACGGACCGGTGGAACGTGCGTGGATCTTATCGTCAACGAGGTGATGCAGCTTGAGGTAGTACATATAGCCGACGGTAACGAGGCTGTCGAACTTCTCACCCGTTCTGCCGTCTGTGAGCTGCGTTTTGGCCTCCTGCGTCATGGGTATCTTCGAGAAGTCTATCTCGGGACTGTCCTTGCCGACATAATCGGATCTCTGCGCATCCGCCATAGCGAACATCTCGCGGATATCGGCTTCGTGAGCGCCGTCGAATACAGGGGTCATAACCTTCCAACCGAGCGCCTTCGCAGCATAGCCGAGGTGAACTTCAAGCACCTGACCGATGTTCATTCGGGAAGGAACGCCGAGCGGGTTCAGAACGATGTCGAGCGGAGTTCCGTCGGGCAGGAAAGGCATATCCTCCTGATGCAGGATGCGGGATACGACGCCCTTGTTTCCGTGACGGCCCGCCATCTTGTCGCCGACCGATATCTTTCTCTTCTGCGCGATGTAGCAGCGTACCGCCATATTGACGCCTGCTGCGAGTTCATCGCAGTTCTCGCGTGTGAATACCTTGACATCCACGATAACGCCGCTCTCGCCGTGCGGTACACGCAGGGAGCTGTCGCGCACTTCTCTTGCCTTCTCGCCGAAGATAGCTCTCAGGAGCCTCTCTTCCGCGGTAAGCTCGGTCTCGCCCTTGGGGGCTACCTTGCCGACAAGTATATCGCCGGAATGCACTTCCGCGCCTATTCTGATGATACCGTTCTCGTCTAGGTCTTTCAGAGCGTCCTCGCTGAGGTTGGGGATGTCTCTTGTTATCTCTTCGGGTCCGAGCTTGGTGTCTCTGCACTCGAGCTCGTATTCCTCGATATGGATAGATGTGTAAACGTCGTTATATACAAGCTTCTCGTTTATAAGGACGGCATCCTCGTAGTTGTAGCCCTCCCATGTCATAAAGCCGATAAGCGCGTTCTTGCCGAGGGATATCTCGCCCTGGCTGGTAGCGGGGCCGTCCGCTATTACCTGACCCTCCGTGACTCTGTCGCCCTTGTTGACAATAGGACGCTGGTTCACGCAGGTTCCCTGGTTGGAGCGCTTGAACTTGATGAGCTTGTACTTTCTTTCTACGCCCTGATCGTTCTTTACAGCGATCTCGTCCGCCGTAACGCGTGTTACGGTGCCGTCTTCCTTTGCCAGCACGCATACGCCCGAGTCCACCGCGGCCTTGTATTCCATACCTGTGCCGACTATAGGATTCTGCGTTACCATGAGCGGAACTGCCTGTCTCTGCATGTTCGCGCCCATAAGTGCACGGTTCGCGTCATCGTTCTCAAGGAACGGGATCATTGCCGTAGCGACGGAAACGACCATTTTAGGCGAAACGTCCATGAAGTCCACCTGATCGCGGGCAACTTCGAGGATCTCGTCCTTACGTCTTGCGGTAACACGCTTTCTCGCGAAGCAGCCGTTCTCATCGAGCGGTTCGTTCGCCTGCGCTACCGTGTACAGATCCTCGACATCGGCAGTCATGTAAACGACCTCGTCGAGCACCTTGCCGGTTCCGCGCTCAACTCTGCGGTACGGAGCCTCAATAAAGCCGTACTCGTTGATACGCGCGAACGAAGCGAGGTAGGAGATAAGTCCGATGTTAGGGCCTTCCGGCGTCTCTATCGGGCACATACGTCCGTAGTGCGAGTAGTGAACGTCGCGGACCTCAAATCCGGCACGGTCTCTCGAAAGACCGCCGGGGCCCAGCGCGGAGAGTCTTCTCTTGTGAGTGAGCTCTGCGAGCGGGTTGTTCTGATCCATGAACTGTGACAGCGGCGAGGAGCCGAAGAACTCCTTGATAGCCGCGACCACGGGTCTGATATTGACTAAGTTGTTGAGGGATATCTTCTCGGTATCCTGCTGTAAGCCTATTCTCTCGCGGATAACGCGCTCCATTCTCGTGAAACCGATACGGAACTGGTTCTGCAGCAGCTCACCTACCGAGCGGATACGTCTGTTGCCGAGGTGGTCGATATCGTCAACGGTACCGATGCCCTCGCACAGGTTGATGAAGTAGCTCACGCTCGCGAGGATATCCTCGGGGGTGATGTGCTTCGGAACGAGCTCTTCCGCTCTTTCACGCAGTGCATTCTCAACATCCTCGGCGTTGTCGAACTCGTCGAGTATCTCATGCAGCACGGACGCGAAAACGCGCTCGTTGATGCCGTATTTGAGCGGGTCGATATCGCCGTAGCCCTCTTCCTCGAGGTAGGGCTTGATGTCAACGGTACCGTTGCCTATAACCTTGACAGGCTCGTTCTCGGTAACGATGCTTACCTCGGTAACACCCGCCTGCTCAATATCTGCGGCAAGCTCGGGGGAAACGTATGTGCCTTCCTCGGCTATCAGCTCACCGGTGTAGGGATTGATGACCGTTGCGGCGAGTTTATGCCCGGTAATTCTGTTGGATACACCGAGCTTCTTGTTGAACTTATATCTTCCGAAACGGGAAAGATCGTATCTCTTTGCGTCGAAGAACAGGTTGTTCAAGTGAGTTTCGGCGGATTCCACCGTCGGAGGTTCACCGGGGCGCAGCTTCTTATATACTTCAAGGAGCGCTTCTTCCCTGTTCTGCGTGGTATCCTTCTGGAGCACGGTCTGACGGATGCGCTCGTCCTCGCCGAAGAACGCCTCAAGATCCTTGTTCTCGCCAAGGGGCTTGCCGTGACTCATTCCGAGCGCGCGTACAAGTGTCGTTGCGGGGATCTTTCTGTTCTTGTCTATACGAACATAGAACACGTCGTTGCTGTCCATTTCGTATTCGAGCCACGCACCGCGGTTCGGGATGACCTGCGAGGTGAAGAGCTTCTTACCGGTCTTGTCGTACTCAAAGTCAAAATACACGCCGGGCGAACGGACGAGCTGTGATACGATAACTCGCTCCGCGCCGTTGATAACGAAGGTACCGCTGTCTGTCATCAGCGGGAAATCGCCCATGAATATCTCACTCTCGGCGACCTCACCTGTCTCTTCGTTACGCAGTCTTGCCTTTACTCTCAGCGGAGCCGCATAGGTAACGTCACGTTCCTTGCACTCCTCGATGGTGTACTTGGGCGTTTCGTCGATCCTGTAATCAACGAAGCTCAGCACAAGCTTGCCGTTTGAATCGGTTATCGAGGAGATGTCACTGAACACCTCTTTGATACCCTCGTCCAGGAACCACTTGTATGAGTTCTTCTGTATCTCGATCAGGTTCGGCATTTCGATAGCCTCATTGATCTTGGAAAAACTCATTCGGGTAGTTGTACCCATTTGCACCGGCTTTACATTCACCATTGGCTTAGATCACTCCTTATTTTGTTGAAGATCCGCTTGAATTTTGTTCGGTTTCGATTAGTATGACCATTATAATTCAGTATTTTATTATACTACAAATCGAGGCGCTTGTCAAGAAAAATTTTACAATTTTTAAAAGTTTTTTCTGTCCGGACAGAAACGCGGAAATTGAAAACAACTTCTATTATAATAGTGTAAGATTCTTAATTGACAATTAAGGTGTCCTCTTCGCGGACGTATCAGAATCGTGACAAATCCCGTAAGTCCCGTCACCGCAGCCAGGTTCTGCTGATCGCGGCCCGCTGTACGGTTCTTTGCCGCTGCGGGGAACGACATGAGCACGCACACAATGAGCGGGACTATCAGTAAAATGAGTTTCTTCATACGGTTGTCTCCTTTCGATTATAAAGACAGCGCCGACACTGCTGCATCGACGCTGAGATTATCGGATATCGTTATCGAGCTTGTATAACTCTCTGTACAGCTCGAAATCAAGACGTAGCACGTTTATTACTGTATCTTTTGTAACTGCCACGCTGGGCGTTTCTGCTAACTCTGCAAGCAGTTCTGCTTTTTCAATCAGTTTTGCCCTGTATTTTTCTTTTGTCATTTTAGGATATTCCATTTTGTCTGCCTCCTTTTGGGCATAAGAAAACCGCTCACGGGGTGGGCGGTTTATAATTATTATGCTGTAAGTTCAAGCGGTTTTAATATCTGCGATTTTTTCAAGATCTGCTTCACCAAAACTTCCCCAGTCAAAACTGGCTTCTTCTTCCCACTCTACTGCGTATGAATGGGGAAGTGTTTCTGAAACATCAACGATCTCACCTTTTTTTCCAGTTCCCTTGATTATTACTTTGTCGCCAAGATTTAACATATTACACACTCCCTTCCTTATCAAATGCGGTAATAAATCGTGCAAAATTTGTACCGTGATCAATTTGCCAACCAGTTAAGAACATATGCTTTTCAGTAATTCCAATTTGAGTAAAGATATTAAAACATATATCTCCCTTAATTTTACCTTCCTTGATATCAACACGAGCATCATTATCAAAAGCGTTTTTTAACTGGCTTCTTAAAACATCTCCATCTTTGGTAGTAAATCCAACATCTCTAAAATGATCCCAATGTTTACCATTAGGACTAAGACAAAAGCCTTCTATTTTTGAATCAGCTATAACAAATTCAGTCGTTTTCATAACTTTTTCAGTCATGTATTCATTTGTCATACCTTCTAACTCTTTTGTCAGCATATCATTTTCCGTCGTTTCTTCTTTTCCTACTACTATTATACCACGATTATCAGAATTGTCAACACTCTCGGCAGAATTTTCCGTTGTTCCGATCTGTTCCCGTTCTGCTATCATCTGGTCAAGCCTCTGCTCGATATCCTCGATAGACGTACCTTCAAGCATTCTGTCGATATCAGCCTGGATGTCTTCAAACATCTGCTGCGGGATTGTCACCTTGCACCGGCAGAACGGGTGCATAGGCGGGCAGTTTACGCCCACAACAGCGTCCTCTATCCTGAAGCGCTCGCCGTCGAGGTCGTCGCAGGTGTGGCACACGCCGTCGGCGTTCTCTCCGAGAGAAGCAAACTCGTACTCGTCAAATCCCGCGTCCTTCATGCCTTTGAGCTCGGCCTGATTGATGCAGTAGTTGTGCTCCGTGCGGACTACTCGCCGTGCGTAACAGGCACAAAGCCTCCGATAGATTTTTAGATTTATCGCCGAAGGCGATACCAAAATTGTCAATTGTCAATTATCAATTATCATTCGCCATTTTCTTGGCTGTTTAATCAACTTCTTGTATGAATTGCACAGAAACGCGCAGAAATGTGGAGAAAGATTTTACGTTCGAATACATAAAAAACGCGTCAAAAAATTGTCAAAACACTTGATATTCCTTGCCAAATCTTGTATAATATTAAAGGTCGGATACTTTTGCCGGAAGGTAAAAGTTGTTCCCAAAAAGAAATTTTCATTTTTCAGGAGGAATCTCACAATGGCAGTTAAAGTTGCAATCAATGGTTTCGGTCGTATCGGTCGTCTCGCTTTCAGACAGATGTTCGATGCAGAAGGCTATGAGATAGTTGCTATCAACGATCTTACAAAGCCCTCTATGCTCGCTCACCTTCTCAAGTATGATACCGCACAGGGCGGTTACTGCGGAAAGATCGGCGAAGGCACACACACCGTTACGGCTAACGACGATGACAATACTATCACAGTTGACGGCAAGACACTGAAGATCTACGCTGAAAAGGACGCTAAGGATTGTCCTTGGGGCGCTCTCGGCGTTGACGTTGTTCTCGAGTGCACAGGTTTCTACTGCTCGAAGGACAAGTCCCAGGCTCACATCGACGCAGGTGCAAAGAAGGTCGTTATCTCCGCTCCCGCCGGCAATGACCTCAAGACTATCGTTTATTCCGTAAACGAGAAGACACTTACAGCAGACGACAAGATCATTTCTGCTGCTTCCTGCACAACAAACTGCCTCGCTCCCATGGCTGATACTCTTAACAAGTATGCTCCCATCCAGAGCGGTATCATGAGCACTATCCACGCTTACACAGGCGACCAGATGATCCTCGACGGTCCTCACAG
>JAEEGL014257203.1_pt1 | contig 12410 bp, 9 predicted proteins | sample 9134231 | NCBI WGS metagenome assembly JAEEGL01 (sample SAMN16246548, study PRJNA631951) | gut metagenome | biome: gut microbiome; feature: rumen; material: fiber-attached | host: Bos | place: Iran: Karaj | collected 2018-10 | reverse complement strand
TTGACTATTGGAATTTTTGCTGATGAAATAATTTATTACATTCCATTTATAAACAGTTTGAGAGAAATGTTTATGTATGGCTTATGGTTTGTTTTTTTTGGAAGTATTTTGTCAGCAATTGGCATAATGAAATTGATAAATTTAACTCGCGAGGATATTCCTTATGTTTTTAAGTCCTACACCATACCTTTGCTTATCGTTGTTTACAATGTGTTGCCACATAAAAATCCAACTCATTATGTGCTTGTTGTTTCAATCTTATTTTTATTGTTTTTTACAGCGTGTTGCTTTACAAAGAAACAATTGTCACTCGTTATTCTTGCTTTATTGTCTCTTTCGATAAGTGTAAAATATGTTAGAAAAATTGGCAACCACAAATTTTCAGGCCTCACAGCAATAAGAAAGGTGGCAAAAACAAATGCAATAAATCAAAAGTCATTTTCAAAACTGCCTATTGAAAATTTTCAAAAAACGCATACTGTAGGAATCTCCTGTTATCCAACAAACCAGGGGGGCGTTCTAGGAATCAGTGAAGTTTGTAATTATGCAAATCCTGTTGATGAACTTGCGGTAAATACTCATTTAAGGATAGGCTTGAGCAAAAGAAGCCAGCTCCAAAATATAAAATATTTTTTTATAAATGAAAACAATAATAATGATTTCCTCTCTTGGTTTGAAGGTGAACACCAAAATATAAAAAATACTTGTAAAAATTTAACATTTATCAACAATTGGACCGGAGATGAAACTGCCAATGCAAGAGTATACCATGCACAAACATTTGGTCCTGCGTGGTTTGTTGACAATTACAGCTTTTATAATGACGATGCTTATGCAATCAGCTTTATAAATAATTCTGCATCGGATTTAAGCAAGCAAGTTCTTGTTGATGAACGATGCATCTCAAAAAAGCAAAAAAGTATGCTAGCTTCAATTTCTCCCGTCAAAGATTTTAATGTCGATGTAGCTGTGTTTACGGCTAATAAAATATCCTATACAGTTTGGACAGATGCAAACTCCATTTTGGTGACATCTGAAGTATTCAACAAAGGATGGAGGGCATATATTGACGACACAACAACAGGCATTCTAAGAGTTGATTATTCTAATAGAGGCGTTTTTGTTCCAGCGGGTAAACATACAATAACTTTTGTTTATCTGCCAACAGAGTTTGTCGTTGGTTGTGTAGGTGTGTTGGTGGCTGTTGGTTTAATATTTATGCTTTTGTTTTTATCCAAAACATACCGAAGGCTTGTTTTTTTCAACAGTATATTTTAATTCAGGAGTCTTTTATATGAGTATTGTCAAAAGCGAAAATTCCCAATTTTTTACAAAAAGAATTAGTTTTTCTTCTCGTTTTATGCGGAGTTATGACTACCTCATCGTCGGCTCCGGTCTTTACGGTGCGACTTTCGCTTATCTTGCAAAACAGCATGGCAAAAAAAAATGCCTTGTAATCGAAAAACGCCATGAAGTCGGTGGAAACATCCGCTGTCAGAACATCGAAGGAATTAATGTACACACTTACGGCGCGCATATCTTTCACACTTCAAACAAAAAGGTCTGGGATTTTGTAAATCAGTTTGCAGAATTCAACCGTTACACCAATTCTCCAGTCGCAAATTATCACGGAAAACTCTACAACCTGCCGTTCAATATGAACACTTTCTACGCTATGTGGGGCGTAACGACTCCGGAACAGGCTCGCGCAAAAATTGAAGAGCAGAAAGCTAAGGCAAATATCACCGAGCCTAAAAATCTTGAAGAGCAGGCAATTGCGCTTGCAGGCCGCGACATCTACGAAATTCTTGTAAAAGAATACACCGAAAAACAGTGGGGTAGGTCTTGTACAGAGCTTCCGCCTTTCATCATCAAGCGCCTTCCCGCGCGCTTTACCTTTGACAACAATTATTTTAATGATTCTTATCAGGGAATTCCGATTGGCGGATACAACAATCTGATTTCAGGCCTGCTTGAAGGAATTGAAGTCGTTACTGACACGGATTTCTTTTCTGAGCGCGAAAAGTGGGAATGCGTTGCAGAAAAAATTGTTTTTACTGGCAAAATCGATGAATTTTTTGATTACAGATTCGGAAAACTTGAATACCGGACTGTCCGTTTTGAGACAGAAACCCTTGACGTGCAAAATTATCAGGGAAATGCCGTAATCAACTACACGAGCCATGATGAGCCTTACACCAGAATTATCGAGCACAAGCATTTCGAGGTAGAAAATCCATCTTACCAGAACAACAAGACTGTAATCTCAAAAGAATTTTCTTCTGAATGGACTGACGGCTCCGAGCCGTTCTATCCGGTGAATGACGATAAAAATTCTGCGCTCTACAAAAAATATGCTGAGCTTGCAGAAAAAACTGAGAATGTGATTTTCGGTGGCCGTCTTGCTGAATATAAATATTATGACATGGACGATGTGATTGAAAAGGCGATGAATGATTTTGAAAGGCTGGGGTTATGATGAGCGATGTCCTTTATGTAGTTCTTCCGGCTTACAACGAGGAAGAGAATATCGAGTCGGTCGTAAAAAGCTGGTATGAAGTTCTAGATGGAAAAGATGAGGCTTCTCGGATTGTGATTGCTGACAGCGGAAGCAAGGATAAAACACACGAAATTCTGACAAACTTGCAGAAGTCTTTTCCTAAACTTGAAGTGCTTAGTGATACGGGGAGATACCACGGCGAAAAAGTCATCGCCCTTTATGACCATGCTATAAAACACGGGGCAGACTGGATTTTTCAGACGGATTCTGACGGACAGACAAATCCTGATGAGTTCGATGCTTTTTGGAATCTTCGTACAGAATATGATGGAATCTTCGGAGAGCGCACTGTGCGTGGTGACGGAAAAGACCGTGCCTTTGTTGAAAAAGTCGTATGCTTTTTGTTGAGGCTTTACTTTGGCGTAAAAGTTCCTGATGCGAATGCTCCGTTTAGATTGATGAAAACCGAAGTAGTCAAAAAATACCTTTATAAAATGGCGAGTGACTACAATATTCCAAACATCATGATGACTACATACTTTGCCTGTTATGGCGAAAAAATGACTTTCAAGGAGATTTCGTTCAAGCCGCGGCAGGGTGGAGTCAATTCAATCACTATCTTGAAAATCGTAAGAATCGGCTGGAAGGCACTTGGTGACTTTAAGAAGTTTAAGAGAGGAATGAAAGATGTGGATCGCTGATTTATTCAGAAGATATAAGAGTTTCATCGCATATGTTTTCTTTGGAATCTGCACGACTTTGGTGAATCTTTTTTGCTACAGACTGTTTTATTTTGTCCTTGGAATTTCAAATGTTCCGTCGACGGTGATTGCATGGCTTTTTGCGGTTTTATTTGCTTTCATCACTAATAAACTCTGGGTTTTCGAAAGCAAATCATTTGCAATCACAACACTTTTGCCTGAGCTTGTAAAGTTTTTTATATGCCGCGTTGCAACCGGCCTCCTTGATGTTTTGATAATGTGGATTGCCGTAGACAAAATGAAGTGGAACGCAATGGCCTGGAAGTTGATAAGCAATGTCCTTGTAATCGTACTCAATTACGTTGCGAGCAAACTTGTGATTTTTGTAAAAAGAGGAAAGTGAAAAATGGAAAAACAAGTTTTACGGAAAGGAAGATTGTTTAGTTTTGTTGGGGGCATTTCAAAATATGAATTTGCGCTAAGCGTTTTGGTGATGGTGATTGCTTTTTTCGTTTTCTTTATGGATGGGCTTAATGAAATCACTTATTTCGTTCCTGAATTCGATGATGGATATAATGCAACTGTTGCTGCGAATTTTGCGCGGTATGGTGAGTATAAGGTTTCGTATCCGAAAGACATCACGTTTTACAACATAATAACGACAGGTTCTCCGATGCTTTTGCCGGCAGCGATTCTATATAAAATATTCGGTATTTCTGAAATAACTACAGGAATTGTTCCTCTCGTTTATTCGAGCCTTTCGCTGGTACTTGTTTTTGTATTGCTCTGCAACTGCTGGGGGAATGTAAAAGGCCGTTATGCAGTTTCTGCACTGCTTACTCTGACATTTTTTTTCTCAAAAAGCTGGCTTGATTATGTGGCGAAGTTTTTGCAGGGAGAAGCTGCGAGTGCATTTTTCCTTTTGCTTGCACTTTTGTTTCTTCAACTGTTTTATACTGGGAAAAAACGCCTGTTTTTGTTTCTGGCTGGTTTTTTTGTTCCTCCGGCATTTCTTACAAAAACTGCGATGATTTTTTTCGTCGTCGTCTTTTCAGGCCTGATATTTCTTGACGGTTTTTTCTTAAAGCAGATAAAAAAAAGGAATGTAGCGGATTATCACCTTGGATTTTTGTTGGGATTTGTATTTTTCGATTTTTTCAAGCTGATTACACTCGGTGGATTTAAGCCTTACGGTCAGTGGTGGGTTAATGAAGTAAAAAATATGCTGAATCAATCTTCAGGAATCGACTTTACTTATTCATTCGGAATGAAGTTTTCTTATTTAAAAGACATCTTGTGGCACAACAATTATTTCTGCCTTTTTTTAATGACGCTTCCTGTCCTAGTGTATTTTTTTTATGTTGCACAGTGCCTTTTAAGAAAAAAAGAAGTTGATGAAAAATTTTCGGTTATTCGTTTTGCTGGATTGGGTGGAGCTTCTCTCCTGTGGTATTTTCTTTTTTTTGGAGGAAGAGGGCTCATTTATGCAAGACGGCATTCTGTGAACGCAATGTTCATAAAGCTTGCTTTTGTATGGTTTCTGGGATTTCTAATCTTTATGGTTTTGAAATTGAATCGTGAAAGGCAGTTTTCCCCGCAAAAAAAAGTTTTCTCTGCAGTTTTAATCATCTCTTTGTTTTACCTGTTTGTGCCTTTTGGCCGTTTCAAATCAATGGCCTCTAAATTTATCGATAAAGAAAACTCAGAGCCTGAGCTTATGCAATTGACCAAAGGATTCATTAATAAAGTTTCCCTTTTGCCTGAAAATGCAGAGCTTTATTGTTATTCTTGGTGGCAGGAACCGATTGTAACTTTATATCTGGATAGAGTCATATTTGATATTTCTGAAGGTATGAAAGCGGAGAATCAGGGAGAGAGCTATTTTATTGTAGGCCGCCTCATTCACGGCATTACAAAAAAAGAACTTGAACAAAAGCTCGGAAAAAAACTTGTTAAAATAGATGGAGTAGATTTCACTAAATATGCAAATCCGTATTATTCAGTTGAGGATTTGGATTTGTGCTCGATTTATAAAATCGAGCAGCTTGACTAGAAATAGCTTTGTCGCAGTAATTTTCCGTCAATCGTATACAGACTGACTTTAACGCTTTTGCCCTCTGATTCAAGAATTCCGCAGGTTTTGCCGTCGTCGCATTTTGGGAGTGAGATTGAGCCTGGGTTAAAATAAAAAAGACCGTTTTCTTCTTCCATTAAAGTGACGTGGGTGTGGCCCGAAAGGACAATTGTTCCTTTTGAAAGCCAGGAAGAAAGTTCTTCGCGGCTGTAAAGGTGTCCGTGGTGCAGGAAAATCCGGCGGATTCCTTCTGCTGCAGGAAGGGCGATTGTGCTGTAAGAAGCAAGGCATGGAAAATTAAGCATCATCTGGTCAACTTCACTGTCGCAGTTTCCGCGCACGCAGATGATTTTGTCCTTGCGCTCATTCAACAGCTCGGCGGTCTTCTTTGTGTTCCAGCCGTCAGGAAGTGGATTGCGCGGGCCGTGATTGAGGTAGTCGCCTAAAAGGATGATTGCATCACATTCTTTTTCAAAGGAAGCGAAGGCTTTTTCAAGGCTTTCTGCGCTTCCGTGGATGTCAGATAAAACAAGGAATTTCATTATTACTCCAAAAAAAAGCTGTCCCACAAAATGTGAGGCGGTTATAAAATTTAATCGGCTAGGGCATGGAGCACCGCCGTCAGGCGTTCCGAAGCGTAGCGTAGGAATGAAGCGTCAGCATAAGTGCGTAACGCCCGACCCCACGCAAGTGGGGTAGCCGCCAAAAAGGCACAGCGAGAATTTTACCTTGCAAAATTCTCGTCAGGAACAAAAATCTACAAAAGAATTTTTGGTTCCCTACATTCTGTCCAAATATGGTACGAGAACGAGGTTCATCGCATCCTTGAGGACGTGGAGGGTTGCCGCTGCGAGTGCAAGTCGCGCTTCTTTTAGGTCGGTTGACTGTGCGGTCATGATAGGGCACTGCTGGTAGAACTTTGAGAAGAGTTTTGCGATGTCGTAGAGATAGTTCGCCATGACGGAAGCATCCTTGTTGTCAGCGGCGCGTGCAACGATTTCCGGATAATCTCCAAGTCTCTTGAGGAGATCCCATTCTTCGCCAGCCTTGAGAAGAGGTGCTGCTTTTTCTGCGTTTGCAGGTTTCGTTCCTTCGTCAGCAGCTTTTCGAAGGATTGAAGCGATGCGCGCTCCCATGTACTGCAGGTAAGGGCCTGTGTTTCCGTTGAAGCTCAAAGATTCTTCAGGATTGAAAATCATGTCCTTAATCGGGCTTACCTGAAGGAGATAGTAGTGGAGGGCTGCAAGAGCGACTTTTTCTGCGACTTCGTCTGCGTTTCCGACTTCTTCTTCGCGGCCTTTTTCCTTGATTGCCTTGAGTGCGTCTTCGTGGAGCGAGTCAATCAAATCGTCTGCATCGACTACAGTTCCCTCGCGGCTCTTCATTCGTCCGTTCGGAAGATTTACGAGGCCGTAAGCGAGGTGATAGAGTTTGTTTGCCCAGTCAAAGCCGAGTTTTTTGAGGATGTAGAAAAGAACCTTGAAATGGAAATTCTGCTCTGTTGCAACGACATAGACAAGCTCGTTGAAGGCCCAGTCACTGTGGCGGCTGATTGCAGTTCCGATGTCCTGGGTGATGTAAACGCTGGTTCCGTCTTTTCGAAGGAGGACTTTTTCATGGTCTTCGCCGTCTTTTCCTTTGCCCACGGCTTCGGTTACGTCAACTCGGACTGAGCCGTCCTCTGCCTTGAAGAATACGCCTTTTTCCAATCCTTTTTGAATTTCGTCCTTTCCCTTGAGGTAGGTTTCGCTTTCAAAATAGAATTTGTCGAAGGAAACTCCCGTGCGGTCGTAGGTTTCTTTTACGCCGTTAAAAGTCCAGTCGTTCATGGTCTGCCAGAGTTTGCGAGTTTCCTCGTCGCCTGCTTCCCATTTACGGAGCATTTCTTCTGCCATTTCCTGAGCCTCAGGGTGAGCGGTCTCAGGCTTATCCTTTTCGCCCTTTAAGTAGCGGTCGAACTCAACATAGCACTGACCTACAAAGTGGTCGCCTTTGAGGCCGAGTTTTTCCGGAGTGTCGCCCTTTGCCTCGTGGAAGAGCTTATAGGCAAGCATTGACTTACAGATGTGGATTCCACGGTTATTGATGAGGTCAACCTTGCAGACTTCAGCTCCTGCTTTTTTAAGGATTCGTGATACTGACTCACCCAAAGCGTCATTTCGCATGTGACCGAGGTGAAGGGGCTTGTTCGTGTTTGGAGACGAGAACTCAATCATGATTTTATGCCCTGCGAGATGAGGTTTTCCTGAGTTGTCGAGCGTTCCGAAATTTTCGCCCTCAGTTTCGATTTTTGAGAGGATTGACTTTACTGCTCCTGCCTTGTCTAGCTTGAGGTTTACATACGGGCCTACAGCAAGCACTTCACCGATTCCGCCGGCTTTTTCTGCGACTTTTGTTGCAACTTCCTGCGCGATTTGCGGAGGAGCAATCTTAAGCGTTTTTGCGAACATGAACATCGGGGAACCAATGTCGCCCATTTCTGGGTTCGGAGAGTCCTGCACGACGATTTTTTCTGCCGAGACAGATTCAGCTTCAAGATTTTTTTCTTTTATGATTTCGTTTACTGCGTTTGCCAAAAGTTCTTTGAATTGTGTCTTTACGTCTGCCATCTAAAAATACCTCTGTGTATCTTCACTTAAAAGAGAATTTAGTCTATTATATAAAAACTTGCCAAACATTACTAGAAGTTTGAATACATTAACATTGGTCGCATTATTTCTATTTTTTGGAGGCAGGTGTGCATTTTCTCAAGGACAACGCAGAGGTTCATTTGTGGATACAAAAGTAATTGACCAGTATATTGATGACTTGATGTCTAAATCAACGGCAGAAGTTCCCGTATGGAATATTGAAAAAGCAAGGGCTGGAGAAAAGTCCGGATGGGATTACATCGACGGATGCATGATCATGGCTCTCCTTGAGATGTTTGATACCAGCAAAAATGATAAATTCTTCAAGTTTGCTGATTACTACGAGGATTACCGCATTGCCGATGACGGAACCATTTCCGGCTACAAAAAGGAAGCCTGGAACATCGACGAAATCAATGGCGGAAAGAACCTCCTCACGCTTTATTCACTCACAAAAAAAGAAAAATACAAGAAAGCACTCGATAAGCTTTACGATCAGGTCATCAACCAGCCGCGCACAAAAGAAGGCAATTTCTGGCACAAAAAGATTTATCCTGATCAGATCTGGCTCGACGGACTGTACATGGGGCAGCCGTTCTATATGGAATACGAGGCTCTCTTCAATAACGGCAAGAACAAGGACGACATTTACAGCCAGTTCTTCAATGTTGAAAAAATCATGAAGGATTCTGCGACAGGATTGTACTACCACGGATACGACAGCTCAAAATCTTCTTTCTGGTGTGACAAAAATACAGGACTGAGCAAAAATTTCTGGCTTCGCTCGCTTGGATGGTTCAGCATGGCAATGCTCGACACGCTGAACAAGGCTCCTGACAGGGGCAGTGAGAACTGGAATCACCTTAAGACGATGTTCATCGACTTGCAGGACTCAATGCTCAAAATTCAGGATGAAAGCGGAATGTGGTATCAAGTTCCGAACTTCCCTGGCCGCGAAAAGAACTATCTTGAAACGTCCGGTTCGGCAATTTTTGCCTATTCTTTGATGAAAGGAGTCAGGACTGGAATTCTTGAGGACAAAAAGTATCGGGATGCGGGAGAAAAAGCTTTCAATGGCATCTGCGAAAAATATCTGAACACCGATTCTGGAAAGCTCAGCCTTGGGGGAATCTGTCTGGTTGCAGGTCTTGGCCCTGAATCAAATCGCCGCAGAGACGGCTCTTACGATTACTACATGAGTGAGCCTGTCGTGCAGGATGATGCAAAGGGTGTCGGTCCTTTTATCCTCGCATACAATGAGTATAAAATGATAAAATAGCCGTAAGCTGTTTTTTTTGATATAACCTTTTGATTGAATTTTTTACCTTGATGACTGTCAGCTGATTGTCAGATTTATGATATGACAAAAGCAGCCTGGACAGTCATTTTTTTGCTCCTTTCTTCGTTGCTAAGCTGCTCTTGGAGAAACGCTGCCTGCCGCCTGTAGCTTCCAAAGACAGGCTTTTTCGAATCAGGAAAAACCGAGCAGCACGTGCAGTCTTCGGCTGTGACAATGTTCTGTTCTTCAATGCCTGATTTTTTGAGCACGAAAATATTCGCCTGGGTGAGCGAGAGGGAGTATGTGAGCGACGGATTTTCTTTTGTGAGAGTCTGATTTTTTTCTCTTTTCGTTATGCAGTTTTCCCCGAAATTCGTGATGAAATATTTTGCGCGCTCCTCATCAACATAATAGCAGCATTCTCCTATGTGAGGCCCGATTGCTACGCATATGTTTTTTGGCTCACTTCCGTAAGTCTCACAGAGTGCTTTTATTCCTTCACCGATTATTCCAGTGCCTTTCCATCCTGAGTGAAATATGCCGGTTGCTTTTGTCTTTGTGTCGTATAAAAAAAGAGGCACGCAGTCAGCAACAGTAACGCTTGGAACCAAAAGAGGATTGCTTGTGATTATTCCGTCTGCCTGAATGGAAAACGTGTCGCCCTCGTTTTCTGCGCGGACTACTTTTTTTGAGTGAATCAACTCGATTGGAACAACACGCCTCTTGCAGTCACATAATTGAGAAGATGACGCGCATTTTCCTGAGCATGGCTTTTTTTTCTGCTCGGACAGAATTTTCCTGAAAACCTCGGTTCTGTTCTGATTGTCCTCATTCCAGCGGAATCGCATGGAGCCCGCCTTAAGAAGCGTCATTCCCCACACTGGAGCATTATCCAAAGGCTTTCCATTGAAATAAAATGGCTGCAACGTATAAAAAGAATCCTGAGACGTTTTTGAGGCATTTATGAAATTCATTAGCTTAGTATTTTCTGGAGTCGAGATTTTCCAGTTCCTGAACGAGATAAAGCGCGGTGTCAAACCTGTTTTTTGCTTCCTGAAGACACTCTGAGAAAGGCTTGCCTTCTTTTGTTTGAAGGCGGCTCAAATTGGTGAGGGAATCATACCTTGAGTCTTTTTTTAGCCCGAGGATTCCCGAAAGAAGCATGTTCATGGAGCGGCTTGCATCTCCGAATTTGTGGATTATGCTGGAAATCTCACCCTCAAGAGTGCGCATCGTCTGCTCAACTTTTGTCTGTGCCTGAAGCGTCCTCAAGTGATCTTCCTGCAGTTTTGCAAACATCATTCCGATTTCTCCGCTTGAAGAGAGCTTTCGGTTTATCTGCTGAAAGGAAATTGAAATCTGGATGAAATTGTTGAAGTCATCCGAGAAATTCGTCTGGTTTTCTTTTTTGACGAAAGAGCCTTCGACCATAGTTGATTTTAAAATCAGCTCATCTGTAGGAAAGCTTTCCTTCATGTACCAGCTCAAAAAGCCTGATGTAAGCTCATAGCGGAATGGAAGTCCGCCCCAGATTTTAGTCCACGGCCGGTTCGGAAGGTAAGGAAATTCCTCGAGATTAAAGGCTGATTTTAGTGAAACCTTTAAAGCCTCTTTGTGACATTCCTTGCTCCATGATTCCCATTTTGCCTCGAAAATCCTTTTCCATGCATTTTTGTATTTTACAAACCAATCTTCTCCGCCAGAGAACGGAAGCGGAATCCAGTGGGAATCCGCATGTATGATTTTTCCGAGAGATGTCATTGGAATGGAAGTCATGAACATTTTTATGAGGGAAATTTGTGAGTGGGCGCGAATCATATATTCGCCGGCGTCAGCATCGCTTATCATGGATGCCGATTTTCTTACGGAAAAAAGATAAAGGGATTCCAAAAGCGCGTCTGTGATTCTAAATCCGTTGCACAGGATTTTTGAGAACTGGTCAATCTCGACATCAAGCTGGCTTAAAGAGCATGACTGCATGTTGTCGCTTGCAGATGAAAACAGCGAAAGAAAGCGGTTGAACGGAAGCTTTATGAACTGCCTGAGCCATTCAATGGATTTTACTGAATCGTACATGTTCTGCCGGTCAGATGTAGGCAGTGCATCGAAGATGTCATTCATTTTGTGGAGCAGCTGGAGACGCAGCTCAGGTTTTGCTTCCGGCGTGATGGGATTTATGTATGGATCCACGTTTTCATTCATTTCGTTGTTGAAGGTCGGCATTACGAGAGAGCCCATGAATACGTAGAAACAGCCCTCGTCTTCCTCAAGTGCTGAGATGTATGGCCTGAAAAATGCCGCGCAAGCCTTTAATTCCTCAAGACGCTGGTAAAAAACAGAAAGAAGCTGACCTTTCTTTGAGTTGATTAATCCCGGGTAATTTTTTTCGATGTTTCTGGAAATTGCCGCCAGCTTGAATTCGTTGTAAAGAAGCTCTGGCGTTGTTGATGTGATTATTGATTTGAACCAAAGGTACATCCTCAAAAGGACTGATTCCTGTCTGATCTGTACGCTGTAAGGTTCCCTGTCGCTTTCCTGTGGGAAATCGACAGGAGCAAGAAATTCATCTTCTTGTGCAGTTGCATTGCTTTTAAGTCTGTTCAGTATGTCCTGGCGTTCTTCGCTTGAAAGTCCGGAAGACATGCGTTCAAAAGAATCTTGCTTTTCCATAGTCAGTTATTTTATAGAAAAATCCTGCATAAAACAAGAAAAATAAACTTAAAATTGAATTGTAAAAATAAGAGGGCACATCCCCCGCCTTTTTAAGGCGGGGGTCGGGCTATCCGTGGTTGCGCTTACGCTTCATTCTGGCATTCGTCATTTTTACGAATGCCAGAACGGCTTTGCCGCCACTACTATCCCTTGTGCGTTATTTGTTCAAATATTCTACTACAAGTTCGCCCATCTTCTTTGTTCCGACGAGCTTGCCTGCCTTTTTGACTTCCTCAATCTGGCTTCCTGCGATGTCGCCTGTGCGCCAGCCTGCATCCAAAACTGCATTTACTGCGTTTTCGATTGCCTTTGCTTCTGTCTCAAGCTTGAATGAGTAGCGCAAGAGCATTGCCGCAGAAAGGATTGTTGCCAGTGGGTTAGCCAAATCTTTTCCTGCGATATCAGGAGCTGAACCGTGGATTGGCTCGTAAAGGCCAGGGCCTTTTCCGTCACCGATTGAAGCAGAGGCGAGCATACCGATTGAACCCGTAATCTGGCTTGCCTCGTCAGCAAG
>JAEEGL012989108.1_pt1 | contig 12410 bp, 8 predicted proteins | sample 9134231 | NCBI WGS metagenome assembly JAEEGL01 (sample SAMN16246548, study PRJNA631951) | gut metagenome | biome: gut microbiome; feature: rumen; material: fiber-attached | host: Bos | place: Iran: Karaj | collected 2018-10 | reverse complement strand
TTTTCTCTTATGTGTGCACAGGTATCGTCGTCGACGTTGTTATTTAATAGTTCTTTATTATTAATATGTGTAACCTGCTGCCCATTGACTCGGGGTGGTGCGGTTAATTGACCAGAGCTGTCGTTTGAACTGCTGGTTAATTGACTCGAGGTGTCATTTGAACCTCTGGTCATTTGACTATGGGTCAAGTTCCACCCAAGAGCATTTTTCGAGGCTTCATAGACCGTCTTCATCCCCAGCATATGCTTAACGGATATCAAACCTAATTTCTCAAGTTTGATTATGGCTCGGCGCCAAGTTTTATCGCCTATGTGTAGCGTTATACAAGCAGAACGCACAGAATACCTATACCCGTCAGGCATGGAAGCTATGTAGCACCATACTGCTTTTTCAGCGATGCTAAGTGCTGACGAACGGATAATAGCGTTCGGAACTTTTGTGAATCCATTGTTGTGCATAGTTAAAATTACTTTAGAAATTCATCGATAGGAAACTCCACTTCTTAGTGGAGGCGGAGTTTCCCGTCAATATTGTTTTATCTGTTGACATAGTCATCACATTTTACAACCAGCGAGACGCTCTATGTCACTCTTGCGGTAGCGACGCTTGCCACCGATCTCCATTTTTTTGAGGTAGCCGTTCTTGTCCCAACGGTAAAGAGTCATCTTTGATACTGACAGCAGCTTTGCAGCCTCATCGATGGTCAAAAGTTGGTCACTAGTGGCGGCAGCCTCCGCTTCAAGCATTGCGATTGATTTTGCACCAAGCAAGATCTGGTTAGCAAACTCTTTCAAATCCTCTTTCTTTAGTTGGAGGACCATGTTCTCAGGACTTATTAAAAGGTTCTGAATTGAAACAAATTCTTTTGACATTTGTGTATTAGATTTAATAATAATTAATTGAGGCGGTCATACCTCGTTAACTTTTGTCCTTCAAATTCCAGCTCTCGGCCGTTTGACCAATGGCCAGTCTTTCATCATTCGGACATTGCAAAGTTACAAATGAATATATAATGCAATTATAATGCAAATGAAAGAAAATGTGACGATTTGCAAATCACTGCAAACCGCCACCACTACTGTGTTTTTCACGGATTAGACTTAGTATTTGATATGTTATTTTAATGCAAAATAAGGCAATATTACTTTTTGATATGTTTTTCTACTATTTCTTGTAACTTCTCGTACCAATCATTAGTGTTTAAGTTATTTGAGGATGCTTTATGTGGGGTAATATTTATCGAAGCACATACGTCGCGCAACCATTCCCTTTGATCTGTTTTAATGCAATATTTTATTTGTGATAGTGATGTCCTAAATTTTGTGATCTTTTTTGGTTTCACAATAATAGTGCTTACATCAGCAAACTCTATTGCATTTACAAATGTGGAAATGTTAGTATCTTCATCAATAACCTCACTTTTTAGGAGATCAAAAAACTCTAGCATCATTTCTTCTTTACCTATGGTGTATTTTGATTTTGTCACAGGTTGTTCTTGTTGCGCTTCTATTTGCTTTTTATTATATATGTCCATTAATGACCAGTCAAAGGCTAGGCAGTTTTCTTTTGTTGGTGTTGTTTCTGATTCAATATAATTCATTGCGGCCTCTTCATATTCTTCTTCTTTATAGCATTCTGGATGCGCTATAACGTCCAGGGCAATATAGTCACATCGCATTTTTTGCATCAAACAATACTCTGGTCCAACGTTCTCATCGATATAATCTATTCTTGAATCCTCGCTTTTGAAAAAAGGATGGGTAAATAAGACTTCTCTTACTTGATCTTTACTGACATACTTGTCAATTACCTGTATAACTAATTCTTTATGCATTTTAATCCCGGCACTTATCTCAAGAAATGCAAAGCGAGTGTCAACAATGTATTCAGATACCGTACAAGGTAATCTCTTTGCAACTTCTATAGGGTTGTTTGAATTGTTGAGCATCGAGCAGATTTCTCTAATTGTTTCTCCTATTTTTTTTGTTGATGAATAGTTCATTGGAATTTTTCTTTAATTGGTTGTTTTATTCGGCACAAAAGTATATTAAATAATCGAAAGAAAAAAAGTGGAAAAAAGTAAAATGTTTTTCTTGTTTGGTGATATGTTGTGTTAACAAAATTGAAATATTTATCATAAAATGATGATAGAGAATGGTAAGTGACGATTTTTGTACTTTTTAGTAACATGCTGATATATTACCACAATTCATCATTATTCATCAACATTCTTCACAATTATACACCAATATTAAAGCCAAATAAATAAAGTTAATTTTTGTTGTGTATTGTAAATTTACGAAAGATGGGTTCAAATTTGAAGAAAATGAGATGCTTTTAACAAAATATGCTTGAAAAATGTTTTTTCTTTGTGGAAATATTTTTTAGATTTCTGTTTGTTTGGATAGAAGAAGTAACAGAATAACACACCTATTTCACATTGTGTGCATTAGGTATGTTGATTATGATCTTCTTCAAGGTTATCTAGATGAATATATTTTTCGCTTCAACTGTCGCCATAACAAAAAAACTGGATTTTGAGTCTGTAATCCGTGTGATGGTTGAAAATGATAAATCATTTATAGAATTTATATCCAATTGTATTACAAGTGTTTCTAAATTAAACGGTAGAAAAACTGAATGGAGGATTATAGGATGAAGCAAAATCTTAAAGATTTAATACAATTAACATGTTTCAGCCATTTATAAGTGTGTTGAATAATATCGATGCTATTATAAAAATAAAACCGTTTTGCGAAGCAATATTAGATTCTAAAATTATGTGAGAATGGTACGGCTATTTTTTGACAAAATAATATGGAGAGATTTCATTTTAGGGTAAAAATCATGGTTTGTGATAAAAAGTGTGATAATTTTGCAAAAAAATCAGGTTTTATTAATTTTGTTTTATAGAAAATATCTAATTTTGCAAACCAAACTTTATAAAATCGCATAATTCTTATTAAATATAATTTATATGAGTATCAGTAAGGATATCATCAAACAATGCCTGATTAGAAAGCAACGCGAGGTGGATGAGGCGGTGATTGTTAACCGTCCCGTAGAATTCGAAGAGAACGGCAACTATGTGATAGTTGGCGTGAGACATGCGGGTAAGTCGTATCTGTTATATCAGCGTGTTCGCGAGCTACAGGCAGCAGGAAAGGGTTGGGACGAGATTTTGTTTGTGGACTTTGAGGATGAGCGTCTGGCAGAGTTTCAAACGGAGGACTTCAATAGTCTGCTGGAGGCCCATCTGGAACTGTATGGCAAGAAGCCTGTGGTATTTCTTGACGAGGTGCAAAATATTCCGCACTGGGATAAGTTTGTGCGGAGACTGACTGACGCTAAATATAGGGTATATGTGACTGGCAGCAATGCGAAGATGCTGAGCAAGGAGGTGGCAACGACACTGGGCGGAAGATTCTTTATCTATGATGCGTACCCATATTCGTTCAAGGAGTATTTGGCAGCGCAGCAGGTGGAACTGAAGGAGCATTGGGAGTATGATACTATTCAGAGAAGTGAGGTAAAGCGACATCTGAATGAATACTTCTATTATGGTGGTCTGCCAGAGATACAGTCGTTTAAGAATAAGCGGGCCATGCTGTCGAGCCTGTATCAGAAAATCTATCTGGGTGACATTTGCGCACGAAACAACATTAAGAATGACAGGGTGTTGAACATCCTAATCAAGAAGATGGCGGAGAGCGTGAAGCAGCCGCTGTCGTATAACAGGCTGAAGAACGTGATCGTGGCAACGGGGTCGCCCATCAGTGTGCCTACTACGATAGACTATGCGGAATATGCCGCTGACAGTTGGCTGATACTGCCCATGGAGAATGAGGTTGGGAAGCTGACGGAGAAGGAGACGCAGAAGAAATACTATTTCGTTGACAATGGGCTGTTGAACCTGTTCCTGCTGAACTCAGAGACATCACTGCTGGAGAACATGGTGGCGGTGGAACTATGCAGGCGGTTTGGCAAAAAGAATGTGTTTTTCCTGAACGCGCAGAAGGAGATTGACTTCATAGTGCCTGACGAGAAACTGACTATTCAAGTGTCGTATAGCATCAAGGAGGAGACAACCTACAACAGGGAGGTGTCGCCATTGGTGAGGTATGCCAAGGCGCACGAGGATTGGAAGTGCCTGCTGATTACTTATGATGAGGAGGGCACGGAAGAGGGAATACCCGTAGTGCCGGTATGGAAGTGGCTGATGGGGTTGTGAGGGCATCTAATGGAAGCTGGAACTACAGAGGAACGGTGGTAAGGTAGGACAGAATATGAGGCCGGGTGAACGGTGGTTGTCTATATAATTGGCGAAAGTTTGTAAATAATGTCGATTTTTGTTAATTGTTATTTTGAAAAGAGGTTGATTTGTAATACTTTATATTTGGTCAAAGGTTAAGAGTTAAATAATGGAGGAACAGGAAACTACAAAACAAGAAGTGGCTAAGGTACAAGATGAGGATATTCTTAAGGAATATCGAACTCTTCTGTCACCATGTAATATACCTGCGGATGATACATCTCACCTTGCCGTGGATGACCTGAAGTTCGCTTTAGAGCAAAGCGATTCCAGGAACATTGCTATTACCGGACATTATGGCTCGGGGAAGAGTTCTGTTGCTAATACCTGCATAGATGAAATGGGAATTGCGGATAAGGTTCTCCGGATTTCCATGTCCACATTTTCGCTACCTACTGAGAATGAAGATCAGAATTCCAACGAAATCGAGTATAAGATAGTACAGCATCTATTGTATAAATGCGACAAGAATAAGATACCATGTTCCAGATTTAAACGCATTCATGAACCCGAAGAGAGGAATTTTAAAAACCACATCGTATATGTGCTGATTGCTATAGCCTGTTTTGTTGTTGCGTTTGAACCTTCCTTTTTGAAAATTGATAGCTTCTACGATGGTTATTATAGACTATTGGGAGACAAAGCTGGATGGTGGATTAATATTATTGCAGATGCTTGTTCTGTAGGTTATTTGGCGTGGTTCCTGTTCTGGGCGGGGGGAAAAATAGCCTCGAAACTAAATCAAGTCAGAAATATAAAGATTGAGACGAAAGGTGTTACGTTGGAAGCATCGGCAGATGTGGATGTGTCAGTATTCAACAAGTATCTGGATGAGATTATCTACATCATACAAGAAAACAAATATGATTATATTCTGTTTGAAGACTTAGACAGATTAGATAATTCTGACAAGTTGTTCCTGAAGATTAGGGAACTGAACATGTTGATTAACGAGTCGGAAACGTTTAAGAGTCGTAGACGCATTGTAAAGTTCTTATATGCTATTAGGGATGATGTCTTTAATAGGGACCTTAGAACAAAATGTTTTGACTATATTGTGGCGGTTGTCCCTGTGGTGGATCATTACAACGTGACCGACTATCTGATTAAACATTATAAGAGTAAAGGCCTATTCAAAACGGTAGAGACAACGGTGCTGGAACAGTTGTTGAGTAGAGTGGCGGGACTGCGTGAGTTGAAGAACATAGTCAATGAATATACGCTTTTCCAGAAGAGTCTAAAGACCCATTTAAGTGGTGATGACGAGAACTACGAACAAAAACTGCTTGCGGTTATTGTTTATAAGAACCTGTTCCCACAAGATTTTGCAAAGGCATATTTAAAGCAAGGATTGTTATATGCGATTTTCAAGAACAAGTCATTATTCAGTGAAGATGAGACTAAGGAATTAAGGGAGAAAGCAAATGCCTCAATTCAGAGCAAGAATGATGCACATGAGAAAATAATCAACATCAGAAAACAATACCTTGAAAAGCTTAATGATGAAGTTGAGGTTACGAGTCTGATAAAAGACGGCTATGATTATACCTTGGGACAGGTGGCAAGTAGGGATAATCTCTTTGAACTGTTTATTAACGATGAGTTTGATAGATATACTTACACTGACCATAACCGTGAGGAAACTGGCAGTATGACCTATAATTTCGAATTTGATGAGATTGAGAAGAAGGTCACGGAGGATATGGGTTATTATGATGCCATTGATGAGCATTCACAAGCATATAATAGGAGCAACGATGAAATGCTAAAATTCGAAAAGGAGATAAAGGTAATCGAGAATACTGCTTTACGGGAAGTCTTAAGAAAAATAGGGGGAGATAAAGCCCGTGCGGTTTTAAATAAGATGTACGTTAAAGAGTACCCGGTTAAAGAAAATGAGCCTCTGACGGTGAATGATGAAATGGTAGATACTCTATTAACCATGATATATGGCGGATATATCACTGAAGATTACTATCTCTATATTTCAAAATTCTATGAAGGATCTACATCAGAAAGCGATTATCAGTTTACCAATGCTGTTTTACAAGGGACTGAACGGCCGTACGATCATAAACTAAATAATGTCAAAAGTGTAATACGTAAGTTCAGAGTTGAAGATTTTAAGAATAATAGTATCCTTAACTATGATATTCTAAACTACTTGCTTGATAACAAAGAGGAACATTTCCTAACGAGTTTCATAGAAACCGCTCGAAAGAATCCTGAGTTTGTCGTGGGTTATTTCCAGATGTCGGAAAAAGTTAATGACCAGTTCTTTACTCGTGTGTTTAACGGCTGGAATTCATGTGTCAACATCATTAAGGGACAAGAAAAGACCGAGAATAGTGATGCGTTATTGAAACTCTTCTTCAGAGAGTCTCCTGTCTCAATAAAACTTAATGATGAAGAGATAAAGTATCTTGAGGGCAAATATGACTTCTTGCATACTAGTATTAAGTTCTATAAGCTTACCAAACTTAAGCAGTTTATTAATAAGTACAATCTATGCTTTGAAACACTCGTAAAACCCAGCAAAGAATCAAATGATTTATATGAATATTGCCTGACTAATAAGAGATTCGTGATTAGTAAGAAGAATCTTAGTGTTATTTTGGGTGATAGTTTAACTAAGAAACCTATGACGGCTATTCTTGAATTGTCAAATGATAAGTTGAAGAAATACTTACTAAATAAACAGAAGACCATAGCCACATGGTTTGAAACGAGTTGTAACGAGGAGAGTAGAGAGACGCTGGTGTATATGATAAAGGAGGCAGTTGGCAATGATGAATGGCTAACACAATATCTTAGCCAGCAATTATATGATTTTGATGATGTAAGTGACCTTGACAAAAGAGCAGTGGGCTTGATTTTGGCTGCGGATAAGCTGGCAGTTGCATGGCATTGCATTCTTGGCGCTTATCAAGTATTAGGAACTCTTGATGATATTCTGAACGAATATTTGACAAGACATGCTGCCGTACTGTCAAAAGAAAGGTGCGCGGAGGATGAGAACCAGGTAACGTTGATGCATAAACAATTGTTTACCGGTGAGAAACAACCGATGCCTGAGTTTGTGAAATTGCTGCATAGCTTTGATATGACATTTACCTTAGTTGAACTTAAAGAAATGGATGATGAAAGAATAGCTGAGGTAATAAGACAGAAAAAAGTGATTGCAGACTCCGAAATATTTAAGCATTTAAACGTTAACTGCTCTAATCAAGTAGCGGATGATTATCTCATTCTTCACTATGATGCACTCATGGATGATGAAACAATTGAGTGGGGAGAATATATGAGGAATAGTATGGGGGTTCGTGTCCTTAATAGTAAGTTGACTCTGGAGCAAAAGGAACGATTCTTAAATGAATGTTTGTTTATAGCGAAAGAGAGTCAGGACGCATGGGAGTTGGCCAAACTGGTTTGCTTTTATTATAACCAGTGTGATGTTGTCGGAGCTAACAAGGATTTAGTAGTAACAGCATTAACTATTTATCAAGGTGGAGATAGTTGGGGACACAAGATAACCCTCATTAATAAGTGCAATGCTGCATGGGAATATGATTCTGAATGTGAGAACAGACTTCTAGATGGATTGGGAGGCGAGTATCATAAACTAACATATGCTCGTGGTTGGGCCAGCTTTGATATAAATGAACATAATTATACATTGTTGGACTTCTTGAAAGGGAAAGGACATTATATCAGTAAGGTGGAAGAAAAAGATGGTCAGTATTATGTGACTTTCAAACATAGCTAGTATGATACTGGAAGAACGTTGGCGAATAAGATATAATGAGGTGATAGGTTTCAGAAAGAAGGATCATAGTAAACTTTCTAAATACTACCTAGAAGAGAAACTTATGTTTCACTTCATACATCATAATAAGAAACTGTATAATGGCGGTTTTTTGAATGTAGAGAGTGTGGAAGCTTTTGAGCGGTTGCTGACGTTGTACAAAGAGTACGAGAGTGTGTAGTAAAGATAAGGTAATGGGCAATGGAATAACGATTATAGTAGGTGCTGGTGCCGTTTTGGACTTTGACCACAAGGGCATCTTTCCATCTGTGAAGAATATCACAGATGAGGTGCTTAAACTGAGCATCCAGAAAGTGGATGGAGGCGAAAGACTACTTCTGCATGAACTTAATGAGCAAATGGTTGAAGAACTGAAAAAAGTAGGCCACCCAGAAATAAACCGCCTTAATCCACCCCAATTAAACTTTGAAAGTTTACTGCATGTCATCGAGATGTGTATTGCATATAGTGGCTGTTGGCATGGGGAATACGTTTCGTGGCCTGTGTTACCAGAGTTCGGAATCTTGATTCAGCCCAATGAGTTTTTGAAAGATATTCAGACATATGATTACATCAGAGCGGCATACGAGTTGCAAAAGACAGTAATGTGTATTGTTAATCAATACGATACAACTTTCAGTAAGGATAAATTAGCAGAACAATGGTATCGAAATTTCTGGAAATCCTTGTCAGGGAGATCGAATATATTCAATCTGAATTATGATAACACAATAGAGAATAGCCTTGGCGATTATGAGGATGGATTTCCTCCAACCAAAGAAGGTGAGGAATATAGTCGCTTTTCAGCGAGACGCTATTATGAAAACCCAAGAGGTGTTTCAACTATTGCACATTTGCACGGACAAATATTGTTTAGCGAGGCTAGGTCGTTCCCGTTTGAGTATAGCATTCGGGACATGGTAAAGAACAGAAATTATGCGACTGCGTGTAAGAATAGAATTGGGGGGCAGTCTTATCCGTCTAATCAGGCAAAAGAAGAATATGTGCAGCCATATATTGTATCAGGTTCTAGGAAAACAGAAAAGATAACGTTTGCACCCAATAATGTATATCTATCTGACTTGACAAGAAAGGTAATTGAGAACAGCCGTCTTATGGTTATAGGCTATTCCTTCGGGGATTTATATCTGAATGAGATTCTTGGATTGGGCATGGCTGCACATGGAGATGATTTCAAGGTGGTGATTATAGATAAGTTCCCTTCATATGTAAACTCATATGTTTCATGGTTTCAGCATCTGATTCGTGAATGCAATCCACAAGAATACACTTTTGTATCAAGGCTCGCTAAGGATAGACTGTTTGTTGAAGTTGGGCAGAAGAAGTTTCCGCTTTTTGTTAGAGAACATGGTGTACCTGTGGTTTCAACGAATGGGAAATTGATGATGTGTATAAACGGATTCAAGGATGCGGTTGTGAACCATAAAGAAACGATACTTGAGTTTCTTGGTGTGTAATCACAAATGTTATATTTAAGGTGTAGGATGATTGTCATTGACAGACGATTGCTCTATTTGTGCAATTAAAAAAAGTTAATGTGTGGAGTCTGGAAGGTGTGAGGCTCTTGATTCTATTCTTATATAGGGAAATATATGGGGATTTATTGAAATAAAAATCAGCTAATAAGTTGATATATTGCTTATTAGCTGATGCAAATCGTACTCCGACTGGGAATCGAACCCAGATTTTAGGTTTAGGAAACCCACGTTCTATCCGTTGAACTATCAGAGCAGCCGCAAAATTATGCGTTGCAATAGTGTTGCAGCATTTTGCGGTGCAAAGGTAAGAAATAATTTGATAATAGTGGTTATTTTGGCACATATTTTGCTCGTTTATTACTAACTTTGCAATATTGAAACGCATAAGTAAAAAATAAAATGGCAAAACAACAGGGCTCGGTTAGAGAGCGGGAGAGGATATTCACCAAATTTCCTAAGCACTACAGGGTGATATTTCATAACGATGACTTCACAACGATGGAATTTGTTGTGAAGGTGCTTATCGAGGTGTTCTTCAAATCTCAAAGTGAGGCTACGGCCATTATGCTTGCCGTGCATGAGACTGGGAAAGGCGTGGTGGGGCTTTATAGCTACGACATGGCAGTGTCGATGACAAAAAAAGCCACATCCATGGCTCGTGAAGCTGGCTATCCGCTGCGCATCACTTACGAGCCGGAATAGTTCACAGTTTATAGTTCACAGTTCATAGTTCATAGTTTTTTGTTAATTTGCTGTTATTTTTTAGTGGGCGGACTACGGCTGAGCCGTGGTATAGAGGACCTCTCCTTTGGAATGTTTTGAAAAAATAAAATGTTATGTCAAAAGAAATTATAAATAGTTTTCAGCTTCAAGTGGCGATGCGCACTGCTGTCGATAAGGCATTAGAGTATCGCAACCCCTTTTTGACCCCAGAGCATCTGGTATGTGCTATTGTCACTCTCAACTCTGTGGATGATGCACTTCGTGAGATGTCGATTGATGTGGAGTATGTTGTGGGGGTTCTTGACAGTCACATCAGGCAACAAGGACGTGTTCCTGGCAATGAGGATTATGTGCTTGACCCGTCAGAACAGTTGCAGGCATTGATTTTGGGTGCTATGAACATCATGCAGGCATCATCGGCTCCAGAACTTGAGGTGACACATGTGTTGCGGGCTGCTATGAGTTTGAAAGATTCATTGGCTGCCAACATTCTCAATCACTATGCTAGCTTAGACAGCGATTTTTTGCAAGTCATCATCTCAAAAGTTGAGGAATATACCGAAAAATTCCCTATTAAGGGGAAGGACCTGCAATTAAAAAAATCCAAAAAAAGCTTGACTCCTATTGATTATATGGGTCTTGACAGTAAGTCTCATCGCGATTCGTTTAGAGATGAATCGTCGAGCGATGACGAATTGATTGATGGCGATGAATATGGTGATGACATATTTGGTTATCCAGAGGCTCCCGAGTCGCAAAAAGTCAACGTGGGTGATTTTGTCACCTGCATCAACGATCACCTAAAGGAGCATAATCCACTCATTGGGCGAGAGGCTGAGTTGGAGCGCACCATCCATGTGCTGTGTCGTAAGGACAAGAACAACCCGCTGCACGTGGGTGAGCCTGGCGTGGGTAAGACGGCGCTAATCTATGGCTTGGCTCAGCGCATTGAAGACGGCAACGTCCCCGATACTCTCAAGGGTTTTAAAATATATCAAATTGACATGGCAGCAATGCTTGCCGGCACGCAATACCGCGGCGACTTTGAGAAACGCATAAAGCAGACGATGGACCACTTGTCGAGTCTCGACAACGCCATTGTCTATATCGACGAGATTCACAGCATAGTTGGGGCTGGTGCCACGGGCGACAGCGCGATGGACGCCTCCAACATGCTCAAACCCTATCTTGAGCGCGGCAAGCTGCGCTTTATAGGTTCTACCACCTACGAGGAGTTTAACCGCCAGCTCACGCGCAGCAAGGGCATTGTGCGCCGCTTCCAGCAGATTGACATCCTTGAGCCATCGGTAGATGAGACCATCGAGATTATCAATGGTCTGAAGAAGGGCTATGAGAGCTATCATCATGTTACCTACGCTCCTGCGGCTATCGACTATGCTGTGAGGGCTAGTGCCAAGCACATCATGGGGCGCTTCCTGCCCGACAAGGCCATCGACCTCATCGACGAGGCTGGTGCCTATCGTCACATACACCCCACAGCCAAGAAAAGTCAGGTGGTGGATAAGGCGCTTATCGACGACGTGCTCCTCAAGGTGATGAAAATCAACGCTACCGCTATGAAGGAAGACAATAATTCACAACTCAAGACCCTTGAGAAGCGCATCAAGAGCGTGATTTATGGTCAAGATCAGGCAGTGCGAGAGGTGGTGGAGGCTGTGCAGCTCTCCAAGGCGGGGCTTATCGACGACGGCAAGCCACTGGCATCGTTGCTCTTTGTGGGACCCACTGGCGTGGGCAAGACCGAGGTGGCGCGCGTTCTGGCAAAGGAACTGGGAGTGGAACTGGTGCGCTTCGACATGAGCGAATACACCGAGAAGCACACCGTAGCCAAGCTCATCGGTTCGCCTGCCGGATATGTGGGCTATGAAGACGGCGGACTACTTACCGATGCCATTCGCAAGACGCCTAACTGCGTGCTGCTGCTCGACGAGATAGAGAAGGCTCATGAGGATATATACAATATATTGCTGCAAGTGATGGACTATGCGCGCCTCACCGACAACAAGGGACGCCATGCCGACTTCCGCAACGTGGTGCTCATCATGACTAG
>JAEEGL011363206.1_pt1 | contig 12410 bp, 8 predicted proteins | sample 9134231 | NCBI WGS metagenome assembly JAEEGL01 (sample SAMN16246548, study PRJNA631951) | gut metagenome | biome: gut microbiome; feature: rumen; material: fiber-attached | host: Bos | place: Iran: Karaj | collected 2018-10 | reverse complement strand
GTAGCTCAGGTTATTAGAATAATACCATTTGGTACACAAATCATTCTTTTTATCTTTTCCAAGTTTTTAGGAGAGAATCCTAAACTTTCAAGTCCATTTGCACTTTGAGAATAATCAAGGATACGAATAACTATTTTTTCACCTAAGTTCGTAGCTAAACTAGATACACGCATATCCAAATCAATTCCATTAATATTACCTTTAATAGCACCATCTTGAGGAAGTCTTGATTCAGTAATATTCATATTAGAAATTAACTTAATACGTGTAGTTAAGTTTCTTTGATATTCCTTAGGAACTATCGTATGATCTTGTAAAACGCCATCTATACGTAGACGAACTCTCATACCACCTTCAAATGGGTCAAAGTGAATATCACTAGCCCCTTTTGATACAGAATATATAATTAAATTATTTACGATATCAACTATTTCTTTGTTTTTAAAATCATACTCGATCATAATTACCCTCATTTATTCTTACTTAATAAGTATATAATAAAACAAGATTTTTTTCAAGGTAATTATAGTAATTTTATTTTTTTCTTAAAAGGGTAGATATTTATTTTAAAATAGTATATAATTGTTTTTGTAAAATAGGTGAGAGTATGAAGAATAATAAAGGTTTTGTTATGACCGAAACACTAGTAGTAACTGTTTTTTTAGTAACTATTTTTACTTTTGTTTATGTATCAATTATTCCATTAATGGGTGATTATGATGATTTATCTTATCGAATGAGTGATGTTGATATTGTCTATAAATTATATCATATTCGTAAGATGATAAATGCCGATAGTCACAAAAATACCATTGTTTCCGGTACCTTTTCCGCCATTACTTGTAGTGGCTTAGATAATCCAACTGAATGTAATAAATTAATGGATTATCTCGAATTACGATCAAATAATACTGATAATTATATATTAATATTTGCTAGTAGTGTAAGTGCGCGATTACAGAATTTTGCGAATTATACACCAGATACTCAAAGAGAAATGTATAATTATTTAAGAAAACATGAAGATTTTGAAGGAAAAGTATTAGTTCTTTTAGATAAAAAGAAACATACAATTGCTCATTTAGCAATTTATTAATAAGAAAGGAATAAAAAGGAATGATTTTAAGAAAACCATATGCAATCTTAATTAAATATTTTAAACCAATACATATAGTTATGTTTATTTCTTTTTCATACCTTGTTTTTGTATTACGAAAAATCTATTTATTCTTTTCTGATTTTATTAAAACAAGTACATTTACCTATGTGGAAAATATGGCAAGTAAATATGTGCCATGGATTTTATTTATTATAGTAATAGTTTTACTTGCTTTATCCATAAGTATTCTTTTGTTGATGCAAAAAAAAGAAAAGCCAGTATTATTTTATCGAATAATGATTGCTTATCTAATTTTTTTACTTGCAATATTTATTTATTTTACTATCTTTTATAAATCCCTTGATGATACTTTATATGAACCATTAAAGGTTGTTGTCAATCGTGATATTAGTTTATTTGCTTATATTGTTAACTTTTTCTTTGTTATCTTTACTTTTATTCGTGGATTTGGTTTTGATATCAAAAAATTTAGTTTTGATAAAGATAAGAAAGAATTAAACTTAGAAGAAAGTGATAGTGAAGAATACGAATTAAATGTCAAATTAGAAAAAGATGATGTTAAAAGATTCTTCAATAAACAAAGAAGAGAAATAGCTTACTACATTAAAGAAAATAAGATGATTCTAACCATCATTTTAGTTATAGCCGTTGTTTCTATTGGTTTATATACATACTATACAATTTTTGTAATAAATAAAGTTTATAATGAAAAAGATTGGGTTGATATTGGAAGATTATCTTATCGTGTTAACAATAGTCATATTAGTAATGTAGATAAATATGGTCAAGTAATTGATCCAAATATTACTTATTTAATAATTGATTTAGATATTACGAATAATGAAGGAGAGGGATATCTAAATGGAGAAGCCCTTCGTGTTCACATAAATGATAATTATTATTATCCACTAGCTTCTGCTTGTGATATGTTTGATGATATGGGATCATGTTATAAAAATCAAGCATTAAAATATGGTGAAACCAGTAATTATATTGTTGTTTATAAAGTAAATGAGATTAATTCTGAAGCTTATTTGGAAATATTAAAAAATATTAGCGATGAATATAAATATAGTAAAGTAAAATTAAATTATAAGGAAATGACTGTCGAAGATAAGAGTGTTGCATATGGTGAAGAGATGGAAATTGATAATATAAAATTTAAAGTAGACAGTTATGGTTTTATAAATCGTGCGAGCTATAAATATTATGAATGTACGAGAGATGCTTGTGGTACTTATACGAAAGTAATATCACCAAATGTTGGAGATACTCTTTTAGTTATATCAGGAGAAAATCTTGTAAACTTATCTGATGATTTTTTAGATAGTTCGATTGGATTAAAATATACTAATAAAATTGTTTCGGGAAAAAACATAAAACTATTATTAAGAAATGAAAATGATGTTTATTATAGTGTTCCAAGTTATTTACGTAGTGCAGATAGTTTACTAATTACAACAAGAACTATTAGGTATATATTAGGAGGTATTAGTGAGTAAAGAAAGAAAAAAGAATCTAATCTTTGCAATTACATTCTTTATTATAATTGGAGTTATTACATTTTTGGTTGCATTATTTTAAATAATCTTTTCTTCAATAATTTGATAATTAACATTAGATAAACTATCTAATGTTTTTTTATTAACTAAAACCTCGATAGTTATTTTATCTTGATAGTCTTTATTAATTATTTTAGAATCTTTAAGTAAATAATCTAATCTTTCGCTATTATTATAGTTTTCTATTATTTTTATTAAATAACCCGTTTCTATTTCCTTAAGATTATCTTTTAATAATGATGATATGGTATTACCATATGCACGTATTAGTCCATTACTACCTAGTTTAATTCCACCAAAGTATCTAATTACTATGGCTAATATATAACAAATATTATTCTTTTTAAGAACATCCATTATCGGAATACCAGCTGTGCCATCAGGTTCACCATCATCATAGTATTTTTCTTTATTTGGAAGAATATAAGAATAACAAATATGACTTGCCATTGGATGAGCTTTTTTAGTATTTTCTAAAATAGATTCTATTTCTTCAATGGAGTATACTTTTTTAATAATTCCAATAAATTTTGATTTGTTAATTATTATTAAATTTTCATTATCATTTTTAATTATTTTCATAAACATCAATATTATTATAATAAATTTTGTAAAAAAGTAAAATAAAAAAATATTTTATGCTATAATTATTGTGGAGGATAGATTATGGAGATTTTAGAAACAATAGTTTTAGGAATAATACAAGGAATAGCAGAATTTTTACCAATATCAAGTAGTGCACACTTAATTATTTTCCGTGATGTTTTTGGTATAGGTAGCTTTATCGCTGGAAATATGGAAATGAGTTTTGATATTGCTCTTCATTTTGGTACTTTTTTAGCTATACTAGTATATTTTATTAAAGATTTTTTGAAAATGATTGGCAAAGGTTTTACCAAAGGAGTTAAAGATGATAATGGTAAAATGATGTGGATGATAGTTGTGGCAACAATACCAGCAGCTATTTTTGGTGTTTTATTTGAAGATAAGATTGATGAATTGGTTCGTACTAATTATTTATTAATTGCTATTTGTTTAGCTATTATGGGTATTATAATTAAATACACAGATAAATTAAGTAAAGAAACAAGAGGATTTAAAGATATGTCTTTTAAAGACGCTATTTTAATTGGTTGTGCCCAAGTATGTGCTTTAATACCAGGGTTTTCAAGAAGTGGAACAACGATATCTATGGCAAGAGTATTAAAAATTAATCGTAGTGATGCTGCTCGTTTTTCATTTTATTTATCAGCTCCAGTAGTATTAGGAGCAGTAGCTATAAAACTATTAAAAGGTGAGATGATTAGCTTAATTACTAGTGAACCAGTTACTTTCATTATTGGTGTAGTAGTTAGTTTTGTATCTGGTATGATTTGTATTAAATTCTTACTTACTTATATTAAAAAGCATGATTATAATATCTTTATGTGGTATCGATTAATTCTTGCTTTGATAACTTTAATTGTTTTATATTTTAAATAGAGGAAATAATGCAAAGAAGAAAAAGAAAAGTAAAATACAAGAGTTTTATTACATTAGCTATTATTATTGCTTTAGTTATCTTTATTGTCAATAGTATACCAAAAAAGGAAGTAATAACCGCAGATATAATTAATAGCTATGTTGGTAAAAATATTTTAGAATTAGAAACTATTAGTAAAGAAAATGATCTAGAAATTACAAAAGAATATGAATATAGTAAAACAGTAGATAAAGATAATATTATTAAAACTAGTTTTATTGATAATAAAATAAATGTCATCATATCTAAAGGAGTTATTGATGATAAACTATATCGTGAAAAGAAAGTAAATGAACTAGGGAATGTCCCTATCATGATGTATCATGGTATTATTGATACCGAAGATAATAAATATACTGGTGGTAATGTTGATAAAGATGGATATAATCGAACAGCTAAAGCCTTTCGTGAAGATTTGGAATTCTATTATTCTAATGGATATCGAATGATTAGGCTTGATGATTATATTAAAGGAATAATTGATGTTCCATTAGGCTATAGCCCAATTATTTTAACTTTTGATGATGGTGATAAGAATAATTTTAATGTTTTAGGAAGAAATGATGATGGATCACTTCAAATTGATCCAAACTCAGCAATTGGAATATTAGAAGAATTTAAAAAGAAATATCCAGATTTTCAAGTAACAGCAACTTTCTTTGTAATGTCTGGAATATTTAATCAATCAAGTTATAATGAAGAAATATTAAATTGGTTAGTAGATCATGGTTATGATGTTGGTAATCATACAACAATTCATCCTGACTTTACAACTATTACAACTAGTAAAACCCAAGAAGTAGTTGGTAAAATGTATATGAAATTAGATGAATTACTAAAAGATAGATATGTTAAAATTGTGGCTTTACCATATGGTTCACCATACAAGAAATCTCATGAAAACTTTTCATATATTTTAAAAGGAACTTATGATAATTATGATTATGAGACTGAATCAACATTAAGAGTAGGGTGGGAACCAGAACTTTCACCATTTCATAAAGATTTTGATAAGACATTTTTAAAAAGATGTCGTGCATACGATAACGATGGTAAAGAATTTGATATAAAAATTGTTTTTAAAAATCTAGAAAAAAACCGTTATATTTCTGATGGTGATATTGATACTATTGTTATTAAAGAAGGAAATAGTAATATAAATATAGAATTAAATAATGTTATTACTTATAAGGAGAGTGATTAAATGATTTTAGTAACTGGTGGTCTTGGCTATATTGGAAGTCATACAGTAGTAGAACTACTAGAAAATAACTATGAAGTAGTAATTATTGATAATTTATCTAATTCGAAAATAGAAACATTGGATAAATTAAAAAAGATAACTAATAAGGATATTAAACTATATCAAGACGATGTTTGTGATAAAGAAGCCCTAAGAAAAATATTTAAAGAAAATAAGATTGATGGCGTTATTCATTTTGCTGGATTTAAAGCAGTTGGTGAAAGTGTTTTAAAGCCACTTAAGTATTATCGAAATAATATTGATTCAACGCTTTCTTTATTGGAAGTAATGGAAGAAAATAATTGCTATAATATTATCTTTTCATCTAGTGCAACTGTCTATGGTAAACCAAAGTCATTACCAATTTATGAAGATTTTCCATTATCTACTACAAATCCATATGGTACAACCAAATTATTCATTGAATATATATTAAAAGATATGTATACATCAAATAATAAATGGAATATTACGATACTTCGTTATTTTAATCCAATTGGTGCTCATAAATCAGGTTTAATTGGTGAAGATCCACGTGATATACCAAATAATTTAATGCCTTATATTGTTAAAGTAGCTAATAAAGAATTAGAAGTACTTAGTATATTTGGTGATGATTATGATACCCCTGATGGTACTGGTGTAAGAGATTATATTCATGTAGTTGATTTAGCTAAAGGACATGTACTTGCTTTAAATAATAAAGATACTGGAGTTAAAATATATAATCTTGGAACTGGTAAAGGAACTAGTGTATTAGAACTTGTTCATGCTTTTGAAAAAGTTAATAATATTACGGTAAATAAAAAGATAGCTCCAAGAAGACCAGGAGATATTGATGCATGTTTCGCTGCATGTGATAAAGCTTTTAAAGAATTAGGTTTTAAAGCTGAGAAGACTATTGATGAAATGTGTGAAGATGCATATAATTTTGTTAAAAATAATGATTAAAATAAGAATAGAGGTGAAAGAATGAGTAAGAAAAAAACTGAAGAAGAAAATGAGCCGTTTTTTAAAACATTTTACTATAATAATAAACTGTTGATTTGGATATTAATAATACTTGTTGTTTTTATTATTTTAATGAAATATATATTAAATAAAGATAATAAAGTAATTCCTAAGGAAGAAGAAATACAAATTGTTATTGAACCAAAACAAAATGTATCAGTGGGTGTTGGTAATACTATTAATTTAAAAGCTAACATTAATGTTTTAGATGCCGTTATTATCTGGACTAGTAGTGATGAAAATATTGCAACAGTTAGTAATGGTAACGTTGAAGGAATTAATCTTGGTAAAACAAAAATAATAGCTACTTATATTGATAGTGAAGGTAATAAATATTCAGATATCTGTGAAATAGAAGTAATTGAAGGAAATATCAATGTTCCACTAGAATCAATAAGTTTCCCAGACGGGGAATTATACATGCCAATTAATAGTGAATATGATTTAAAATTAATTCTTTCACCATCAAATGCTTTAATTAGTGAAAAACGTTTTACTTCAACTAATGATAGTGTTGTTAGTATAAGTAAAGAGGGTCATGTAAAAGCAAAGAAAAGTGGACAAGCAAGGATAGTAGCAACAGTTAATGAAAAACATCAAACAGCCATTGATGTTTATGCGGGAAACGAATATAAAAAACCAGAAATAGTAATTAGTCCATCAACAATATCTTTTAATGCGGATACTAAAAGAATAAAAGTTGGTGAAACCGATAAACTATATTATTCAGTAACTCCGAATAATACAGATCGAAGTAAACTTACATGGTATAGTGATGAACCAGGTATAGTAACAGTTGATCAAAATGGTAATATTAAAGGTAAAGTACCAGGAGAAACATTTGTTACAGTATCATCATTAAATGGTAAAAAAGCAAGTATTATTGTTGAAGTATATGGTGATATTATTCCAATTAAAGAAATTATTATTTCACCACTTGAAATGAATTTAGAAGTAGGTAAATCTATTGTTATTAGTCCAACGATAAAACCAAGTAATTCTAATACTCAACTTCTTAATTATTATTCTCTTGATACAAGTATTGTTACAGTTTCAGTTAATGGACTAGGGGATATGGCAACCTTACAAGCCTTAAAGAAGGGTAGTACAACAGTAGTAATTAGTTCTGGTAATGTTCAAAAACAAATTAAAATAAATGTAACTGGCGGAAGTACTGAACCAAGTGAAGATGATAATGTTCCAACTTATGTTAGTGTAAATAGTGATAAGAAAAATTTAGCTAAAACATATGAAGAAGCCGAAAAAATACCAGTACCAGGAGCTAGTATTGTTACTCTTGGATTATCATCTGGCGTAGCCAAAATAAAATATTGTTTTAGTAAAATTATTACTCCTGCTTGTACACCAAATATTGAAAAAAATAGTGATACAACTGTTTTAATACCAAATGGTGATATTTATGCACTACGTATTATTAAATATGACTTTAATGGCAACGAATTATCTAGTACGGGAACAAATTATATTGATGGAGTATTAAATTATTATGTTAATACAAGATCTAATGAAACAAAATTATATACGGTAACAGGAGCTTATGATAATTCATCTATGGCTACATTATCACCAAGTAAATTAGGTAGTAGAATAACCATAAGAGTTAATGATAGTAATAGATATTTAAAGATATGTCTTGCTAATGCAACAACATGTGTTCCAAACACAAGAGTTAATAGTTATTATTCAGTTGCAATAGATAATCCAGGAACAACAAGAATTTATATTGATGAATATGATAGTAATAATCAAAAGATCGGTAATCGTGAAATATATTATGTTTATGTCAAAGAAGAAGAAAAAGAGAATATAAATGATAATACGGGTAATATTGATATATCAACATTACGAATAAAAGAAGATACTTCGGTTGGTAAATATTTATCAGCTAAGGTAGATGCAGATATTTCTTTTGGAACTGTAAGATTCTGTTATACAACTGTTGATATGAATCAAAATGGAACATGTAATTTAGATCTTAAATCAAATACTGTTTCATTACATGATGGCACAACTTACTTTCATCCAAAAGAAAAAGATAAGACTTATTATGGTACATTTACTAGTGTTAAATCAAAAGAATTCTTGTTTGATATAGATGAACTTGATTACATGTTTAAAAATAATATTTTAAATAAAGATGTAATATTTGAATTTTCGATTAAGACTTCAAAGGGCTTTACTAAAGCTATACCAATAAGAATTAGTTTAATTGATATAATTGATGAAAATTCATATTGGAAAGCATCTTTTATAAGATAATTATTAAATGATAAAGAGAAATCTTTATCATTTTTTATTGTTTTCAAGTATAAAACATGGTATCTTTATAATAGGTGAGAATATGAACAAAAAGGGATTTGCCATATCAGTAATATTATATTCAATGGTATTTTTATTAATAACAATTTTTTATATGTTACTTGGTATTACTAAAACTAGATATAGCACATCTTCGACTTTTAGAAATAGTGTTATGGAAGATTTAAATGAAAGCCATACATTATATGATATTATTGAAAGATTAGGAAATAATTCAAGTATAAATTATGTATATAAATATAACGCATCTTATAATGGAGAAGCGGTTGATATTCCAAGTGGTAGTGGTGGAAAAGATGTTTATTACTATAAAAGTGATAGTACAGACAATTTAGCAGGTGTTAATGGAAATGTTATTTTTGGTAATTATTGTTGGCAAATTGTCAGAACAACATCAAATGGCGGAGTAAAACTTTTATATAATGGGCCAAAAACTAGTGACGATACTTGTCCTAATAATAGTAGTCAAAGACCAACTACTGTCAGAGTAGTAGGAGCAAATGGTGTACAAAATACAACTATTTCTGGAAGTAAATTATATGGCGATAGTTTTGAAATATTTAATGATAATGGAACAAATAAATTTAGACTTAAGGATACAAGTACTAACACCTGGAGTGATTCGACATATGAAAATTTAATTAGTAAGTATATCTGTGGGACATCAAGTTCTCCAACAGGAACAAGTGATACTTGTGAAGTACTTTATCAAGTTGGTCATTACCAAAGCAATACAAAAGCAAGTACTGCTAAATTTACGCTAACTGAATCGAATGATTATTCCTCAATTGGTACTAGTCCGTTTAATAATTATAATAATTCGTTAGCACTTGTTGGATATATGTTTAATAAGAATTATTTGTATTTTTCAAGGTTTGTTCATAATACTGTTAGGTTTATCGATTATACTACTATTAGTACTAATTATTATTATGGTGATAAAGCTACATGGAATCCTACAACTAGAAAATATGATGTAACCATCGATGATGGTAATGGAAATGATATTACACCAACAGCGACTCAAGCATGGGCAGATGTAAGAGGTAATGTTAAAGGAAAGTATTCATGTAAAACAGTAGGGGCTACATCTTGTTCTACCGTTTATTACTTTACCGATAATTCTACGAATAGTTATTCATATACAGTATCACTTGATAATGGTGAAGACATTAATTCCAAAACCATGACTCTAGTCACTGGAACAGGTTTTACGGTAAGTGGAAATAATTATGTACTTACTAATCCAACAACTGCAACCATTTTATTAAAAGATTGGACAAACGTATACACACAATATAAAAATCTGTATGTTTGTGATAATGTAACCAATAGTACATGTTCCACATTGTATTATATTACGAGTTCAAATAATTACCAGATTACTGTGTCTAATGTTATGATTTTTGGTAATGATGTAACTTATAGTAATGGTAATTATAGTATAAATCCTTCAAATGATGAAACATTATATAAAGTTGTATCAAATTGGAAAGTAGATGATTCTCTTGATAAAGCTCACTATACATGTCTTACTGCTAAAACAAATAATTGTGGTAGTCATGTCTATTTTGTATTTGATATTGCTTATGATGCTATGTATTATGTTGAACTTAAAAACGGTGATAAAATAACCGATGCAATGGCAAATATGATTAATGACACCAATTCAACTTCTTCAGATATTAATCGATATAATTCAACTATTAAAGGAATAGTAGATAATTGGTATGAGAGTCATTTATTAGAATATGATGATTATTTAGATAAAGATGCAGTATATTGCAATAGAAGAAGTGTTACTAGTTATGGAGGATGGCAACAAAATGGCACATTAACTGGTACTGATTCGAAACTAGGATTTAATGATAGTGCTATTAATTCAACTAAATCGTTATCTTGCCCAAATATTACTGATAGGTTTAGTGGGAATAATCCTTTAGCAACATTAAAGTATCCAGTTGGTTTAATAAGTGGTCCAGAAGCAATACTTATGGGAGACTACTATGCCAAAACACCATCAGCATATTATACAATAACCCCAGCTTACCAGTGGGGAAATAATTTATCTATGGAATTTGTTTTTTCGGGTAGACCGGACAATATAACAATATCTTCGTATTCATTAGTACGTCCAGCAATTACTCTAAAACCAGGAATAAATGTAACTGGTAAAGGAACATATGATGAACCATATGTAGTTTTATATTAAAAATAAGATCTCTATATAATAGAGATTTTTTGTTTGTTTTTTTTTGAAAAAAGTGGTATCTTTATAGTAGGTGAAGATATGAATAATAAAGGGTTTGCCATATCAGTAATATTGTATTCAATGGTATTTTTACTTGTATCGATATTCTATATGTTACTTGGAATAGCTAAGACAAGATATAGTACATCAACTGCTTTTAGAAATAATATCATGGAAGAATTTAATGAAAGCCATGCACTTTATGATAAAATTATAAAATTATGTGATAATACCAGTATTACTTATGTGCAAAAATATAATGCTCAAGATAATGGAGCAGCAATAGATACTCCAGATGGAAGTGGTAGCGAGGATGTATGCTATTATACAACTACATCGTCTAATCGTAATTCCGATGCAGAGCAAAATGCTAACGTAATATTTGGAAACTATTGCTGGCAAATTGTAAGAACTACCGCTGATGGTGGAGTAAAACTCTTGTATAATGGACCAAAAACAGCTGATAATAAATGCCCAAGTGATGCAGATACCACAAATTATTCTAGTAATCCAAGACCATCAAGTATTGGTGTAGTAGGAACATCAGAATCACAAAAAATAAATTTCTCAGGTAGTAAAATATATGGCGATAGTTTTGAAATATATGCTGAAAATGGAACAAATAAATTTAGATTAAAAAATACTAGTACTGCTTCATGGAGTGACGCAACATATCAAAATCTAATTGGTAAATATGTTTGTGGTACACCTAGCTCGCCAACAGGAACAAGTGATACCTGTGAAATGCTTTATTATGTAGGCCATTATCAATCAAACACTCAAGCAAGTACTGAAAAATATACCATTGGGGCAAATGCACACTATTCACAGATTGGAACAAGTTCATTTAATGCTTATTATGATAGCCCAGCCTTAGTTGGTTATATGTATGGAGATGTTTATAATAATAAAACTAAATTTTCGAAAACTAGTAGTAATGTAATATCAAGAACAAGTATATCATCAAACTATTATTATGGAGATACAGCTACTTGGGTAAATGATCACTATGAACTAACTATGGGTGGTGCGACTCCAACAACAACTACCGCATGGTCAGGTATTAGAAGTAGTGCTAAGGGTATGTATACTTGTTTAAGTAATAGTAGCACCTCTTGCGCCAAGGTTCATTATATTGTGGCAAATTCAAGTAATTCATATATGTATAGTATTCTACTATCTAATAATGAAACTAAAGATAAAACAGTAACGTGGCATTATGGAACCAGTGTTACAAAAGTAGGAAATACATATACTTTAATGGATGGAAATAATACCAGTTCATTGACGAAAACATTCAAGTTAGCTGACTGGTATACAACATATAATACTGATACTGGATATACGAATATTTATGTTTG
>JAEEGL010974382.1_pt1 | contig 12410 bp, 8 predicted proteins | sample 9134231 | NCBI WGS metagenome assembly JAEEGL01 (sample SAMN16246548, study PRJNA631951) | gut metagenome | biome: gut microbiome; feature: rumen; material: fiber-attached | host: Bos | place: Iran: Karaj | collected 2018-10 | reverse complement strand
TTTCTCTTCTCCTTTCTGTTCAGGATACTTGTCTGCGGCATCAACGATTTCTGTTGAGACCTTGTTTTTGTTTTTCTTCTTTTTATATCTTTCGAGATATTCGCTCGTATATCCGTGCTTTACTGCATCGTCGAGAAGCTCCTTCAGTCTTGTCTGTTCCGCAACGGAATTGCGGATCTTCTGTACAAGAGCTATGACGAATCCGAGAGTAAGGAATGCGCCTGTCGGCATTAAGAATATCGTTGCTGGCGAATACCAGTCTCCGAGTATCTGGATGCCGCCCGTGCCGTCAGCTCCGGCAAACAGCATTCCGCTTCCGAGAAGCTCGCGGATCGTTGCGACTATGATCAGAGCAATGGTAAAGCCAAGACCTGTTGCAATACCGTCACATGCCGATCTTACGGGATCGTTTTTTGACGCGAATGCCTCTGCCCTTGCAAGTATTATGCAGTTGACGACTATAAGAGGTATAAACAGGCCGAGAGAGGCATTGAGTGCCGGAAGATATGCTTTTATAAGAAGCTCAACAGCTGTCACAAAGCCTGAGATAATGACTATGTATGCGGCTATTCTGACCTGTTTCGGTATTATTTTTCTCAAAAGTGAAATGAGAAAGTTCGAGAAGATGAGGACCACTGTCGTCGAAAGGCCCATGCCTATCGCATTTGTGACTGATGTAGTGGTCGCAAGTGTCGGACACATACCGAGAAGCTGGACAAATGTGGGGTTGTTTGTAAGAATGCCTTCTTTAAAGATGTCTTTGAAAGATTTCTTCATTTTTCCACCCCCTTAATTGTCTGATGCGGAGAATCCGCTGAGATCCACTTCAAGCCCAAGGACCTTGTTCACCGATTCTATGACGGCACGGGATGAGAATGTCGCGCCTGTGATCATGTCTACATTCGTCCCGGCTATGGCTTCTCCAGTGATTCCGTTGAATCTGTCCGTAAATGACTGGCTTCTTGTCTTAGTACCGATTCCGGGAGTTTCCGACATATCCACTATTCTTACTCCCTTTACGGCTCCGCTTCTGTCAACGCCTACCATGACAGTTATCTCTCCGCCGAAGCCGTTCGAGCCTGCCTCAGCGCAGTAGCCAAGCGCCTTGCCCTCCTTAACGGGGATGTAAACGGTTTCTCCGCCTGCTGCGGTGTACTCCTTAAAGCTTTCAGCGTCGGGAAAGATCGCGCTCATGGCATTGTTTCTTTCCGCTGTGACATTTTCAGCTATCTTGTCTTTGGTAAAATAATTAACTACTGCGAGAAGCAGTGCGATCACTACGCAGACGGAAACGAGAACGCCGATTATCTTTACAACGCTTATCTTCTCTCCGCTCTCGCTCTCTCCATCGGACGAGTGGCGATGTCTGCGATGTCTGTGGTGTTCCGAAGCTTCAGGTACCGGAACAATTTCATCTTCGGTTATGTCCGCAAGCTTCTCAAGTTCCTCCGCATACTCATCCGAATCTTCATCTTCGTCCGGTGTATTTTCCGGCTCGTCGGAAGGCTCTTCAAGAACGTCATCGCCGTCAGCCTTCACAAAATCATCATCGCGTGATTTTTCTTCGTTTATCGTGGCTGCGGGAACCTTATCATCTGTTTTCTCAGGTGCTTCAGTCTGAACATCGGCAGTTGTGCCTCCGGGAGCCGCAGCAGCGGATGATTCCTTTTTCTCCTGTTCGCTGTTTCCGATTTCAGCCGGGTTTTCCGCCGGCTTTGTCACTTTTCCGGATACATCCTTCTTTTTTCTGTGTGTTCCCTGTTTTATGTTTTCGGGAATATCGGAAATCGTGAAGTGGATATCCTCTTCAGAATTTTCACCGGTCTTCGAATCGGCATTTTCTTCAGAGGCCAGCGCTTTTGCAAGACCTGCAAAAAGCTCATTTTCATTGTTGAGTCTTTCTCTATTTTCCACTTGTCTTACCTCCGAATCTGCGAGGTTTTGCAAACTTATCAATGTACCATACAAGCAGATTCATGATAAGTATGGAAAATGACACACCCTCAGGATAAGTGCCGAAAAATCTGATGAGCACTGTGATCGCTCCGCATCCTATTCCGTATATTATCCTGCCTTTCGGGGATACGGGAGATGTGGAATAATCGGTGGCCATAAAGAACGCACCGAGCATAAGACCTCCGGCGAGGAGCTCGTACAGCATGAATTCCCATGAAAACATGCCGTTTCTGGAAAAAATGAATGTAAGTACTGCAACAGTCCCGATATATGCGACCGGGATATGCCATGTGATTACTTTTCTTATGAGAAGATAAACAGCACCTACCAGGAGAAGAACCGCTGAAACCTCGCCTATACATCCTCCCTGGCGTCCTAAAAACATATCCAAGAAACTTTCGCTCGGAAGAGCGCCTGTCTTGAGTGCGGCAAGCGGTGTGGCAGATGATACGACATCTGCTTCACCGAGCGCGGGAAGCAGTGAATTTATCCTGTCACCGGCAGCCGTGAATCTGGTCATGTCTCCGGCCCAGGACAGCATGAATACTCTCGCGCTGAGCGCGGGGTTAACGAAGTTCTTTCCTATTCCTCCGAACAGCTGTTTTACGACTACTATCGCGAAAACCGATCCCACCACCGGCATCCACAGGGGAACGCTTACGGGGACGTTCATCGCAATGAGAACTCCGGTAACTGCCGCAGAACAGTCCCTGACTGTTATGGGCTTTTTCATGAGTTTCTCATAAAGAGCCTCAGCACCTACAGCTGCAGCCACAGACAGAAGAACATGCATTGCCGCTCTCCAGCCGAAGACCACAACTCCCCATATAATGGCGGGAGAAAGCGCTATGAGCACGTCGACCATCAGGGTGGTAGTCGTTTCCGGACTTTTAACATGAGGCGACGGAGAAACCGTCAGCATCTCCGGCATCGTTATCTTTTCTTTTTCCACGGGGGAACTGTTTATTTTATTGTCCATTTTCTATTCCTCCGCAACCTATTTCTTTGCCTGTGCCGCCAGACGGCTCTTTTCGTTCTTTATCGCAGCCTTGACGACTCTTATGTGCTGTACGATATCAACGCCTGCCGGACAGTTGTATGAGCATGAACCGCATTCTACACAGCACATTGCTCCATATTCTTCGGCGCTTGCCAGATCGTTCTTCATTGAGAACTGCGCTATATACATCGGCATGATGTGCATTGGGCAGTTGTTTACGCACCTTCCGCAGTGGATGCATTCCGGATGTTCGACTTTTTTGCGGTCGAATTTTTCGGAGAATACAAGCACCGCGCTCGTTGATTTTGTAACCGGCATCGATGCATCCCACTGCGCAACTCCCATCATCGGGCCGCCTATTACGATCTTCTTCGGAGTCTTTACCAGACCTCCGCAGTAACTTATCAGATCGCTTATACTAGTGCCTAGCGGAGCCAGGAGGTTTTTCGGCCTTCTTATGCAGTCTCCGTCGACCGTTACTATTCTGGCTCTGAGCGGATGTCCGGTGGAATATGCGTTATATACCGCAGCACAAGTTTCGGGATTGAAAATCACGCATCCTACATCAGCCGGAAGCTTTCCGACGGGGACTTCCTTGCGGGTAAGAGCGTATATCAGCTGACGCTCGTCACCCTGGGGGTATTTCGTCTTTACGACCTTAACCGAAATCATGCTTGTTTTTTCGGCATATTTCTCCATCAGTTTTACGGCATCCTGCTTGTTGTCTTCGACCGCTATGAAAGCCTGCTTCACGCCGAGCGCTCTGATCATGACCTTTACTCCGTTTATCACATCCGTAGGCTTTTCAAGAAGCAGTCTGTGGTTTACGGTTATGAAAGGCTCGCATTCCGCACAGTTCACAATGAGTGTATCAGCTTTTCCGATTGCGGATTTCATTTTCGCATATGTAGGGAATGCAGCTCCGCCCATTCCGGAGATACCGGCTTCTCTCACAAGTTCAATGATCTCCTCCGGAGTAGCCTCGGAAAGCTTCTTCCCTATAGGCTTGTTGTCCTCGGTCCTTTCGTTCTTGTGATCGTTTTCTATCGTTATATATTCTACCTTCGCACCGCTCGGTGTTATTTTCTTTGAAATATCCGTAACAATGCCCGATACGCTGGAATGTACCGGACATCCGAGTGCTCCTTCGGGTACCTCCCCGATCTTCTGCCCTATTAGCACCCTGTCGCCCTTTTTCACAAGCGGCTGTGCAGGAGCACCTATGTGCTGAGCCATGGGAATCGATACCACATCGGGATCGGACATCGGTTCTATACGCATGCGGCTGGTATTTTTGTTTTCGTCAACATGTATACCGCCACGAAATGTTAGTGCCATTTACTTCCTCCGAATCTTTTTGTTCTTGCTAAATTATACAACAATCAGCCCTTTTATTTCAACTTGTTTTTGCATTTTGCTTATCAGAAAAAACCGTCCGGCCGTCTCATAACCGTGGGGAGCCTGTCGCACGCATTTTCTCTTTCACCGTAATTTTGTTTTGACAATTGACTTTACGGGGACAAAATAATATAATCGGCTCAGGCGGTTATCGCACTCAATTATTTGGGGGATTACATAATGAAACCATCTCTAAACGCGTGGACAGTAGAAAAAAGTCTTGGAATGGAAGACACCTTCAAGGCATTGTCTGAAGCAGGATTCAAGGGGATAGAACTCAATGTGGATGCTCCGGGATCCCCCCACGCACTCACAATGGATACGACCGAAGAGGACTATGAAAAAATCAGGGGGTATATCAGGAAATACAATCTCCCTGTTCTGAGCATTTCGACCTCACTCGCACAGCATATGAGCGGCACTCCTTCAAAGCACGAGAACTACAGACAGCTTATAAGAAAACAGATAGAAGCTGCCAAAGCGCTCGGAGCAAAAGGAATACTCACCGCTCCCGCAGGAATGGAACACGGAATCACCCTTAAAGGCGCATGGGACAATTCTCTGGATGTTTTCAGATCTATAAAAGATGAAATTGATGAGTCGGGAATAATCGTAGGTCTCGAAAACACATGGAAACAGTTCTTCACATCACCATATGATATGATACTGTTCCTTGACAGGCTTGACGCAAAAAATGTCGGAGTATATCTGGATCTCGGAAACATCATAGCCCTTTCCGAACCGGAGTGGTGGGTTGAGATTCTGGGCGAAAGGATCAAGTTCATTCACGTTAAAGATTTCAAACGCAACGGCGGTCCGAACACCGGTGGATATTTCACGGATGTGACTGAAGGCACTGCCAACTGGCCGGTTATCATGAAAGCTCTGAAGAAAACAGGATTTGATGGTTACATAACCGCAGAAGTATTCAAAAGTGACGAGAATATGCCTTGGGATGACTACTACAAAAAGGTCTGCACCCAGATAGAATCGATAATAGCTCTGTAATATCAAACGAACTGCCGTTTTGGCCATAATAACAGCCGGGAGATTTTGTGTCAACCGGCTGTGTTTTTTAATCATTGTTTTTTCCTCTGTGTCACTGAGTTCGATGTCATTACAGCATAATCAGGGACATTTTCAGCTTAAATGTCCCCTTCAGTGCCATGTTTTCCAAAAAAAGAACGTTAATTACGTATAATGTCCCTTTTTTATTCTGAAACAATAATGATACCGGGTCATATAATCTTTGTTCCTGAGCGCTGATGAAATATATCCAAACGCCTATTTGATTTCGAGATATTTAACCTGGAACAGGCCGATGTAAACTCATTCGTAAGAGATTACACCGGCCTGTTAAAATATTCAATAAATGCAAATACGGGTGTTTGTTATGATTGTTTACTGTGTTAGACCGCTGAAGCCCTGAATGATTTCTTCGGCCTGAATTTCTTCAAAATCTGCTTTTCCGTCTATGTCACTGATTTTGAATCCGTTTGTTCCGTTGAATACCACTTTTATGGTGCCGCTTGCCGTCGTGCTTTCCGCACTTGTTCCGAGTTCAATCGATATAACAGCGGGATTGTTGTCCTTTGTGACCTTGAAATCGATTTTGACACTGTCGAGCGAACTCAGATCCACTGATTCCATGCCGCTTTTCATGTCTGCAGGAATGAGGTCGAGAATGGTATTGATATCTTCTTTAGTGAAAGATGCCGTCAGATTCTTGCTTCCGTCAGTATCTGTTGTGACGGCTGTTTCATCAAACTTATCATTCACAAATTTTTCAATATCTTCAAATTTGCTTTCCTGTTCTTCGCCCTCTTTTTCTTTCACAAACTCACTGTACTTCGCAAGTATTTCGGTGAAATCGGCTTTTGATCCCTTTGTTTCACCCATCATCTGTGAGCTGACATAGAATGTTTTGTTTTCAAGCATTCCCTCGATCTTAGCCGTAAGATCCGGGAAATACTCAGAAAGATCGGTTTCCTCTCCGAACAGCTGTTTCATTAGCTGAGTATATATTTCGGTAAGGTCCGCCTTAAAGTATAAAGCATCTTCTGCGTCAAAGCCTTCCTTGTAATTCTTAAAGCCTTTGCCCTGAATCTTTGCTTCCAAATTCACATCCAGATTTTGTCCGTTCTCGTTTGTGGTCATTGCAACAGTCACATCTGCATCAAACGGATCAGGAACATTGTCACCGATCGTCTTCAGAATGTCGCTCGGTTTTTCTTCCTTTTTCTGCCCGCATGAGACCATGACAGTGATGATCATGGAAAGCACAAGCATTATTGCAAAAAATTTCTTCATCTCTTACTCCTTTTTTTCTGTCCTGCTATATGTACTTTATAGTCAAAATTTCCGAAAACGGACAAAAAGCCTATTTCCTTTCCGGAAACATAAAATGATTTGCCGTCAAGATATGAAAGACCGGTACCGGCCATTTCAAATCCTACTGAATATGACCAGAGCGCCTGATACTTATATCCTTTTTTTCTGTCTTGCAGATTATTTGAATATTTACCGTCTCCAAGAAGGGGATGTCCTATATGTGCCATGTGGGCTCTGATCTGATGGGTCCTTCCGGTAATGAGATCTATATCGAGAAGAGTCAAATCATTCTCTCTGTCATATGCAAGTGCCTTATATGCGGTAATGATCTTCCTGCTTCCGGGCACTTCGGCATCATATATAAGAGCGGTGTTTCTCTTCTCGTCCTTTCTGTGGTATGCAGTAAGAGTTTTTTCCCCTTCCAGCTTTCCATGAACGGCACACAGATATTTCTTGTGGACCCTGTTTTCCCTTATTGCCTCGTCAATTCCCCTGAGAGCCACGGCATTTTTTGCCAAAATGACGATCCCGCCCGTATTCCTGTCTATTCTGTTGCACAGAGACGGCGCGAACGAATTTTCCTTTTCAGGATAATACTCACCTTTGTTAGCGAGATAAGCCGTAAGTATGAAGAGCAGCGTTTCCCTTTCAGATGCAGCAGCCCTGTTCCTGTCGCCCTCGTCGCCAAGATGCACGAGAACTCCCGGCTTTTTTTCACACAGGATGATATTCTCGTCTTCATATACTATATCGGGTTGGATTTTTACCTTGGAAAAGTCAGGAGCATCAGAACCTTCACTGAAAAATTCGTCAGGAATGTACATTTCAACAATGTCGCCCATGGAGAGCATGTCTCCCTCATGGGCTCTTTTGCCGTTGATCTTTATTTTTTTTGTTCTTATGGATTTGTATAAAAGTGATTTCGGGAGTCCCGAGGTGACTTTGGAAACAAACTTGTCTATCCTCTGGCCCGAATCGTTTTCATTAACAGTGAACGACCTCATTGAAACAATTACATTGTTCCGAACAGTCTGTCTCCGGCGTCACCGAGTCCGGGTACGATGTACGCGTTCTCATTAAGTCTCTCATCGAGTGCAGCAGCATATATCTTGACATCCGGATGGTCTTTCTGGAGTCTTTCAACGCCTTCGGGAGCGGCAACGAGGCAAAGGAATTTGATTCTCTTGCATCCGCGTGCCTTGAGCATAGTGATAGCATCAGATGCGGATCCGCCCGTTGCAAGCATGGGATCGCACACGATGACATATCTCGTTTCGATGTCTTCCGGAAGTTTGCAGTAATACTCAACGGGGTTGTGAGTCGTGGGGTCGCGGTAAAGTCCTATGTGGCCGACCTTTGCGACGGGAATAAGATTGAGAATGCCTTCAACCATTCCGAGACCAGCTCTCAGGATCGGAATCACGGCCATATGTCCCTCTTCAACTTTCTGGGTGATCGTCTTTGCGATAGGTGTCTCGATTTCAACATCCATCGTCGGAACGTCAGATGTGAGTTCGTAGCACATCAGCATTGTGATCTCTTCGAGAAGATGTCTGAAGTCCTTGGAACCGGTTTCCTTATCTCTCATAATCGATAGTTTGTGCTTGATAAGCGGATGGTCTGCAACAAAAAGCATGTCCTTGTTCATATTATAGTATTCCTTTCGTGAAAGAAAATAGGCTTGGCTCCGCCGGTCAGCCGGCGCCTGAGAAATCCTCATTCCCTGTTATGATAACATTTTTGTGGGTTCAAAGCAATAATATTTGGCTTTTTTTGGTTATGTATCAGTTATTTGTTTATAAGGTTCTCCAGTGTCTCAAAGAGAATGTCCGGCTTAATGGGCTTGGAAAGATGCGCGTTCAGCCCTGCCTGAAGACTTCTCTGGACATCTTCATCAAAGGCGTTGGCGGTGAGCGCAATTATGGGTATGGTCTTTGCGTCCTTGCGTCCTTCCAGTCTCCTTATGGCTTTTGTAGCCTCAAGACCGTCCATCTCAGGCATTCTCATATCCATGAGAACAGCAGAATAATACCCGTCGGGACTTGCATTGAACTTGTCAACCGCAATACGGCCGTTCTCGGCTACATCCACATTGATATCGCGGGTGCTGAGCATCATGATCATGAGTTCCGCATTGATCTGTACCTCTTCCGCGAGAAGGATTCTGATGCCGCTGAGATCAGTTTTGGTTTTGCCAGTATCAGATGTCTTTCTTCTGATTGCCTCTTTGAATTCTTCCATAACATTTGCGGCAAACAGAGGTTTTGACACAAAGCTGTCAACACCTGCCTTTATGGCTTCATCGAAAATATCATCCCATTTATATGCCGTAAGTATGATTATAGCAGATTCATCGCCTACTATAGAACGGATACGCTTTGTGGTTTCGACTCCGTCCAGACCGGGCATCTGCCAGTCTACGAGGATCAGATTGTACGGATCCTGCCTTGCATGTCTGAGTTTGACCATCTCAATGGCTTCTTCCCCGGATCCGGCTGTTTCAGAAACTATCCCGGCTTTTTCCAAAACAAGATGCGCATGTTCGCAGGCAACGGGATCGTCATCCACGACCAGTACCATCATCTCATGCGGATTGATCTCCGTTTCATTATCTCCGTCTTTCTTATCGGAGTCCCCTAAAGTTACGGTCACGGTGAAAGTAGATCCCTTTCCCTTTTCGCTCTCAACATGAATGTTACCGTTCATCATTTCGACTATATTCTTAGTGATTGCAAGTCCGAGACCTGAAGATCCGTATTTGTTGGTAGCTGAAGGATCTTCCTGGGTAAATGTATCAAAAACATGAGGTATGAACTCTTTACTCATACCTATTCCGGTATCGGAAATCTTGAACTGCAATGTCGTTTTACTGTCAAATTCCGCAAGTCTCTCGATATCAAGTCCGACCTTGCCTCCGACAGGCGTGAATTTTACTGCATTTCCGAGAATGTTTATTATCACCTGTCTGAGCTTTGTGCTGTCACCTACATAGTAATCGTCGACATGCCCTTTTATTGTGCATTTATAATCCAGGCCCTTGTCCTCACACTGTCCGTTTATCATAGTGTTGATTGACTCGATGAGCTTGGAGAAAGAGAATTCTTCGTTCTTAATGACCATTCTTCCCGATTCTATTCTGGACATGTCGAGAATGTCGTTGATAAGTCCCAGGAGGTGCTCTGCAGACGCTCCTATTTTTTCAAGGTATTCTCTCGTTTTCGGAGGAGTATCAGGATCATTCAGTGCGATGCTGTCAAGTCCTATGATGGCGTTCATGGGAGTTCTTATTTCATGGCTTACACTTGAAAGAAATGCTGTTTTGGCTCGATTGGCCTGTTCCGCTGAAGCAAGAGCATCGCTGAGCAACTGCTGCTGCTCCATAGACCTTCTCATTTCCGAATCTATGACCGTAAAGCCGAGTCCTACGGCATTATCATTGGTTTCGCTGCCGTCTCCGGAATGTTTTACGCTGGCCATTCTGATCATTTCGTAATACTCTTGCCCTGCTCTTTTGGCAAGATATCTGTAGGCGATTATGGGCTCTTTCTCAAGGCCCTTCTTTATGTTCTCGGGTTTAATGAAATCAATAAACCCTTCTCTGTATTTTTCTGCAACGCTGTTGTCCGCATACCACTTGAAACGCTCTGAGAAGCTGAAATGGATCCCTTCGGGAGTTTGTTCCGGATCTGCTGGATCAGACCTGTAGCATACGCCTTCGTCATTGTCAAGATCTATATAGTATACGCTTCTGTAATCGGCCGCCATTGCGGTGATCATCTGATCCTGCTGGGTCCTTTTCTTTTCTTCTTCCAAAAGCCTGTCCTGAAGTGAGATCTTTTCTTCCATCTCCTCCTGTTTTACACGGCTCTCGGCGTTTTCTCTTTCTTTTTCTATCTCAAGCTTCGAGTTTTTTCTGATCTGGTAGATAATGAAAACAAACATAAGGACCAAAACGAGGATAGTGACCGCCGACTGGATAAATGATCGTATGATCAGTCTGTTTGAAATTGCGCTTATGTTGTTGGTAATTACCTGTTCTCTTATAAGATATGTAAGGAACCAGTCAGTTCCTTCTACCGGAACGAAGCTGAGTGTCTCCTTTATGCCATCGTATGTAAACGAGACTTCGTCCTTTGTCCCGTTTTTAAAATCATCGACAAATCTCTCGTATGAATATCCTTCGTCAAACTCAGCCCTTTTCAGCGCTTCCAGAAGATTGTCCTCAACCGCAAGGCCTCCCAATACCGTGTTGCTGAGCGCAATTCCGTCCTTTGTGTAAATATTGCAGAAAGTTGTATCGTTTTCATTTGATCTCAGAGAGACACCTTCAAGCATCTCATCCATATCTATCTCTATAAATGACGCGCAGAAGTTTATATTATCAAAGGCCCTGATATCTACCGGAATGGCTATAATGACTTTTTTATCGATTGAGTCCAGATTCAAAATGGATATTTCAGCTTCATCTATGTTTTTGTAGTCAAAATGATAATCCGATATATTCTCTTCTACACCTGACGACGTATATATACGGCCTTCCGTATCCACAAACGCAAACTTTTCAAGTCCGTAAAGCCTCTTCATTCTGCTCTGGTATGCCTGAAGATTTGAGATTTCACTTATATCATCTTCCCCCATGAGATCGATCGCAATCTTGGCTTTCTCAATAGTCTGTTTGAGATTTGATGATACTACCTTTTCCCTGCGCCCTGCAAGTTCGTCGAGGTACAGAAGGCTTACCGACCTTACGGCTGCATCCGTATCATGACTTGCAATCTGTCCGAGCAGGAATGTTCCGACTATCAAAATTGCCGCTACTATTACACCGCCTATAACGGCTATCCATAATGTGTTTCTGCTTTTTTCTCTGTTCATAATACGATACCCCCTGAAAGGCTCCAACGTACATTATCTTTATTAATCGTTCTTTAGTATTTCATTAAGCATTGATAGAAGTTCTTCAATATCTTCTTTTTCGGTTGCCCAGCCCGTCGCAAATCTGACGACAGATCTGCCGTGTCCGGCTTTCTCCCAAAAGCTGTATTTCACTTTCCCGCTGATCTTCTCGATCACTGAATCGTCAAACACGGGAAAAAGCTGGTTGGTCGGAGAATCGACAAAGAACTCCACCCCCAGTTTTGTTAGTCCGTTCCTCAGCATGTCAGCCATTCCGGCGACATGCTCACTGATTCTGAAATAGAGCCCGTCCGTAAAAAGAGCGTCAAACTGAACTCCGAGCACTCTGCCTTTCGCCATCAGTCCGCCGCGCTGCTTGATCTTGGCGATAAATCTTTCAGGAGCCCTAATACCGGAAAACACTGCAGCCTCACCGCACAGAGCCCCTACTTTCGTTCCGCCGATCGTGAAAACATCGCACATCGATGCAATTTCCTTTATATCCATATCGGATTTCGAACATGAAAGTCCGTATCCAAGTCTTGCTCCGTCGATAAAAAGGGGGATGGAGTGCTTTTTGCATATCCCGTAAATTTCACAAAGCTCTTTTTTCGAATAGATGGTTCCGTATTCAGTCGGATGTGAAATATACAGCATGCCCGGTCTCACCATGTGATCGTCATAGTCCGATTCAAGATATTCCGAAAGCTTTTCCGGGACTATTTTCCCGTCTTTTCCGTCAATTGCCAGTACTTTGTGCCCCGTAAACTCTATTGCCCCGGATTCATGCACATTTATGTGACCTGATTTCACTGCCACGACCCCGTCT
>JAEEGL017319288.1_pt1 | contig 12411 bp, 9 predicted proteins | sample 9134231 | NCBI WGS metagenome assembly JAEEGL01 (sample SAMN16246548, study PRJNA631951) | gut metagenome | biome: gut microbiome; feature: rumen; material: fiber-attached | host: Bos | place: Iran: Karaj | collected 2018-10 | reverse complement strand
TGTATGCGGCATAGACTTTTGTGTAATCCAACTCCTCGCAAATCTCGTCCACCAACCGCGCCGGATCATCTTCGGGTATCCTTATCTCAAGATTTATGGGCATTACCACTTGATTTCTGTCGTTTTTCATAGTACAATGATCTCGCTTTCTGTGTGGTTTTTTGTAGCAATTAAATTATACTATGAAAGCAGCGACCGGGCAACCCTTTCGGGCTACCCGGTCGTTTTTTTGTGGGACTTAATGCAACAGCCCCTTTCTGTTACAGATCACAGTTTCTGAAGCTCTTCAACGATGTTGTTGTAGTACGCGTCGTAGTGATAAAACTCTGCTTCGTATTTCTTGAAATCCGCAACGATCTGTGAGAAGATCTCTTTTGCATTTGCAGCCTCAATTTCGGCATTCTTGTAGATGGCTTTCTTTTGTCTGCCCACATTCAGGATGATGATAACGCCGGCCGCTGCTGCGGCTATCGCAGCTACAATGCACATCGCAAGCATGCTCTGATCCAGCATGATGCAGCCTACAATGGCGAGCACCGCGATGCCGAATGCGATAAACGACGGCCAGATCTTCTTCTGAGCGGCAAGCTGATCCGCTTTTGCCTTGTAAAACGTATCGATCTTTGCGTCTTCGGAATGCTCTCTGTTGACAACGGCGTTGGAAACGTAATCGTTGATCTTTATGCCGATCGTGGTTCTGTAATTTCTGCGGTAGGTTTCAACGTTGCGCTGAATGGCGGCAGCCGTGAGATCTTTTGTGAGCGTGAACATGGAGAGTACCACAACGGGGTTCGTTTCTTTCAGCTCGGAATGGTAGATCCACTCAACCATTTCACGTATTACATTCAGCTCGGTCTCATTGTGCTTTTTCCATGCGTCATACTGCGCTTTCGCAGGTTCGATATTTCCGCCGTTATCAATGATGAGTTGGTTATACTTGATCGTGTTTGCAACTTCTTTTTCGGTCTTGTTGGTTTTCTGGATCAATTCATCGATAAACTGGTTCAGATAATCATTCTTCTGCGTATTTGTGATATTAACGGTTTTGAGAATGAAATCAAGTACCTTTTCGTTGGAACGCGCAGCGATCATCTCTTCACGAAGAAGATCGTTCTCGGTGCTGTATTTGAAGAGGATCGGATAATTGATGCTGTCGTTGGAACGGTAAGAACGCAGGAAAGCACGGATGGATTCGATCAGCTCTTCGCGGTCGTAACCGTTTTCTTTCATGGTTTCGTCTATGATACGGTTAATGAACTGATTGATATTCGCCACAAGCGCGTCGCTGCAGTCTTCTTTGATCGTTTTTCCGGCGATGGCAAACATCAGCAGGATATTGCGGCTGTCTTCACCTTTACGTTCGCAGGTGATGTATTCTGCAAACCATTTCAGGGCGACGTCGTTTTTGCCGATGCGCACGTGGAAAGCAAAGAAAAACATGGAAGTGTTTTTCTTGTCGAGCTGATACGCTCTTGCAAGGGCGCGGTCAGCCATATCCTTATCGTCGTTTTTCCATGCCATGATGGCGAGCAGCGCGCAGGTAAGCCAGTAATCCGGCACCTGCAGATGCTTTGCCTCAACCGCTTTATAAATGGTGCTGTCGTGTACAAAGGTCGTTTCAATATTATTGAGCAGCGCCTGTACGATTTTTCTTACGGCTCTGTAGTTCGCAAAATCATAATAACTCTTATTCTGACATTCGCGGATCTTTTTGTTGGCCGTTTCGATATTCTTGAACAGCGCGTACATCTTTTCGATCTGCAGCTGGATCTCATACGCGTCGAGTGCGATATTATGCGCGTCATTGGAACGGCTCGCACCGTTTTTCAGCGTGCTGTTGATATGGTTTGTAAGCTTATTCCAGTCATTTTCCGCATTATAAATGCCGGATGCAAGCTCGTTCAGTTCGTTCTGCAGTTCATTTCTGATCTGTCTTTGCTCGTAAACGGCAGCGCGTATCTCACTTAAACTGGACATAACATACTCCCTCCTTATCTTTTATTTGCGGGGATCGCGCGGTCAGCGCCCCATCGCTTTATCTTTTCGACCGCTTCGGGGTTCCTTTTTCCGATCGGGATCACTTTATGGAAGATGGTTCGGATCTCATCCATGTTCACACTGGAAGGGCCGTAACTGAACAGCCGCTCCGCCACATCCTTGATGGCATATTCAATTTCAGAAAATGAGAATCCGTCGGATAGATCGATCAGTTCCTGCATCTGTTCGTCAGAAAACCGTACGTGCAGGCAGCGGTCTGCATACTGTTTGATCGCGCTTTCACGTTCCTCTGCAGTGGGCAGATCCACGAAAAACACTTCGGAGAAGCGCCCTTTTCGGAACAGTTCCGACGGCAGACGGGAAACGTCGTTTGCGGTAGCCACAAGGAACACACGGCTGGTGGATTCCTGCAGCCAGAACAAAAACTGGCCGAGGATCCGCTGGCTTGTATCGTTGCCTCCGTCGGAAACCGCAAGCGCCTTTTCGATCTCGTCGATCCACAGGATACAGGGGGAGACGTTATCGATATACTCAAGCGCTTCTTTCATCTTGCGCTCGCTTTCGCCCATCCACTTATCGTAAACGGAACCGATATCAAAGCGGTAAAGAGGCAGTTCCCATTCTTTGGCTATGATCTTTGCGGAATACGATTTGCCGCACCCCGGAATACCTGTAAGCAGAATGCCCTTCGGCGTATCAAGACCGTAGGCGTCAAGCTCGCTGTCGGACGCAAAGAACATTTTTTTCTTTTCTTTGAGCCATTCAGAAAGGTTCTGCATACCGGATACCTGCAGCGCGCGGTTCACACGTACGGGCGTTACGGCGGATACCTTTGTGTAGAGCTTGTCTTTCTGTGAGGTGAGATGGAAAATATTCTTTTTGAACAGCCCCCCGGAGGAGATCAGTTCGTTAGAGAGAATATTCTCCGTCTGGATCTCGGTAAAACCGCGCAGAAGGGTAGCCGCGCGCAAAATGTCTTCGTCGTCCCATTCAACGGGGAATTTTGAGCCGTATCTCCGCACAAAGGCGCAGATCTGCGCTTTGCGTTCCTCCGTATCGGGGTAGTCGAGTTTTGCGATCAGGCCGAACTTTGTGATTCGCTGCAGAACGTTATCGGCAGTGATCAGTATAAGGGTGGAATTGGATTCCTGCGCAAGATACAAGACGTTTATCAGTTCGCGTGAATAGATGGTATCTTCGCTGATCTTCTTAACGTCGCCGAAGGCAAATATCACACCGCGTTTTCTGCGGAACAGGGTGGAAATATAGTTCATCGGGTCGTTGTCGGTATTGATCGCGTTCAGACCCGTGCCGAGCTGTACTACCTGTTTCGTATCGGTATAATAATAGATCTCGGCGGAGAGTTCTTCACGGATCTCAGCCAGCATTCGTTCCACACGTTCACGTTCGGAAGAATCCACGATGATCATCGGGGTGCGCGCTTTGATATAGTTTATGATCTCATTTTTGGTCTGAATATAATTGCTCATGATGAAACCTTATGATTTGTCTGAAAAGATCCTGATCCGCCTGATCAGACGCAGCTGGTCTTCCAGAAACGGATTGCCGTCGACGCACTGAAGGTAGATCGAATGCATCATTGCGGACCAAACCTTGGTTATTTCCTGCTCCACAGAGGAAGCCAGTTCTTCACGGAACCGTTTGCTCAGAAAATCGAGCGGCACGAAAAACATGCATACCTTCATCTGCTTTGCGAAGGAATAAAACGGCTGATGAACGGAATCGAAATCCTGAAAGATCTGATGCGTATTCAGTTCCCGCTGGAAGCGTCTGATGCCGTTTCTGATCATCACGTTTTCGGTTTTGATCAGCTGGTTTTCGAAGTAGGAAACGGTATCTTCAATATCTCTGCACGTTCCCTGCTGCAGAAATACGGCTTCCTGTGCGTCAACGGGACGTTTTTGCAGTATCTCGAAACAGGCGAGCCACTCTGCGTAGTTTTCGGGCGCCCGAGAGATCATGCCGGAGGAAACGAGTTCCATCTTACTTCAGGAACGTGTAAGGCGGTTCAAGATTCCAGGAGGGGAGTTTCTTGTTCATTTCCTTCAGTTTTGCGGAAGCGGCCTGCTCGCTCGCGGAAGGAGCGCTTTTGCCGAAGTTTTCGTTCATTCTCTGCTGCATTGCTTTTTCAAAATCAAGATCATTGCTGCTCATTTTTATATCTCCTTTTCAGTATTCTTTATAGATGTGAACTGTTGAAAGTAAAAATCGGATCATCAGATATAGCTGAGTCTCGCGAGAACGTCGTCTTTCTTGTAGATGTTCTCGGAGAAATAGCGCTGGAACTCAATGATCTGCGCCATACAGCCTTCAAGGTTGTGCTCGGCGGCGTTCAGACGCGCAACATATTTCTTCTGGTTGCTCAAAATGCCGAGCGCAATGGCAGCGGCGGAACCCAGAAGAAGGACGGCGCCTACGATGATCGCCACAACAGACTGTTTGATGATCGCGGTTACCAGAACGATCAGGGCAATGAAGAAAACGATAAGGAATGCGATGTTGAAGGTCGTCATATAGATCATTTTGAATTTATTGTTTTCAAAATGATTCTTCAGGCTGGTTTTCTGTTCGTCAAGATCGCGGCCGTTGCTGGTGCCCTGCCAGGTATCGATGGAGAAATGATACTGAAGCGGGCAGCGCTCTTTGATGCGCACGGTCCAGTTATCGAGAGCGGAAATGAACCAGTCTTTCGTACTCTGCAGTCCGAAGCGTTTAACGCTTACGTCGGCGACGTCGTCGTAGATGACCCAACCCACCATCTGTTTGCCGATGTTGTAGCTCTGGTGCACGGTTTTCATTTCTTCCTCGTGTTGGGCTTTTGCAGCTTTTTTGTTACCTTCGTTGTTAACAATATAGCGGAAATACTTCTGTTCATCGCGCAGCTGCTGTTCTTCTTCGTCGTAATTGGTGATCAGGCTGGTAAGAACGGCGTCCACACGGCTTTTGTAGTTTGCGTCTGTCTGCGGCGCAGAGTCAACGTTGATGCTGTCGATCAGCCGGATCAGAGAGTCGTATTTTGAAACGTCGATAAAAGACCGTTTGATCTTATCGTTGTTTGTGCAGAACTCATTCAGCATATTGTAATTGTAAGGCGTCTGCGTATTGAAGTTTTCAAAATACCCTTCGTAAGAGGCGATGATCTCCTGGCTGACGGCGGCGTCTTCGGAAATGATACGGATCCAGTCGTTGATGATCTCGGTCACTTCGTGCTCCAGTTCTTTATCCTTGCCGAATATGCCGTTCATAAAGGCCTGGATCATAACTGACGTTTCCTGTGAGAGCATTGTGGGGTCAAGGCTCTTGCAGTAAACCTTGAACCACTCTCTGGACGTTTCAATACGTTCAAAACGCAGATTCAGCAAACAGAAGAACAGCGAAGTTTTGATCGCGTCGCGCCGTCCGCTCTCTGCGAGGGCGTTTCTTGCAACGTCAGGATAGTTGTTGACCCACGCGGTCACTGCCAGCAGCGCGTAGGAAAGCCAGTAGCGGGAGCTGGTGATCCACAATTCTTCGGAAAGCTCTTCAATGGTGCTGTTGCGTACGAGATTGATATCAAAATCACGTACAACGCCGATGATGGTCTTTCTGATCGCGTCATAATTACTGAACTGTTCACGGATGATGTTATCGATCCGCATGATGTTTTCGTATGCGATCTGTTTTTCTTCGCCGTGTTCCACATCCGAACGGAACTTATTCACACGATCGTGTATGATGTTTGCAGTTTCCTGGATCTTCTTGGTGGTTACGTCCACGTTGTTTACATGGACGTTCACGTTGGAACTGAAGGTCTGAACGGCGCCGTTCAGCTCATGGATCGCACTTGATACGCTTGCCATATCTTCATACCTCCTTTAAAAACGTTCGATGGAAGCCGTAAGGTTCCCGAGCTCATTGTAATAAAAGTTCATCTGCCTGCGCCATGCCCGCATTTCATCAAGGGCGTTTCGCAGCTTAACAAGGCATAGCCTGCATTTTTCCGAAAGCGTATTCCCGAGGTCTGCCACTCTTCTCCAAACAAGAAATCCGCTTACGATGCCCAGAACGATGCCGAGCACCAAAAATACGGGGAATGCACTGGTTTTGACGGTGAGCCCGGCAATGGCCAGAAGCACGAGCGCGCCGGCGCCCATCAGGCAGAAAATCTTGAACAGCTTATCTGAAAAAATGAATTTGGATTTTTTCTTCTGGAACCGTTCGGTGATCTGCTGCGACGTGACCTCATACTGTTCTTCGGAGCACTCAAATTCAAACGTTTCGCCTTCGAAGAGATTGATGCTGAATCGGTAGCGGTCCTTTTGCTTATTGAACTTATCCTGGAAGTATGTTGTGAAACCGCTGCAGATGGCGTCTTTCAGATATGAAAGTGAGAAACGTTTGATGGTGAGGTTCGTTTCTCGGGAGTCTTCAGAGAAAGCCCATTTGATCATCAGATCGCCGAAAGTGTGACGGGCTGTCATTTCTTCAAACTCAAGTCTTACTTTTTTGTCGGCGAGCTCTCCGTCACCGTGGGAAGCAAGGATCGCTTCGTTTCGTTTCATTTCTTTTACGACGACCAGTTCCTGGTCGTCATAACGGTTGATCAGATCGTAAAGGATGTTTTCGATCTGTTCAAACAAACCGGCGGCGGAGTCGTCTTCTCTCTGATAAATATCATCGAATTTTTTCGCAATGGCGCCGATCTTTTCCATTTCGGACTGCAGATAGATCATCTCTTTATAATCCGGAGAGATCTCTTTCAGCGTAGGATAACCGCTTTCCGTTACATGAATAAAATGCTCGGCGTAAGACTGTGTCTTGTTTGATACCTTTCGTCCGAAATCGGCGCTTGTTGCGATCGCCTGTTCCATCAGCTTCTTGAAGTAGGATTCCACCATCTCGTTGAATTCAGGGGTACCCTTCATGGCGCCGATCAGATATGCGTGGAGCACGTGCTGCCACTCGTCCTGCATATTGTTGACGTCCGTTTTCTCAAGCAGGTTGATATACCAGTTCTGCGCGGCGTCGTAACGGCCGAAACGCAGATTGATAAGCATGAAGAAAACGCTCGCCCGGTAGTTATCCATGGAAAGAGCTTTGTTCAGCGCTCTGATGGCCGCTTCCTTCTCGTTGCTGGCCCACAGCGTTACAGCCATGATCGCGTAAGCAAGCCAGTAATCTGTATTGGCGAGATATGCTTTCTCAACTTTTTTGCGCAGGTTTTCGTTTGAAACCATATTGGAATCAAGCCCGATCACATAACCGAGCGTGATTCTTCTTAAATCGTTGTAAAAGCGGAATTTTTCGTTGTATTTGTCGGTATAGCTGGACAGCAGCTTTGATGCTTCAGAGATCCGCTTGAAAGAAAAATAGTGATCCGTGATCTCTTGCAGCAGCGCTGAAAGGTCTACAACGATATCGGTGGCGTCATCCAGCTCGCCCGAAAGAAATTTTACGTCGTGAGTAACGGTTTTGCCGACGTTCGCTATATTGGAAGCGACAACATAGCAGTTCTCGATGCCTACGGCGATCTCTTCCCGCAAGGCGTTGTTCTGACGGACCAGAGAATTATACTCTTCAACCAATCGTTGGTATTCAGCATACTCTTCGTCTGTCATGCTTTATCCCTCCTCTATATTTTTTATATTTTTAACGGCAGTTCAAACCGTATCAGAGCACACCGGCTTCGCTGCAGAGCTTTACGTTTACCGGCCGCAGTGCGTTTCTGTTGGCTGCAACATATTTTCTGAATTTCTTTGCGGAACCGGATGCGTTTACTTCAGCGTTTATCGCATTCCTGTCTTTCGGCATGGCTGCGAAAACGGAAAGCGCTGTAGCTTCATCGTCCGGAGACGCAAGCAGATACCCCTGTACAAGATTGCAATATACCTTTTCGTTGTTGAAAAAGACGCAGCAATTGATACGGTCCGCGCCGCCGTAAGTCAGAGAGAGCATTTTCGCGGCTGCGGCAATTTTCGCAGCGGAATAATCCCTCAGATAAAGGATGTAACGGACGACCGCGGCATCCGATACTTTTGTCTGTGCGGAAAGCAGTTCCTGAAAAACGGCGGAGTCAAAGCAGTTTGCCGGAACAGCGGTGATATATTTGTCGAATATGTCGCTGTACTGCAGCCCGTTTGCCTTCAGACGTCTGAGCAATGTGATCGTAAACTGCGACTGAAATCTGTGTTTCAGCAGAACATCGGTCACGGCGGCAGGGGAGGCATACAGGCCTGCGTCGGTAAGCACGTCAACCACAGCGGCGGTTACCGTCTCGGTATCGGGCGATTGCTGCAGGTATGAACTCAGGCTGTTTCTGAAAAACGCTTTGTTGAGATCTGTGTTGAAAAGCGTTTTCAGTATGTCGGCTTTGTTTTCGTTGTCGAACGTAACCGAAAGCAAATATTTTTCAACAACCTGTGTTGATACGTTGTTCAGGTTTGAAAGAAGATACTGCAGCATCTGCTGCCGGTTCTCAGGCGTATCCTTGCCGGTGCAGAGATAATCTCCTACGATGCTGTTTCGTACCTTCTCGTTCACGGGAAAACGCAGCGCGGCGGAAAGAATACGTATCTTGTTCTGAACGGTACCGGGACGCCTCAGGATCACGGAAAAATGATTCTGTGTCAGAACCACAAACTGCTTCGTTTCAAGCAGTTTGTTGAAAATCAGGCAGCAGACGTCGTCGGTGCAGCTTTGTATTGCGAAATCGACAAGCGCGTTGACCTCCGTTTCGTAAAGGTGCCTCTTCGTGATGAGATCGATCAGCGAGGAAACCTCCGCCGGATCGGACATCTGCGAGATCACGTTCTTCATCAGATTGGAAATCGGGGGGTAGATCCCCTTTTCGAGAAGCGCTTTTGCAATACCGGCCTTTACGGCGGCAGAATCGGAAGTGGTATCAAAATACGATGCGAAAACGTTGATATCGTCTTCTGTGTAAGTTTCGTCCGCAGAGAGCAGCATCCTGATGTTTTCGGTCTTATTCTCGTTATCCGGGTATTGAGAAAGAACAATGCTGATTACGCTCTTTACGTCAATATTAGCAGTATTGGAAACGATTTTGTCGAAGAGGTCGAATTTGCCGGAATTTACGGCAAAATGAACCAGATTGCTGTTCAGGGACTGAGAATAGACTTCCTCGGGGGTGAAGAAATCAAACAGCGCATCGCGTCTCGGCGCGGCGCCGAGAGAATCAAATACAAGGATCAGAACGCCGATCGCTTCGGAAGCGTCAAAAAACTCATATAAAGCGAGTTCTTCGTCCGTTGGCTTTTCGCCTGCGGCGGTGAGCGTAAGATAGTTTTTCTTAAGCTGCGCCATCATGTTCTTTTTTTCGGAATCGTTGAGATCGCCGTGGATCAGCATATTCATCTCGTATGCGGCGGAAGCGATCACGGTACCGATATATTTTGAATCGATCTTTTCCGCTTCAACAAGATTGTTGCGTGCGCTGTCCATGCGAACATAGGCGATATCCATCAGGGTCTGCCTGATCACGTTTTTGATCGTGAAGAGCGAATCCGCTTCTTCGTGACGTTCTATGACCGCACCGCAGTACATGCAGTGCCACAGCTTGGTTTCTTTATCGTATTCAAGTTTTGTTGAAGCGCAGGAAGTACACTTTTGTGTGCGATAACTGACTGCCATTTCTTGCTACCTCGGTCAAGCGATAATCATTTGCTCTGCATGAGCCGCATATTGCGTTCCGAGATAAAGGAGAGAAGCTGGGTGCACACCTGCATGGCGCTGTCTTTATTGTTGGACCCGCAATACATTTTCAGCTCGGATACTTTGCCGTTGATCACATTGTCCAGATCGGCAACACTGTCGTTGGTCATGGGATCGGCAAAACGAATGGCTTCCGATACCTTGTGCAGGGCGTTTTTGAGCTGAGGATCGGCGCAGGCGTCTTCAAGCACCTTCACGTCGATGCTGAGATTCTTGACCGTGCTGACCTTCGTTTTGATATCTTCGGTTTTTTCAACCACGGTGGTGCGGGCAAGCAGAGCGAACGCAGCGAAAAGAATGAAGACGAGAAGAAGAATGACCTGTACGATCACGGGAAGAACGATCGTAACTTTATTTCTGAAGATCATAAACACAAGGCTCGCGAATAACTCGGCAAAGAAATAGAAAATGGAGAAAGAGATCAGCGGGATGCCGAAAAACGCAGCCTCCACGTCGCCGCTTTTGAAAGTGAACAGCATTACGCCTACGTTAACGGCGAAGCCTATGAACATAAACGCGTAGCAGGCCCAGAAAACACTGTTCTTATCCGGGAAAATCAGCATGACCAGCAGGGTATAGATCAGAAATACGACGCCGTAGATCACACTTGATAAAATGTACTTTTTTGTCTTGTTTGTCATCGTAAAAACCTCCTCAGTTATAATATGTTAAGAAAGCTTTGTGCCGCACTGAGCACAGAACTTGCTGCCGGGGACGATCTTGCTGCCGCAGCTCGGGCAAACCGGATCGGTTTCCTGTTTTTTGCCGCAGCCGGGGCAGAACTTGCTTCCGACGGGAATCGCGGTGCCGCATTCGGGGCAGAAAGAACTGCCTGCGGAGGGCTGTACCGGAGACGGCTGTGTGGGCTGGGCAATGATCTGCTGGAACGGATTGCCCACAGGCTGTGCCTGCGGCTGTGCGGGGGCCTGCGCCTGAACAGGCGCCTGGGACTGAGATCTCATTCCGCCGCCGTTCTGAAGGAAATCTTTTACGTCAAACCCGCCAACGGGTGCATTCCACGGTTTTTCTGTGCCCGCGGTGTTCTGGGGCGGATTGGTAACGCCTGCGGCGTTCAGCGCCTGTTTTGCGATATCTGCGATGGAACCGCTCATTGCGCCGCCCATCATCATACCGCCGATCATACCGCCGAAGCTGCCCATGGAACCTTCGTTGCCGGCGAACTTTTCGGCGATCATCATCTGGCGCTCTTCCTGCCAGGTGTAACCTTCGATCAGACGGCCGGAACGTCTCTCTTTGGACTTCGTTACGGCTTCGTAATCTTCCGGCGGCACCTCGATGGTTTCGATGTTGAAGTATTCAATGCGAATGCCGTATTCGTCAAATATTGTATCAAGACGGCCTTTTACGGCTTCACTGATATCAAAGAGGTTTGCGTTGATCATGAAATAGCTGAGCATGCCGTTGATCATGATTTTGGAGATCGCGTCCTTCACGTGGCTGGATACAAGGCCTTTGAAGTTCTCAACCATCTCTTTTGCCGAATATCTGCTGCGGAAGCCGACAAGCTTGATCAGAAGCTTCCTGGCATCGGCTACGGAGAAAGACATGCTGCCGTGGAGCATTACATGCAGGAAAATGTCATACAGCGGGTCGTTGAGCGTGATCGCGCCGCGCGTTCCCCAAAGCATATCCATCTGATGAACCTGACTGATGTAGAAGATCTTGCATCTGAACGGAGAAACGCCGCCTGTGGGGATATTGATGATCCTTTTCAGGAAAGGAATATTGGGCACGTCGAGCGTATGTCTGCCGGGCCCGAACAGATCCGCTGCCTGGCCGTTGACAACGAGCAGCGCCTGATGCGTCTCGTCTACGAGTAACTGAGACGTGGTGTTGAATTCTTCACCGGAGTATTTCCAGACGAGATCATCGGGTGAGCCTTCAAATGTGATAACAGTTGAAATAGCCATAGCTGTTCTCCTTTATAATGAAAAATTATTTTTTCTTATTTTTTCTGAACCGCTTCGCATCTGCAGGCGAGGTTGCATGCTGCGCCTGGATCTGCTGCCCCTGTACCAATGTTGTGAAATTCATCTGCGGGGGAGGACCGAACATGGGATCGATCTGACGGTAATCTGTGCGTCCGAAAGCGTTCTGCGGAGCGGCAGGGGGCACGGGATTCTGCGGTATGTTCTGCAAAGATGCAGGATCCATCGGCGGCATAGGCGGGTTTTGCGGCTGCGGCGCCGGGGACTGATTCATGATTGCAGGATTCTGCTGATCATAGCCGAAGAATGAAGGCGCAGCGCCGTTTTGCGGGGACGTTTGATATGTGTCGGTACGGGGGACGGAAACGTTATCCTGCCCGGCGAAACCGTTCTGCTGCGGATCCTGTTGGTATCCCATAAAAGCGGCAGGTCCCGGTGCAGGCTGTGTGGGATAGACCGGTTCGGGTTCAGGCTGTGTGGGATAAACCGATTCAGGTGCGGGCTGTATGGGATAAGTCGGTTCCGGCGCTGGCTGTACTGGATAAACAGGTTCTGGTTCAGGCTGAACGGGATAAGTCGGCTCCGGCACAGGTTCTGCGGGATAAACCGGTTCAGGTGCGGGCTGTATGGGATAAGTCGGTTCCGGCGCTGGCTGTACTGGATAAACAGGTTCTGGTTCAGGCTGAACGGGATAAGTCGGCTCCGGCACAGGTTCTGCGGGATAAACCGGTTC
>JAEEGL017025448.1_pt1 | contig 12411 bp, 7 predicted proteins | sample 9134231 | NCBI WGS metagenome assembly JAEEGL01 (sample SAMN16246548, study PRJNA631951) | gut metagenome | biome: gut microbiome; feature: rumen; material: fiber-attached | host: Bos | place: Iran: Karaj | collected 2018-10 | reverse complement strand
TGTTTCCGTCAATCACATGCGATCAAGAGGAGAAAACATTGAACACCGCAAAAGCTCTTCGATCCGATCTTTGGAACCGCCGGACACTGGTCCTGTTTCTGACCGTATTCGGAGCCGGGTTTGTCTGCCACGGGTACGAACTGTTTGACAAACGCCCCAATTACGACGAGTTCATCTCCATGTTCCATTACGGCGGCGGCTATCAGCTGGGACGGTGGTTTTTAAGCCTTCTGGGGAATCTGGTCTTTCGCATCAGCGGCTGTTATTCCCTGCCCTGGCTTGGAGGCCTTTTGTTTCTGACGCTTATGTCGGCATCTGCCGTGGTCTTCCTGCGCGCTTTCCGGTTTGATGACCGGGTTGCGGAGGCTCTGGCCGGGATCCTGTTTATCGTCTTTCCCTCCCAGACCGCCACGCTGACCTACCTGTTCACCGCTCCCTATTATGCCTTTGCGGTGCTTCTGGCCTGCGCCGCCTTTTATCTGTGCGTGCGCTTTCGGTGGGGCTTTGCCGCAGGCGCCGTGCTCCTTTGCCTTTCCATGGGGATCTATCAGGCCTACTTTTGCCTGGCTGCTGCCCTTTTGCTGGTCTTTGTGCTCTGTTTCTTCCTGAATGAAAAAACGGATCCGAAGGAAGGGATCCTCCTTATGGGAAAAGGGCTTTGCATGCTCATCGCCGGACTCGTTCTGTACCTTCTGATCAACAAGGGGATGCTGGCATGGAAGGGTACGGAGCTCTCCGCCTACCAGGGGATCTCCCATATGGGAAAAGCCTCCGCCGCCAGCCTCCTGTCCGCTGCGGGACTTGCCTATCAGCGGTTCTTCACGGTCTTTTCGGCGGATGACGGGCATCTGTTTCCGTATGCTCTGCTTCGCGCCGCGGTCTGGGTCTGCATGGGCGTCTCGCTCTTTCTGGCCGCCAGGCGCATCCTTTTCCTGGTCCGCGCTCATGCGGCCGGCCTGCTGCCCCGTCTGACGGTTACGGCGCTGTGCCTGGTACTCCTGCCCTTTGGGGTCAACCTGATCTTCCTCATGGGATCCGAAAACCCGGGGACGGTCCATATGCTGATGCGAAACGCCTCGTTTCTGATGCTGGCCCTGCCGCTTTTTCTGCAGGAAGCATCCCGGGGCTGCGATACCGGAGACCGGGCGCCGGAGAAAGCAGCACGCAGGCCCTCCGGGATGGCGGTTTTCTGTGCCGGCTTCCTCCTCCGTGCGGCCCTCGTCCTGAGTATCTTCCTCTATATGAAATTCGCCAACACGGTCTATCTGTCCTACGAGATCCGCTATGAGCAGATGTATTCCTTCTTCCAGACGCTGGAAACCAGGATCGTGAGCCTGCCCGGATACGACGACGCCATGCCCGTGACCTTCGGCGGCACCTACACCGGGGACGAAGCCCTCTGGGAATTCGCGGACCAGGACGACACCACCGGACATTACCGCATCTCCTATGTCATCAACTATGGAGACATGCGGGCCAACATCTTCCGGATCTTCTTCGGGTACCGCTATCCGGAGGTGCTCCCGGACGAAGCCCTTCTATCCGGTGACGCCTACCGCTCCATGCCCGCCTACCCGGACGACGGCTCCATCCGGATCATCAATGACACGATCGTCGTAAAATTCAGTGACTGAGGTTTTTCGGGTATGTCCATGAAAAATGCGGGGATCCCCGCCGCAAAACAACATACCGCCCAGGGCCGCAGTGCACTTTGCCGTGCGCTGCCGGTCCTTCTGCTGTATGCGCTGATCCTGCCGGTCTGGATCTTCTTTGCCGTGCAAAAGGATCTCTGGTTCTGCGACGAGGTCTACTCCTATGAGAGTGCCAACTCCGGCATCTTTTATTATCTGAATCCCCTGGATGAAACCGGGCGGCACATCACGGGGCAGGAGATCACGGACTACCTCTCCAGGGGGGAGAAGGTCTTTAACTTTATCGAGATCGAAAAATACCTCTACCCCGACCATGTGCCCTTTTATTTCCTGCTGCTGCGGGTGTGCTCCCTGCTCTTCTACGGAAGTGCCTCCAAGTGGGTCGGCCTCTCCCTGAATCTGATCTTCTATCTGCTGACGGCGTATCTGCTCTATGTGTTCTTTCACCGCTTTTTGAAAAATGCCTTTGGCGCCGCACTTTTGTCCGTTGCCGTCTGTCTGCACCCGGTGCTTGTGTCCGAAGCCACCATCATCCGGATGTATCTGATGCTCACCGCGGAGATGCTGCTGTTTGTCATGGCGGCCAGGCCGTCCTTCTTCGATCCGGAGGCGCATTCGAAGGAAGACCGGAAACCCGCCGCGCCGTTTCGCTGTTTCCTCCTAAGCTGCGCAGCGGCGGCCGGGATGCTCACCCATTATTATTTCTGGATCTTTGTCTTTTGCTGCTCTTTGGTGCTGGGACTGGACCTTCTGTTATCCAAACGCTTCCGCGCGCTGGGACGCTACATCGGCAGCATGCTCCTGTCCCTGGTCCTGACCACCGCAGGCTTTCCCCTGGTGTGGAAACGGACGATCCTGGCGGGTACCAACGGGGACAAGGCCCAGGGGGCACTGGCTTCCCTCACGGATCCGGCGCTTGCTCCCGGCCGGATCCGGGACGCTCTGGCGGCCTTCGGCTCGGAGCTGTTTCGAAGAGGGGCCGGGACGGATACCGGGAGTCTGTCCGCACTGTTGGCCGGCATCCTGATCTGCATCGTCTCCGCGCTGCTTCTTTTGACGATTCGCAGACTGACACGGCCCGGGGAATCCCGGGAGCTTCTTCTCCTGTTTTTGGCTGCCCTTTCGGACCTGTTTCTCATCGCCTGGGCCAGCCCGGATCTGGCGGTGCGGTATCTTTGGGGACCCATGATCCTCCTGGCCGTGTGTGCTCTGGCGGCTCTTGGCATCCTGCTCCGGGCGTTTTCCGATGCCCTGGCTCTGAAAGGAACCGGAAAAGCCGGCGCGCTGCCGGCGATATTCGCCACGCACCTTTGCGCCGCATCCCTGATATCCTCCCTGCAGCCCGGCCGCATCGACTGGCTTATGACCCGGCCGGCCGCCGAGAAGGAAGCGGTGGAAACCGTGGCAGCCGGGAAGCCCTGGGTGATCTTCGCGGATGAGGTGGACTGGCGGCTTCACTGCAGCTTCTATGATTTCCGGCTGGCGGGGGATGTGGTGCGGATCTCCTCCGCGCAGGAGTCCTCGCCTTCCCCGGATCCCGTCCTGAGCGCCGCATCGGAGATCGTCTTCTACTGCTATGCCGATCTGAAGGATCCGGAGGAGTGCCTCCGGTATCTGGAGGCCGTCTCGGGCAAAAAAAGAGCGACGTGCGAACAGATCGCGCACGCCGCCTTTATGAACGTCTATCTGATGACCTTTTCCTGAAGGGCAGCCAAAGGGACCGCAAAAGGGATGCCCCGGCGATCAGCCGCGGCGGTCAGCCACCGCGGTCAGCCTCGGCCCCGCAGCAGCTCGCATACCCGCATCGCCGCCGCTTCCGCCTCCGCTTCTTCCAAAGGCAGGTTTCCGCCGAATTCCGTCCCGGATACGGGCTTCATGATGCCTCTGACGATGGTCTGGGCGATGGCATTGGCGCAGACCTTGCATTCATAGATGTCCGCCAGCTTTGCGGCCTCTCCCCAGTCCTCATCCGGCAGCCCCAGCACCTCCAGCAAAAAGCCATGCACCGCCTTGGCCGCCACCTTCCGCCGCAGGGGCTCCGTCTGTCTCTCCTGCGGGATCTCGGAAAGGAGCCCGGAAAGCCACGCATCCCGCTTTTCGGCCGTATAACCCGGGACCGGCAGGGATGCATTCACCGGATCCGTCTGCCGAAAAAACAACTCCAAAAACGTACGCAGTCTCATTTCACGTTTTTCCCCTTTTCCCGTAACCACTTCCGTGTTCTTCGCTTTCCCGCTATGCAGGGAAGCGATCCTTCGCCTTAAGAGGCACTACCGCGGGGTGACGATCCAGGTCACATTTTCGCAGGGCTTTAAAGAGGAGATTCCAAACACATCGCCCCGGACCCTTTTGGTCTTTTTCGTCCACACATCCAGGACTTCGTATGCATCCGCTTCCGGGATCAGCTTTCCGAAATGCTTTTTTATGACAGATATGTCAACCTGCCATCCGTCCTTCTTTGCCTGCTCCGAAAGGTTCAGGAAGGAGAGGGCAAAGCGTCCGCCCTCCAGGGGCCTTGCCAGGATATCCACCCGGTCCGTATCCCGGACATAGGTGCGGTGGGGCTTTGTCTGTGCCAGGGAGCAGTAGATGCGTCTGGCCTGAATCCCCAGGGGGTCCTGGTTGATGCCGATGAGTTCCTTATTGGCGATGATCTCATACAGCGCATCGCCTTTTTCCACCCGGCGCAGATCCAGTCCCAGCATCAGAGGTGCGTTCATCATGCACCACATTGCCATATGGCTCCGGTTCTGGGCGGGGGTAAGCCCGTCCATGCCGATCATCAGCATGTCCGGATCGTTCCATCCCTTTGAAAGCCCCGAGAACCCGTCCATGATCACCGCCTTGTTGTACTGGCTCGTGACGGAGCAGGTGTAGTCCCCCTTCCAGTCCCCGTGACCCGGGTCCCCGTCCCGTCCCACCCGGAAGGTGATATCGTTCAGGATCCGCCAGGAATCGCATACCTTGTAGGCCCAGTTCTGGGGCTGGGTCTTGCCCCATTCACAGGCGGAATACAGGATGTCCCGCTCCGGGGCCAGCCTTTGCAGTTCTTTTAAGAGTCTGGCATAGGAATTCAGGGTGTTTTCCTGCCGCCTGTGGTTCATGAGGCGGATGGTATTGACACCTTTTTTCAGCCGGATCCGGATGGGATCGCTCCAGACAAAGGTCGTCTCCTCCTTCGTCTCCGGCAGCAGCGCATCATAAAGCATCTCGTCATTTGCGGCGATCTGCAGCCAGGCGCCCACCCCCTCCCGCTTTCCGGTGGCATATTCCACGGACAGATTCGCGTCCCGGGCAGAGCCGACAGAGACCTCAAACACCAGCTCGCTGCTCCGAAGCCCCACCGGGGAATACCGGGGGCCCGTTCCGTCGAAGGTCCCGATCCCGGCGGCAAATCTGCCGTCGGCATAACCCTCCGCGCCGCGCAGTCCGGCCCTGATGCCCGTGAGTCTTCCGTCCTTCCCGGCGGTATAGGCCTTTCCTCCCACCCGAATGCCGCGGATATGGGGGGCATAGGTAAAGCGGGCATTTTCGGGGTTGGAGAAGGTGGCGTTGTCAAAGGGGTAATAGCAATTGTCCACCTTCAGAAAGTCCACGCCCCAGTCCACATAGCTCTTCGCGTCCTCCGCCTCATGACCGCAGGTCCCCACCGCGGCCCCGGCACAGAGATTGGTGCCGATGTCATTGTACATTCCGAAGCGAAGGCCCATCGCATGAAGATCATCCGAGAGCTTTTTGAACCCGCTCGGGAACTTCGTCTCTTCGTTGGAGAGCTTCCCCCGCACCCGCTCCTGCTTATAGCATCCGTCGTCCAGGACCACATAGGAGTACCCCAGCTCCCGGAGCCCCAGGGCGCAGATCCGCTCCCCCATGGCCAGGGTCAGGGCCTCCGTATTGCCGCTTCCGAAGGCATTCCAGCTGTTCCAGCCCATGGCCGGCAGATGGTTCTTTTTCTTTTGAAACAGGACTTCCCCGTTCCCGAAGCTGTCAAAAGCCCCCTGGGGCCCGATGACATCCGGAAACAGCGCACTGCTTTGTCTGTTCTTTTCTTTTCCCTCTTTTCCCATGGAAGCCTCCCTCTCATACTCATATGCAGCAGATCACCGGATCATTATACTATCCGAAGACCTGATATGAGAAGAGGGCGGAGGAATTTGGCTCCTCCGCCCTCTGAAACATCTGTGTGATCTGCAGCTGTATCGGTCTGTCTGCAACTATATGGGCTGCACCGGTCCGAATGATCAGTCCAGCTTCAGGATCATCTCCAGGATCCGCTTTGCGCATTTTTTCAGGTCCTCACGGCCCAGGGCTCCCATCTCCATGGCTTTGGCGATGCGGTCCGGATATCCGTTGGCCATCTTCACGTCATTGCCGGCCAGGACCTCCTTGTAATGCTCTCCCCGGCCCCACCAGTCGGTGGTGACCATGCCGCCGAATCCCCATTCCTCCCGCAGGATGCCGGTGAGCAGCTCTCTGGACTCGGAAGCCCGCTGTCCGTTGATGGGGTTGTAGGAGGACATGATGGTCCAGGGGTCCGCTTCCTTTACGATGATCTCGAAGCCCCTTAAGTAGATCTCCCGCAGCGCCCGCTCGGACACTCTGGAGTCGCAGTTCTTCCGGTTGGTCTCCTTGTTGTTGGCCGCAAAGTGCTTCACGCTGGCAGCCACCCGGTTAGACTGGATCCCCCGGACCAGTGCGGCGCCGGTCATGCCCGTCAGGAAGGGATCCTCGGAATAGTACTCGAAGTTCCTGCCGCAGAGCGGATTTCTATGGATGTTCACCGCGGGTGCGAGCCAGATCTGCAGATTGTTCTCCTTGAGCTCTTCCCCTCCGGCCTTTCCCACGGCGGCTGCCAGATCCTGATTCCAGGAGGAGGCGATGGCGGTGGCGCAGGGCCACGCCGTGGTAGAGATCCCGCACTCAGCCCCCAGACGCACACCTGCAGGTCCGTCCGCGGTGGACACATTGGGGATGCCGTACCGGGGATTGTTGCCCATGCCCCAGGTGTTGGAGACGCCCTTGTTGGGCTGTCCTCCCAGGATCTCCCGCAGGTCCTCGTCGTCAAGCTGCTCCACAAATGCATCCAGGTCCATCTCCCCGTTGGCCACGGCCTCCAGAGGCTTTACTCCCTCCGCATAGGGATGCATCAGCATATAGGTTTCTCTCCCTCTGTCTCTGGGGACCATGCCCTCCTCGGAGCCGGGTGCCATCTTGGGGAAGATGCACTCGTTGATATCCTTTTCCGGACCGGTGGGCAGCGCCTCATAGCTTCCGTCGGCCAGGAGCCGCTCCGTCAGCCCCGCCGGCACCAGCTGGTGGGACAGCTGCTCATAGACCGTATCCTCGGCTGCGGTATAGGTAAATTCCAGCTCCCGAGCATCCCGGACGCTCCCTCCCAGGAAAAACCGATAGGTTCCCGCCTCGATGACATAGGCAGCCTCCCGGACCTTTCCCAGATCGTCATAGGAGGCCAGGTCCCGGTCCTTTACGAAAAGCTCCAGCTCCTGGAACTCCCCGGGCTGCAAAAGCTTTGTCTTTGCATAGGCTGCCAGCTCTCTGGCGGGTTTTCCCAGCTTCCCGGCGGGAGCGGACAGGTAGATGGCTGCCACTTCCTTGCCGGCTGCCGCGCCGGTGTTTTCCACCTTCACCCGGAAGGCGAACCCTCCCTCCGCGCGCTGCGCCTCCATACAGCTCGTCTCAAAGGTGGTATAGGAGAGGCCGTATCCGAAGGGATAGACCACCTTCTCCGCCGCCCCTTTCATGGTCTCGAAATAGCGGTATCCCACATAGATGTCTTCTTTGTAGTCCACATGCCAGAAGGACTCGTGGAACCCTTCCGTGGAAGGATAGTCCGTCAGCTCCCCGGCGAAGGTATCCGGAAGCTTTCCGCTGGGATTGTACTGACCCATGACGGTCTTTGCCGCGGACACGGCACCCTCCATGCCTCCCTGCCAGGGAAGCAGCGCTCCCCGGATCCGCGCATCGTCCCGGATCCATTTGGTATCGATGACACCGCCTACATTCAGAAGGACGATGACCTTGTCAAACACTTCTTCAATGGCGGCTACCAGCGCCTCCTCCGCCTCGGAGAGATAAAAGTCCCCTTTGGGGAAGATCTTTGCGGACAGCCCGGGCATGGTCACTTCCGATTCCCAGGGATTGGGTTCTCCCCGAAACTCCACATCGCTCCGATCCCAGCCCTCTCCGGAAAACCGGCTCAGGCACAGGACCGCCGTATCGGTAAAAGCTCTGGCGTCACGGATCACCGCCGGCTCCAGGGCAGGCTCCGCCATCATACCGGGAGCCGCTCCGGCTTCATACTGCTTCGCCACATAGTCCTTGTAATAATCGCAGAGGGGCTCATACACATCGGCTCCGGCTTCCCGGAAGCCCTCCGCGAAATTCCGCACATAGGCGGTATAGACGTCGCCGCTTCCGCCACCGCCTTTGACATAGTCATAAACCGCTTTCCCGAACAGGGCCACCTTCGATCCCGCAGGAAGCGGCAGTGCCCCGTCTTCGTTCTTTAAGAGCACGATCCCTTCCGCCGCAGCCTCGGCCGAAAGCGCGATATGCTCCGCGGATCCCGTCACTCTCCTGTCCCCGTTCAGCGGAAGCGACGGCTGAAAATTTGCTCTAGCCCACTTTTTCATCCCGTTTTCTCCTTGTCACTCGATGCTCTGCATCATTTTTGATGATATTATACCTTCTTTTATGGTAAAATGTATGTGTACATTTTTTATCCGGGTGTGAATATTTTGGGGGACCCTCATGTTTCATAAAAAGATTGCCTTATTCATCTCACATATCTATGGTGATTACCAGCGGGAGCTGAGCCAGGGTGTGGCGGACAAAGCGCTGGAATACGGATACCAGACCGAAGTCTATACCACCAATGACGGCGAGACCCTGGGGGGCCTGACGGAGACCGAAAAGTGCGTCCTGCGCCTTCCGGTTTACGAAAACCTGAGCGGCATCGTCTTTGCCTCCGGCACCTACTCCTCCAGGGAGTTTCGGAACAGCATCTGCAGCGCCCTGCAGGGGAGCGGCCTGCCCGTCATTGAGGTAAACGACACGGATCCGGTGTTCCCCGCGGTCTCCATGGACAATAACACCATGTTCCGGGATCTGGTCCTTCATTTTATCACGGAGCACGGGGCGAAGCGCCTGTGTTATCTTGGGTGCAAAAACGAGACCGTCATCTCGGAGATCCGTTTTCAGGTGATCCGGGATACCCTGAAGGAAAAGAAGCTGCCCTTCGGTGAGGGGGACTACTACCAGTGTGACGAGACTCCGGAGGATTATGTCTCCGCACTGCAGCACCTGACGGATAACGGAAAAAACTTCCCGGATGCCATCCTGTGCTACAACGACAGACTGGCCTATGCCCTGAGCGTGGCGGCGGAGGATCTGGGCTACCGGATCCCGGAGGACTTCGGGATCTCCGGCTGCGACAATTCGGATGCCGGACAGAATATGATTCCCACCCTCACCACCATCTCCTATCCTGTCTATGAACTGGGGCAGCTGGCGGTGGACGATCTTCTGAGCCTCATCAAAGGCCGGGAGCCGGCGGAGACTCAGGTCTGCGCCAAAGCGCTCTACGGCGGGTCCTGCGGCTGCAGCTGCGGCGCGGACCGGAAGAACCACCTCTACGCCCACACCCTGGTGAGCCGCATCGCGGATCTGGAGCGCTCCATCATCCTGACCGCCCAGATGGCTTCCGATTTCGACACCATCGACGACATCGACGACAGCCTGGACATCATCGCGGAAAGCGCGGAAAAGATCCGGGACTGCACGGGCTTTTACATGGCGGTGAGTTCCCGCTGGAACAACCTCTCCGGCCGGATCCTGACCCTGACTGCCGCGGCGGACTCCGCGGAGGAAACAGGCGAAGACGACGATACCATGACCATGTACCTGGCGATCCAGAACGGCATGCGCCTTCCCGGATGCACCTTCAAAAAAGGGGAGCTCCTGCCGGACTTTCTGATGTCCGACAAAGAAAACGTCCGGGTGGTCTCTCCCATCTATCACCACGGCAGCTCCTACGGATACGTGGTCATGACCTTCGAAAATGACCGGATCCGGTACCCCTTCCAGCTGATCCAGTACCTGGTAAACCTCTCCCAGCTCTTAAACAACCTGCGGAACAAAAAGCGTTCCGAGGCCATGGCCACCCATCTGGAAGAGATCTATATGAGGGACAGCCTCACCGGCCTGTACAACAAGGCAGGCTTCGAATACTACCGGGACAAGCTGGTGGAAAGCCTCGCCTACGGAACCGAACTGGCGGTGCTCTTTGTGGACATGAACGGTCTGAAGCAGATCAATGACTCCTTCGGCCATGATGCCGGAGATTTCTCCATTCAGGTGCTGGGGCAGGCCATCAGCCGGGCCCTCACCGAGGGGGAGATGGCCGGCCGGGTGGGCGGAGACGAGTTTCTGATCATCACGCCGGGCGGTGCGGACCGGGCCGGGGAGATTGAGAAGAAGATCCAGTCCTATCTGGAAAACTACCGGAAGTTAAATCCCGGCGAATATACCATCAGCGCCAGCATCGGCAGTGCCTGTGCCACCGCATCCCCCACCTTCGTCTTCGCGGATCTGGTAAAGGAAGCGGATGCGCAGATGTACGATCAGAAGAAAAAGAACCGGGGATCCCGCTGATCCTCCGGTTCTTTTTTTCGGGCGCATCCTCTTATACCGCCATGTTTTTCCGATATTCCCCGGGGGTGACCCCGCAGATGGATTTGAAGATCTTCATGAAATTCTTTTCATTCTCATACCCCACCGTCTGGCTGATCTCGATGATCTTCATATCGGTGTCCGCCAGCAGTTCTTTGGCCTTTGCGATGCGGACCGCCTTCAGGTAATTCACGAAATTCTGTCCCGTATACTGTTTAAAGGAATAGGAGAAAAGGGAGTAGTTCATGGAGACCTGGTTGGACACCACCGCCATGTTCAGGTCCGTGGCGTAGTTTTCATCGATATATGCCCTGGCCTGGGCGATCTTCTGCCGGATCCCCACATCATCCGGACGGTCTCCCAGACGCTTGTTCAGATCCAGAAGCCAGTCCATAAATTCGTTCTGATACTCCGTCAGATTCTCAAAATGCCGCATCTTCCGGAATCTGTCCGCCGTCTCCAGGTCCTCTCCCGTCCCGGTCTCCCGGTACCCCGACAGGATCTGGTCGATGTCCCGCCCGATGGCCCCGGATAACTCGGGCAGGGGAAGCATCTCCTTCTCCGCCGTGGTAAACAGGCTTTTCCAGAGAGCGATCAGGTCGTCGGTCTTCTCCGTACCCAGGATCTGGATGCGCTTGGTGCGCTCGGATTCGGAGAGAAGCTCCTGCGCCTTTTCCAGTAGCGTCTCCACGATCCTTTTCGGCTCATCCTCTCTGTAAACGCAGGTTTTCCCCCGCAGGAAAGCCAGCCGGCGCATGAGAGAGGCCTCCTTGTAGGCGGCAAAGATCTCTCCCAGCCCCCGGTGCACGCCTCCCACTCCGGCGCATTTTTCGGACATCTCATCCTTCAGAAAGGCGCTCACATGTTCGTCCCGAAGCACCACCAGGGCACCGTCGGAGGTATCCTCCAGAAGGAAGCTGTCTCCCACATCGTATTCCCCGTCATACCGGAAGGCGCAGATCCGGTATGCGCCCTCGTAAAAGTAGGGCTCGTATTTGGTGATGATCATCTGCCGCTCCGCTTCGCTTAAGGACCGGTTTTCCACCAGCTCCCGGATCTGCCGGATCCCCAGCTCCCGCTCTCTGCTGTGGCTGGTATTTCTGCGCTCCAGTTCCTCATTGAGCCCTCGCAGGATCTCCGCGATCTTTTCCCGCTCCACGGGCTTTAAGATATATTCCCGCACCCCGTTTCGCAGCATCTCCACGGCATAGGAAAAGTCATCATACCCGCTGATCACCACGATAAGGGGTCTGTCCTCCATCTCGCCTACCCGGCGCACCAGCTCCAGCCCGTCCATCTTCTGCATGCGGATATCCGTAAACATCACATCCACATGCCGCTGGGACAAAAGGTTCAACGCTTCCACCCCGTTGGCGCATTCCAGGATGAGGTCGATGGGCACCCCGCTCCGCTGAGCCATGGTCCTGATGCCCTGACGGATCATCTTTTCATCTTCTACGATCAGCAGTGTCTGCATCGTTTATCTGCCTCCTCCCTGTCACGCGTCTCGGAAGGGTCATCGAGACTTTGGTGAATTTCCGCGGCTCCGAATAGATCTCGATCCCGTACTCGCTTCCAAAGGTCATTTTGATGCGGTCTTCCACATTCTTCAGGCCCACGCCGTTTCTGTCATCCGGCGAATCCTCCGCCTGTCCGTGGAGCCGGTCCCGCAGGTTCTGCAAAGTCTCGGGGGCCATCCCCACCCCGGAATCCGTGACCTCGATGATGAAATACCGGTCCTCCTCCCAGGCCTTGATGTATACCGTAGTGTCCTCGGCGGAGGGCTCGATGCCGTGAAGCACGGCATTTTCCACGATGGGCTGCAGGGACATCTTCAGGATCTCCTGGTCCATCAGTGCCTCCGGGATGTTCACCGAAAGGATCACTTCGAAATCATACCGCAGGTTCATGAGCAGAATGTAATTCCGGATATATTCCAGTTCATCCCGCAGGGGCACATTCTCGAAATTCCAGCGGATCCCGTAGCGCATCAGCTTTCCCAGGGAGGTGATGGCATCGGAGATCTCGTATTTTTCATCGATCTCCGCCATCATCTTGATGGACTCCA
>JAEEGL016266042.1_pt1 | contig 12411 bp, 7 predicted proteins | sample 9134231 | NCBI WGS metagenome assembly JAEEGL01 (sample SAMN16246548, study PRJNA631951) | gut metagenome | biome: gut microbiome; feature: rumen; material: fiber-attached | host: Bos | place: Iran: Karaj | collected 2018-10 | reverse complement strand
TTCCTCAACGACTTCGAGGACCCGGTCATCCTGCGTTTCGCCACCCTCGAGCTGGTCTACGGCACCTGGCGCAAATACTCGGAGGATCTCCTCCAGCCAGGCGACTACCCGACGGGTACCAACGAGAATACCTCTTTCACCCTTTCTACCGTCAACATCGAGGAAAACGGCAGCCGCGAACCGGTGCCCTACAACCTGCCACCCAACATCGAACGCGAATCGTGGTACTCCACCTCGTCGTCCTATACTGAACTCAACGAACAGTCGCTGGAACTCGACATCCAGGGACTCAATTCCGGCGACGCCCGTGCCATCTACCGCAACTCGCAGTACGACCTGCGCTACTACGGCAAAATGAAGATGTTCGTCCACGCCGAGAAAAAGTTCGAGAACGACAACCTCTACGACGGCGACCTCACCCTCTTCGTCCGGCTGGGCAGCGACTACACCAACAACTACTACGAATACGAAGTGCCGCTGCAGCTGACCCCCTGGGGCACCTCGGTGACCGACAAGGACATCATCTGGCCCGAAGCCAACAATGTCGAGATCGACCTCCAGAAACTGGTCGAAATCAAGACCAACCGCAACCGCCAGATACGCTCTGGCGCCAACGACAACTATTCGGCCTATGCCGCCTACTCTGAGATGGTGGCGGGACGGAAATACACCGTCGTGGGCTCCCCCAACCTCGGCAAGGTCAAGGTTATCATGGTGGGTGTCCGCAACCCACGCAAGGAGTCGCTCGACGACGGCAACGACATGCTGCCCAAGAGCGCCATTGTCTGGATCAACGAGCTCCGCCTGGCCGACTACATCAACCGCGGCGGCATCGCAGCCATGGCGCTGGCACGTACCAACCTCGCCGACGCGGGCAACCTCTCTGTCTACACCTCCTACACCACCGCGGGATTCGGCAACCTCGAGGACAAACTCAACAAGCTGGAACTCGTCAACACCTTCAACATCCAGTCCACCCTCAACCTCGAACTGGGCAAGTTCCTGCCCGACGACTGGGGCATGCACATCCCCCTCTATGTCGACTACAACAACGAAATCGGCAGCCCCGAATACAACCCCCTCGACCCGGATGTGAAACTGAGCGACGACCTCAAGACCTACCAGACGCAGGAGGAGCGCGACTCGGTGCGCGCCATGGTGCAACAACGCAAAGCCACCACCAACATCACCCTCACCAACGTCCGCAAGGAACGTACCGGCAAAGCGGCACTGAAACCGCACTTCTACGACTTCGAGAACTTCTCCTTCTCCTACGCCTATAGCGGCGAACGCTCCAGCGATGACGACATCGAATACTACAACAAAGACCAGCACCGCGGCGGACTCACTTACAACTACTCCATCCTGCAGCCCAAACAGTACAAGCCGTTCGACAAAGTCAAGCTCTTCCAGAACAAAAACCTGCGGTTCATCAAGGACTTCAACCTCTACTACCAACCCAAAACGCTCACCTTCACCACCGAGGTCTACCGCGACATCGAGTCCACCCTGCTCCGCAACAAGTCGGCGGCACTCGTCATCATCAACCCCACATACTTCAAACAGTTCACCTGGCGTCGCGACTACAACATCCAGTATGACCTGGCGCGCAGCTTCCATATCAACTACATCGCCAACGCCAACGCACGCATTGACGAACCTCCGGGACTGGTCGACCGCTCCGCCAGCGACTCCATGTGGATGGCCATCCTGCGCGGCGGCACCATGCAGAATTTCACACAGACGCTCAACGTCACGTGGGACCTCCCCATCAGCAAACTGCCTTACTGCGACTTTATCCGTGCACCCTTCACCTATCGCTCCACCTACAACTTCGCCGGCACCACCCTGGCACTTGCCAATCAGGGAAGTGTCATCAGCAACTCCACGGTGATGACCCTCGGCTTCCAGGGCAATTTCCAAACGCTCTACAACAAGTCCAAACTCATCAAGAAAGCCTACGCCCGCAAGGCACCGACCAAGAAAGAGGTCAACAAAAAAGGCAAAGATGCCGACAAGGACAAGAACGACCTCGACAAAAAACGCGGTCTGGAACAGCGCAAGGCCGACCAAGCTGTCGCCGACTCGCTGCGCCGACTCGAACGGCAGGAACGGCTCCAGCAGCTCGCCTTCTTTGGCATCCGTCTCGCCACCTGCATCAAAGATGCCAATGTCCAGTACAACGACACCTGGGGCTCCAGCCTCGCCGGTTTCATGGGCGAGTCCCGCATCATGGGTCTCGACCCCTCCAACCAATGGGCCCCTGGTCTGGGCTATGTCTTCGGCATGCCCACCACCTCGCCTGTCCACAACGACGACGAGGAGTCGACCATCGAGACGCTGCTGCACAACGACCTGCTGTCGCACGACACCCTCATGAACACGCCCAGCATGATCAGCCGCAACCGCATCCTCACCCTCCATGCCACCGTCGAACCCCTGCGCGACTTCAAGATTACCATCGATGCCACGCAGAACTATTCCTCCCGCGAGGAATTCTACTATAAATATCTCTCCAGCACCGACCGTGTCGAAGGACCGCTCTCCTACATCATGACAGGCTCCTACACCTCCACCGTCTGGGGCTTCCGCACCATCTTCCGCAACAGCGACGAACTCTTTGAATCCTTCACCGATGCCCGTAGCACCGTGGCGCAACGACTGGCCGACATGAACCCCGACCCCTACAACGACCAGATGGTGCTCGACACCATGAACGGGCGCTTCTACCCCGCCGGCTACGGCGCCAACCAGCAGACGGTACTGCTCACCTCGTTCCTCGCCACCTACCTCGGCGACAACCCCGCCACACGCTCCTTCTCGCCCTTCCTCAAGATGCCTATGCCCAACTGGAACATCAACTACAACGGCCTCAACAAGGTGGAGTTCCTCAAGAAATGGTTCACCAACATCACCCTCTCCCATAAATACTCCGGCACCTACACCATCGGCAATTTCTACACCGACGCTGCCATTTCGGGTGTCGACGACAGCTACGACTACGGCAACGAGTCCATCATCAACAACAACGGCGACTACATCGCCCCTGTCAGCATGGAAGGTGTCTTGATAGCCGAACAGTTCAACCCGCTCATCAAACTGTCGCTCAACATGGTGAACAGCTTCTTCGTCAACCTCTCCATCCAGAAAAACCGGAGTCTCGCCCTCAGTTTCTCCAACAACCAGCTGACCGAGACCACACGCGACGGCTTCACGCTCGGCACAGGATACATCTTCAAAGATTTGGAATTCCATGTCAAGGCCGGCGACAAAGTCCACGACCTGAAAAGCGACCTCAAGCTGCAGCTGAACTTGACCTACAACAGCAACAAGACACTGATACGCAAAATCAACCAGAACACCCGCCAGATTTCGTCAGGCTCCGAAGTGTGGATGGCGGAATTGTCAGGCGAATACGCGCTCTCTTCCACCCTCACCCTGCGCGCCTTCTTCCAGACCAACATCAACACGCCCTACATTTCCAACGCCTACCCCAACTCCACCACCAAAGGCGGCATCACAGTGCGATTCTCCTTCTAAAAAAACGACAAAGCACCTCCCAAACCATAACCATAGCCATAACCCAACCTGCGCAGCCATCCGAAAAATTCGTGTAATTCGTGTTCAAAAATCACTGCACAGCATTCGAGTCATTCACATAATTCGCCGATAAAAAGGATTATTCGCCGTTTGAGAACACTACGACGTTCTTTTAATTTTGTCTTTCCCTTGCCTCCCAGAAATCCGAACCTTTGATTCCCAGTTTTTTGGGCAAAAAAACGGGTTCTTCTCCCGCTTTGCGCTGTTGCTCATAGTCGCGCAGCGAGCGCAGCGCCTTAGGCGACAGCAACAGGATGGCGACAATGTTGATCCACGCCATGGCTCCGACGCCGATGTCACCTATCGTCCACACAATGCCCGACCCGACCAGGGAACCACAAAAGACAGCGGTTATCGTGCCGCAACGGAGCAGCCAGATGACAATCTTCTCTCCCCTATCGTCGCCGAAATACTTGTCGGCTTCGTCGTACCGCAGCTCCTCTTCCTGAAGGTTCCGCTCCTCCTCTTTCAGCCACTCCTTGCCGGGAGCGCTGGGATGGTTGCCCGTGGCGATACGCTCCGCCTGCAGCATCTTGCGCATCTTGGTAAGCCTGCGCATGCGCCAGCGGCTGAAGATATACACCAGATTGGTCTCGGCATAATAGTAGTAGGCCATGATGGTCGTGAAGGCAAAGAAAAACAGCGCAATGGAAATCACCATGTCACCCATGCGGTTGCCGATGACCGTACCCAAGGCATTGGAGGTATAGAACACGCCCGGCTCACCCTCGGGGGCGGCGGGGTTCTGCAACAGGTAGCTCACCTCTACCCCGCCGGGCAGATGCTGTACCGTGTCGATGATGTTGTAGGTCTTACAGGCCAGTATCATCATAGCCGTCGCCGTACAGACCAGCAGCGTGTCGATATAGACCGAGAAAGCCTGCACCAGTCCCTGCTTCACAGGATGGCTCACCTTGGCGGCAGCGGCGACAATGGGTCCCGTGCCCTGTCCCGCTTCGTTGGAATAGATGCCGCGCTTGACACCCCAGGCTATGGTGCTGCCTATCAGGGCGGCGCCCACCTGGTTAATGCCCACGGCACCGCGCAGCATCTCCATAAACACAGAGGGGACAACCTCATAATGTATCGCCAGCACCACCAGCGAAAGGATAATGTACAGCATTGCCATGAAAGGCGCCACAATCTGCGCCACATTGGCGATACGCTTCACGCCGCCGATGATGACCAATCCTATCAGCACCGCCACGACAAGTCCCGCAACCCACGCCTCGATATGAAAGGTCCTTTCAAACGACAAGGCGATACCGTTGCACTGCACCGGAGGCAGGAAGATGCCACACGCCACGGCTGCCAGCACGGCAAAGGCCATGGCGAAGAAAGGACTGCGCAGCCCCTTCTCGATATAGTAGGCCGGACCGCCACGGAACTCCCCGTGGTGGTTCTCCTTGAAAATCTGCGCCAACGTAGCTTCGACGAAAGCACTTCCGGCACCGAAAAAGGCGATGACCCACATCCACACGATGGCACCCGGACCGCCAAAGCCGATAGCGGTAGCGACACCGACAATGTTGCCCGTACCGACACGCCCCGACAGCGCCATGGCGAAAGCCTGGAACGAGGTGATGCCGGTGTTCTGCTTCTTGTCGGTGCTGAACAGCAGGCGCACCATCTCGCCGAAACGTCGCACCTGGACAAAACGTGTGCGCAACGAGAAATAGAGTCCCGAAAGAAGACACAGTCCTACCAGGAAAGGACTCCACACCCACCCGTTTACAGTCGTTATCGCCTGTGTCAGCCATTCGCCGGCATGTGTAAAGAATGATTCCATAATCAGCGTGTTTATCAGTATTTTCCTTAGCAGCAACGCCTTTCTGCCAAAGCCGCAACAGCGTCTGCAAGAAAGTGCAAAATTACATTTTTTCCTTCATTCTGCCAAATTATTCGCCGTCCAACACAATAAATAGAGGTTTCTATAGTTATTAAAACTTAACGACTATACTAAATACCCAAAACTATTTTTTATGAAAACAACCTACCTATCATACAGCTGTCTTCTTCTCCTTCTCTCTTTCTCCCTTTTTGCCGCCGCGCAAAACAACAACGACAACAACAAGACCGTCAACATCAACAATCTGGATGAAATCTACGAGGACAACGACCTGGAATACCCAGGAGCTGTCATCGACCAGGAGGGCAACGGCACCTTTACCACCCCGTTGGCACAACCCCGCGACAACGAGGATGAAGAGTTGGAACAGGCCAATATGTTGTATCGCCCCGAGCAGATGGGCGAAGGTGTGGAGAGCGAATTCGACATCCTCTACGCCACCATGGACTACGAGGTAATCCATTACGCCAGCCGAGAGGAGCTGCCCGAAGCGGTGACCATCCACCTCACCGACGCCTCCAAGAATCGCAAATTCTGCTTCCCGACCCGCAACATCTCGCGCCTGTCGTCGCATTTCGGCGCCCGCAAACGCCGCTGGCACTACGGCGTCGACCTGGCCATGCCGACGGGCGAACCCATCTACGCGGCCTTCGACGGCATCGTCCGTATCTCGAAATGGAACAATTCGTACGGCAACCTTATCGTCGTGCGCCACTTCAACGGACTCGAGACCTACTATGCCCACCTCTCACAACGCGACGTCAAGTCGGGCGACACCGTCAGGGCAGGCACCGTCATCGGACTCTGCGGCAATACAGGACGCTCTTTCGGCAGCCACCTGCACCTCGAAATACGCTACATGGGCAAGGCCATGAATCCGGAATACCTGCTCGACTGCGTCAACCACAAGCTCCTCAGCGACGAAATCGTGCTCACCCCCGCCTATTTCGCCAAGGTGGGCAGCTCGCACAGCTCCCCCGACCTGGCGCAGCTGCGACGCATCAACCGCAACGCCGGCACCGCGGTCAACGACAACTCCACGCTGGCACAGAACCAGCCCCGCGACCCCAACGCCAAACCCACACCGCCGCCTCCGCAAACCAAAAAGAGCGGCAAAAACGGCAAGAACGGCGCCTCGTCAGCCAAATACTACAAGGTGCGCAGTGGCGACACCCTCGGCAAGATTGCGGCACGCAACGGCACCACGGTGAAAAAGCTCTGCCAGCTCAACGGCATCAAAGAAACTAAAGTCCTGCAAATCGGCCAGAAAATCCGCGTCAGATAATCCATCACTTTCTCCCTCCCCTATGCGTATCGACATCCTCACCCTGTTCCCCAACATGATGTCCATGTTTTTTGACGAGTCCATCCTCTCACGGGCTCAGAAGAAAGGCATCGTAGAGGTCCACTTCCACAACCTGCACGACTACTCGCTGACGCGTTACGGCAGCGTCGACGACTACCCCTACGGGGGCAGCGCCGGCATGGTGATGGCTGTCGAACCCCTGGCCAACTGCATCGAGAAGTTGCAGGCAGAACGCCACTACGACGACATCATCTATACCGCCCCCGACGGAGAACCCTTCTCCCAGCCCCTGGCCAACACCCTCTCGCTCAAGGAGAACCTCATCATTCTCTGCGGCCATTACAAAGGGGTCGACGAACGCCTGCGCGAACATTTCATCACCCGCGAAATCTCCATCGGCGACTATGTGCTCACCGGTGGCGAACTGGCAGCGGCGGTCATCTGCGACGCCGTCATCCGGCTGCTTCCCGGTGTCATCGGCGACGAGCAGTCGGCCCTCGCCGACTCGTTCCAGGACGGACTGCTGGCACCGCCCGAATACACCCGTCCCCCGGAGTTCCGCGGCTGGAAGGTGCCCGACATCCTCCTCAGCGGCAACCACGCCAAAATCGAACAGTGGCGCTACGAACAAGCCCTCGAACGCACCCGCCAACGCCGACCCGACCTGCTGGAGAAAAAACAATAGTTTTTTAACCTTGGCTACGAAAAAAAACTTCAAGCGAAACAACCCTATCAACATATCATCATATCAACAAACATTCCCCTCATATGACAGAATTCGAAAAATTCGCCACCCGTCACTGTGGCATCAGCAGCACCACCTACAGCAAATACACCTCGGCCATCAACCGCAACGCCATGGCCAACCCTCTCGTCACCGACTCGCTGACCCCCTACATCATCGAGGAACGCCAGCTCAACATGACGCAGATGGACGTCTTCAGCCGCCTGATGATGGACCGCATCATCTTCCTCGGCACCGCCATCGACGACTACACCGCCAACGTCATCCAGGCACAGCTCCTCTTCCTCGAGTCGGTCGACAGCTCCAAGGACATCTCCATCTACCTCAACTCACCGGGAGGCTCTGTCTATGCCGGTCTGGGCATCTACGACACCATGCAGCTCATCAGCCCTAAAATCGCCACCATCTGCACCGGCCTGGCTGCCTCGATGGCCAGCGTGCTCATCTGCGCCGGCGAGAAAGGTATGCGCTCCGCCCTACCCCACAGCCGCGTGATGATACACCAGCCCATGGGCGGTGCCGAAGGACAAGCCACCGACATGGAAATCACGGTACGTGAGATTCAGAAACTCAAGAAAGAGCTCTACGAGATTATCTCCCTCCACAGCGGACAACCCTTCGAGCAGGTGGAGAAAGACAGCGACCGCGACCACTGGTTCACCGCCGAAGAAGCCCTCAGTTACGGTATGATCGACGAAGTGCTCCGCAAAAGAGCCGAAGAATAATAACAGGAAGTATTATGGGAAGTAAAAAAGGGAAGTAAATCTTCGATGGGAGTAAAAATGGAAGTTATGTGCTTCGCACAGGACAATACAAAAACATTTGTCCATTTTAACTCCCCATTTAACTCCCTCTTTTATTTCCACTTTAGCTCCCTAATTGATTAATTATCATGATAGTGCATTTCATCAACCGCAGCCACCATGCGCTGCCCCGATACGAGACCTCCCAGTCGGCCGGCATGGACCTCCGTGCCTATCTGCCCGACGGACCCGTCACCCTCAAGCCGCTGGAACGGGGCTTGGTCAAGACAGGTCTTTTCATGGAACTGCCAGCAGGCTATGAAGCCCAGGTGCGCCCCCGCAGTGGACTGGCGCTCAAGAAAGGCATCACCGTCCTCAACAGCCCCGGCACCATCGACGCCGACTATCGCGGCGAGATATGCGTCATCCTTATCAACCTGTCGCAGGAAGACTTCATCATCAACGACGGTGAGCGCATTGCCCAGATGGTCATCGCCCGCCACGAGCAGGCAGAAATCGTCGAAGTGCAGGAACTCTCCGACACCGAACGTGGCGCCGGCGGCTTCGGCCACACCGGAAAAAGCTAAGGAACCTATGAAATTCCGCCGTCTCCACAGCCTCATCCTCTGTGCAGCCCTGTCGTTACAGATAGCCGCATGCCATGCACAGCCGTCGACCCCCGTTTCCCAGTCCGACAAACCGTCGCAAGAGTTGAAGGTGGGCGCCGATGTGCTCTGGCAGAAGGAATGTCCCTACGCGGCACATGACGCCTTGGCAGGACGGCACCGCATCGCCGTCGTTGCCAACCAGTCGTCCCTTGTCGGTGGCAAGCACCTCGTCGACTCGCTGCTAGCCAGCCAGTTCAACGTCGTCAAGATTTTCTGTCCCGAACACGGTTTCCGCGGCAATGCCGAAGCCGGCGCCACCATCGCCAACGACAAAGACCCCGGCACCGGACTGCCCATCGTCTCGCTCTACGGCAAGAACAAGAAGCCCACCCCCGAACAGATGAAAGATGTCGACGCCGTCCTCTTCGACCTACAGGATGTGGGATGCCGTTTCTACACCTATATCTCCACGCTCCACTACGTCATGGAAGCCTGTGCCGAGCGGGGCATCCCCTGCATCGTCCTCGACCGTCCCAACCCCAACGACCATTATGTCGACGGACCCGTGCTCGACATGAAGTACCAGTCCTTTATCGGCATGCACCCCGTGCCCATCGTCTACGGCCTCACCATCGGCGAATACGCACAGATGATCAACGGCGAGCACTGGATCAAAGGCCGCTGCAACCTCATCGTCGTCCCCATGCTGAACTACCGCCGCGACAGCAGCTACGTGTTGCCGGTGCCCCCGTCGCCCAACCTGCAGACACCGCAGTCCATAGCCCTCTACCCGTCGCTCTGCCTCTTCGAAGGCACCAACTTCAGCGTAGGTCGCGGCACCGACACCCCGTTTGAAATCATCGGCAGCCCCCATTTCCTGCTGCCCTGCCGCAACTCGGACTATAATGTCAACGGAACCCGCTTCCCCTATATCTGCTTCACACCCCGCCGCATCCCCGGCGTCAGCGAGAATCCGCCCTTCAAAGATGTAGCCTGCGGTGGAATCTCCCTGCGACATTTCAAGGTACCCGCCAAATTCGACCTCTCCTATCTGATTTTCGCCTACCAAGGGACCCCGCAAGGGGAGTTTTTCAAGAAGACCAACGGCTTTGAGAAACTGGCAGGCAACGACCAGCTGCGCAAACAAATCATGCAGGGCCTCAGCGAAGAGGAGATCCGTGCCTCCTGGGAACCCGCCCTCTCCAACTACAAGCAGACACGCCAGAAATACCTGATCTATCCTGATGTCGAGCAACGATGAAGCCCATCCAACTCATAATCGCCATCCTCTTGCTGCCGCTCTCCATCTGGTATGCGGTGGGCGTTGCCGTGCGCAACAGGCTTTACCGTATGGGTCTCAAAAAGAGCATCTCTCCCCAGGTGCCCACCATCGGCATCGGCAACCTGCGCATGGGCGGCACCGGCAAGACACCCCACACCGAATACCTCATCCGCTTGCTACAAGGCGATGAACCCGGGATTGCCTTGCTCAGCCGCGGCTACGGTCGCAAGACACAAGGCTTCGTTTTGGCCGACGACACTTCCGACGCCACCACCCTAGGCGACGAACCCGCCATGATCGCCAGCAAGTTTCCCGACCTCACCGTCGCCGTGTGCGAGGACCGTGTGGCGGGAGTCGAGCGGTTGATGCAGCTGCCGCAACCGCCCCGTCTGGTGCTGCTCGACGACGTCTACCAGCACCGCCATATCAAACCCTCGCTGCTGATACTGCTCACCGAATACGGTGATCCCTTCTCCGACGACCATATCCTCCCCTTCGGCAATCTGCGCGAGTTCCGCAGCGGACGCCGGCGTGCCGACATCGTCGTCGTCACCAAATGCCCGCCCTTGCTGAGCGAGACAAAACGCAACGAATACCGCCAAAAGCTGAAACTTGCTCCTCATCAGTCTCTTTTCTTTTCACAGATAGCCTATCAAGAGCCACAGTCTCTGTTCGGCGATGCCGAATGGCAGCCTGCCCGTGAGGTACTTCTCGTCACCGGAATAGCCCATCCCACGCCGCTCAAACACTATCTCGAGAAACACTGCACAGTGAAGCATCTCGACTTCCCCGACCACCACGATTTCACCGCCGCCGACTGCCAAAAGATAACGAAAGCCTTCAATGCTATGAAAGAGGCATCGAAAGCAGTGGTAATCACCGAAAAAGATGCCATGCGCCTGCTTTCACCGGCAATTAAGGAAATGCTGCAAGAACTACCGATTTTCTATATTCCCATACAAGTCTCTTTCCTCGAAGGTGATACTTTCGACAAGGCAATCAAAAAAAATATTTAACTTTGCATTTTCGCATGTGCCCGTGCGAGCGCACGAGGCATGTTATTTATTAATTGAAAATTAACAATATACCATATCATGGCAGAACTGAGTGAACAAGAACAAATCCGCAGAAATTCATTGAACGAGCTGAAGAAACTCGGCATCAACCCCTATCCGGCAGCCCTCTATGAGGTTAACGCCAAATCGGCTGAGATTCTGGAAGAATATCCCAAAAACAACACCAAGTTCCAGGACATCAGCATCGCCGGACGCATCATGAGCCGCCGCATCATGGGTGCCGCCTCCTTCGTCGAGCTGCAGGACTCCTACGGCCGCATACAGCTCTACATCAAACGTGACGAGATATGCCCAGGCGAGGACAAGACGCTCTACAACACCGTCTTCAAACGCCTCCTCGACATCGGCGATATCATCGGCGTCACGGGTTATGTTTTTGTCACCCAGATGGGCGAGACCTCCATCCATGTCAAGACGCTCACCGTGCTCAGCAAATCGCTCCGCCCCCTACCCATCGTCAAAGAGAAGGACGGTAAGGTCTACGACGCCTTCACCGACCCCGAGCAACGCTACCGCATGCGCTATGTCGACCTCATCGTCAATCCGCAGGTGCGCGAAACCTTCGTCAAACGCACCCAGATTGTCAACACCATGCGCAACTACTTCAACGAACAGGGCTATCTGGAAGTCGACACCCCGGTGCTGCAGAGCATCCCCGGCGGCGCAGCGGCACGCCCCTTCATCACGCATCACAACGCGCTGGATATCGACCTCTACCTACGCATCGCCAACGAGCTCTACCTCAAACGCCTGATTGTCGGCGGCTTCGCCGGCGTCTACGAGTTCAGCCGCAATTTCCGCAACGAGGGCATGGACCGCACCCACAACCCGGAATTCACCTGCATGGAAATCTACGTAGCCTACAAGGACTACAACTGGATGATGACCTTCGTGGAGAACATGCTGGAACGCATCGCCAACACACTCCACGGGACTACGAAAGTCAATGTCTGGGGCAATGAAATCGACTTTAAGCCGCCGTTCCGCCGCGCCCCCATGTGCGACCTTATCAAGGAGATGACAGGCTACGACGTGGCCAATATGGACGAGGCACAGCTTCGCGAGGCCTGCAACAAACTGGGCGTCGAAATCGACGAGACCATGGGCAAAGGCAAGCTCATCGACGCCATCTTCGGCGAGAAATGCGAGCACACCCTCATCCAGCCCACTTTCGTCACCGACTACCCCATCGAGATGTCGCC
>JAEEGL016247643.1_pt1 | contig 12411 bp, 10 predicted proteins | sample 9134231 | NCBI WGS metagenome assembly JAEEGL01 (sample SAMN16246548, study PRJNA631951) | gut metagenome | biome: gut microbiome; feature: rumen; material: fiber-attached | host: Bos | place: Iran: Karaj | collected 2018-10 | reverse complement strand
GTCCGCGCCGTCGTTTTGATGACGACAAGCCGCGTGAGCGCCGTTTCCATGATGACGACCGTCCGCGTCGCCGATTTGACGACGACGACAGACCGCGTCGCCGTTTTGATGATGACAAACCTCGTGGCGAACGCCGTTTCGACGACCGTCCCCGCCGCAGATTTGACGATGACGAGCGTCCGCGCCGTCGCTTCGATGACGACAAGCCGCGTGAGCGCCGCTTCCATGACGATGATAGACCGCGTCGTCGTTTTGACGATGATGATCGTCCCCGTTGTAGATTTAACGACGACGAGCGTCCTCGTGGTGGCCGCTTTGATGACCGCTCGCGTCGTCGTTTCGACGACGAAGAAGAGCCGCGCCGTGGCCGCAAGGGCTATGTGCGTGAGAAAGACCCGCTCTATGACCGTCCGAGAGCTACAGGCGAGATCCGTCTCAATAAGTATTTGGCCGACTGTGGCATCTGCTCACGCCGTGAAGCCGACGATCTCATCAAGGCCGGCTGCGTGATGGTGAACGACGAAGTGATCACTACGATGGGTTATAAGGTGAAGACCACCGATAAAGTGGTTTATGGAGGCCAGACCCTTAACCGTGAGAAGCTGCGTTACCTGCTACTCAACAAGCCCAAAGGCTATATCACCACTAGCGACGACCCGTATGAGCGCGACACCGTGATGGAACTTGTAAAAAATGCCTGTCACGAGCGCATTTTCCCTGTGGGCCGTCTCGACAAGCAAACCACCGGCCTTCTGCTGTTTACTAACGATGGTGACTTAGCCAAGAAGCTGACCCACCCGAGTAGCGAGGTGCCGAAGCTTTACCATGTCATTCTTGACAAGCCCTTGACAAAGAATGATATGCTGCGCATCTCCGAGGGTATCGAACTCGACGATGGTCCTATTGCTGCCGACAGCATCGCATACGACCAGGACGACGACAGCAAGAAGAGTGTGGGCATCGAACTCCACTCAGGCCGCAACCGTATTGTGCGTCGCATCTTCGAACACCTTGGCTATGAGGTGACGAAACTTGACCGCGTAATGTTCGCTGGTCTCGATAAATACAGACTGCCTCGTGGCGAGTGGCGTTTCCTCACCGACCTCGAGGTGATGAACCTGAAGAAGATCTGACATTGAACGAGATCACAAAACGATTCATCAGGGAGAACCTGAACGCCGATGTGCCGACGCTCGCTTTGAAAAAGGCGCCCGTCGGCACTGACGTTTCATTGGCTCTGCATCAGATTGCCGCCCGACAACTGCTGCAGAAGAAAGTGCCGCAGTGGGCCGACAACGAGGAGTTGCTTTTTCCCGCCCACCTCTCCATAGAGCAGTGCTCGTCGGAGGCTGCCGCTCAATATAAAGCCAGTTTGGTGCAAGGACATAGTTTTGCCGATCTGACAGGAGGTTTGGGCGTTGACACCTATTATCTCTCACAACATTTCCAACAGACTGACTATGTGGAGCGGCAAGCCGGACTATGCGACCTGGCTCGGCATAATTTTCCCGTCATGGGGGCCGACATCACAGTGTGGAATGAGACTGCAGAGTTTTTTTTAAAGCATTGTGATCAAAAGGATTGCATTTTTGTTGATCCAGCCCGTAGAGACGAACATGGTCGGAAGACGGTCTCCATCGCCGACTGCACGCCCGATGTGGCGGAACTGCAAGAGGCTCTGCTCGATAACGCTTCAACGGTGATGGTTAAGCTTTCTCCTATGCTCGACATTAGCAAGGCCTTGGAAGAGCTGCACCATGTGAAGGAGGTGCATGTGGTGGCCGTCGCCAACGAGTGCAAGGAGCTGGATTTCATTATGGAGCGCGGCTTTCAAGGGGAGCCGCACTTGGTTTGCGTCAACCTGACGACCGATCAGCCCGAGGTGCGTTTTACCCTCGAAGAAGAGCGACAGTATCAGTGTAAAATAGCAGACTCGGTTTCGAAATACCTCTACGAACCCAACCCCGCCTTGATGAAAGCAGCGTGCTTTAACTTGCTGACGGAGCGTTTTGGCGTTTTGAAGTTGCATAAAAACAGTAATTTATATACTTCGGAACAGCTGATTTCCAAATTCCCAGGTCGCATCTTCGAGGTGGAAGGCTGGGCCCTCTATAACAAAAAGACACGGCAAGAATTCCTTGCTGATGTCGACAAGGCCAGCGTCGCGGTGCGTAATTTCCCGCTCTCGGTGGCTGAGTTGCGTAAAGCCTTGAAAATCGGTGATGGTGACAAAGTCTATTTGTTTGCCACCACGCTGAAAGGGGAAAAGAAGGTTGTTATCCGCACAAAAAAAACCGCCTCTGACGAAGCGGCTTTTCTATAATCCTAAAACAATTATCTCTTATCGGGGATGCCGAACTTGCTCCACCAAGTTTGGTCGTACTTTGCTTTGACTGACTTTTTTACGGTAAGTGTACGGCTTTTCAGCGTGTTTAAGGCGCGGTGGGCCTCGTCGCTCTTTTTTTGCAACTCTTCACGGAGCTTGTCGATCTCAGCCGAAAGGGATTCCAAACGCTTGCAGTCTTCCTCAAGCTTCTGCAATACGCTTTCTTCTACTCCGGCATCGCGGCCGAGGCGTTGGTTCCTTTTTACACCTGAAAGAATCAGTTTAGATTTCTCAATTTGGTCTTTAAAAATCTGGTACATAGTTGATTGAAATTAAAAAAATATCAATTATTGCTCGTTTTGGATTGCAAAAATAGTAAAAAATCATTTCCGTTCAAAAACGGATTCTTTATTCTTTCCGTCCGGTTCATCTACTGTTAACTTATTGATTTTGTGATTTTTGACATCGTCCAGGACAATAGCGGTGCGATAGTCTTTTTTCAAGGCCTTCAATGTGATGTTATTCATGGTGAGTCCGTCGACGTGACGGATGAAGAACCCCCATGCGGGCAGTTCCATGTGTTGCGAGAACTCGGGATAGGCCTTAGGCATCTCGGGCACTTTGTCTAACTCATCAAGGCTGACGTAAGCGTAGTGCGGGTCGCCGCCCCCAGGAAACACGATTTCGATATTTTCCAAGGTGACATCCTTTATCTTGCTGTCTTTCAGCCCGATGATGCCACAGGGAGAAATATTGCGCGGCAGGTCTTCGATGGGGCCTTCGTATTCGTAGCCTGTGTCGGGTTTGGTGGCGGCCACCTCAGCATAGAGATTGCGGATGGTGATGCCGTCCATGAAGCTTTGTTTGTCTCGGCGAGCGCCGATGTTGAGGTAGATGGCGTTGCCAACATTGGTGGCATAGAGCGAGTCGACGAGGATGTCCTCGCAGATGCCGCCGTCGACACTTTGTATGGTAATGGCGCTGCGATAGGTGTCGTAGACGGTGTTGTCGATAATCTTCACATTCTTGAAGCCGCCTGCCCCCATGGTGCCGAACTTGATGCCGCTCGCACTGCTGCGTGCGGTGCAGTGCCGCACCTCGATATTCTGACACAACTTCTTGGCGCTGTGCGACTTGAGGCAGATGGCATCGTCGCTGGCGTCGACATAACTGTTGGTGAGCACGAAGCCGTCGCAGTCGACGATGTCAATGCCATCGTTGTTCCAAAATGCAGTGCTCTGGATACGTACGTTGTTGACCTTGACGTTCTCGCATTGGTCATACATGGTGACCCAGTTGGCGGCATTGCGGAAGGTGACGTTGTCGACTTCCACATTCTTGCACTCCCTGAAAAGCAGCAGTCTGGGTCTGAAGCCCTCGCCCACGCGGTCGTTACTCAGCCTGTCTTTCATGAGGCCTTTGTGAACAAGATCGGTGCAGTTGTTGGCCAGCTCTCGCCCCTGTCCTTCGATGACGCCACCGCTGTTGTATATGCCTAACAGCTTGATGTTTTCAACACCCTCGGCCATGATGAGGGCATGGTCGTTGGTGGCGACTAGGCTGTCGTAGTCAAAGGGGTTGGTGCTGCCGACGAGTACGGCGCCTTCCATCAGTTCGATGGTGACGTTGGATTTGAGATGGATGCTGCCCGTCAGGTAACGGCCTACCCAGAAACGCAGGGTGCCGCCGCCTTGCTCTGCAATCCAGTCGATGGCGAACTGGATGCTGCGTGTGTTCATTGTCACGCCGTCGCTGCGGATGCCGAACAGCGATGCGTTGTAGGTGGGCTTGGGCTCTTGCGCCATGGCTTGACCGAGGCCCAACAACAGGGTGATTATTAATGTGATGAGGTGTTTTTTCATGGTATGTCTGTTTGATAGATTCTTACTGGTCCAATCAAGCCTTGCGGCTGCAAGGGTTGGTCGCGTTTGGGGTGGTTGACGTAAATCCAGGTGGTGGGATTCTCTTCACGGCTAAAGGTCTTGAGGTAGTTGCCCATGGTGGTGGTCACACGGATTTCGAGGTCGTTTTGTCCTTCATTGAGGGCTTCGCCGATGTCGTAAAGCCTGCGACCATAATACTGTACACCCAATGATTCTCCGTTGACGAACACCTCGGAGACCCCTTCCACCAATCCTAAATCCAATATTGTCGTTGTAGAGACGTGACGCGCCGCGTCTCTGCTAAAATCAATGGTTTTCTGATAAACGATAGTTCCACAGAAATGTTGGTGTTCCTCGCTGTCCTTCAAATCGAACAAGGTGTCGAAATGTGTCGTAGTCGTGTCGTGTAAAAGGCTGTGAGACATGGTGATGTTCCAGTCTTCAGAAATATCGGTTGGCGACATTTCTACGACGACCCTATGCAAAGGTTGCCATGTCGGCAGAGAGAGTTCCTTGTTTGTCTTTTCAAACACGACGAGTACCGACTCGGCAGGACCCAAATCGAAGGTGTAGGAGTTGTTTTCATCTAAAGGAAGGCTATGGCGTTCGCCCGTTTGCAAGTCCCAAACCTGTGCATGACGTTTATGTGTCAAATCATTGTTGAAGGTGATTCGGGTTTGGTGGGCATTATAGCGGTGACTATTGCTAAGCAGCACCATCTCACTGCCGTCGTCGGTGGTGTAGCGGTTCTGCATTACGTAAGGATCGGGGCACTCGATGTCGAGGTAATGGGGGAGACTTTCGGCACGCATTAGGCTGTCGTACCAGGGGATGAAGCCTTCCTTGGGAGGCTCGGCAAAGACGAATTGTTCCTTGTATTGCATCACCTTGTCCATGGTGGCCTTGACGAGAGAGTCTCGCTCCTTGTAGTTTTCGTGCAAACCTAACGACTGATAGGGTATCGTGTCGATGCATACGATCTTGCCGCCCGTTTCCGCGAAACGCAGAAGCTGCTCTGCGGTCTCGGGGTGGAGACTCTCCACATCGATGAGGAATAGGGTGTTGTATTTCCGTTGGTTATAGCAAAGATTACCTTTCTTAATTTCTGACCCATTAATGATATTCTCGCTCACATAGTCGACACCGCCACCGCATTTGTTAATGGCTTCCCAGATCATCGTCTTGTAGGGTGCCCGCGTGGTGTTGGGGAAGGGCTCGTTTTGCATCCCTATGGTGCTCCACATGTCGTTTTCGGGGTTGAGGATGGCAATGTCGGCGTAGTAGGTGCCGTGTTGCAGCATGAAGGAGAGTCGTGCCTTGTAGTCGTTGTAGTATCTGAAATAGGGCCACCAATTGTTACGTTCGCTATAATAAGCGCCATAGCGCACCCATCCTGGGAAGGGCGCTTCGAGGTTGGGAGAGTAGTTGAAGCCATGGTACACACTGTGCGTAACGCCCGACATGGCGCTTTGGTCTCCGCCGAGTTTCAGCTGGTCGAGGCCCATATTGAACACGGTGTAGGTGTTGGTCATCTCCTCGCAGCTGACGGTGCGGTTGCCAGCGAGGTGGGCACCCGACGAAACGAACTTGTTGACCATGGTATAGGCGCGGCCGCGGCGGTAGTCGGTCTCCGACATCTCCTCGCCGGGCTTGTGGCGCAGCCAGTTGGTGGTCCACGACTCGCCCTCGGGGATGTCGTAGCCCATGGCGTTTTCCAAGGGATAGAAACCGCGACCATAGGCCTGGGCGCGGGCTTTTACACCCAAGGCATGACACCATTCTAAATAAGGTTTGGTGAAGCGTTCCTGCATCAGCTGGGCCTTGAAATCCTCGAAGTCGTAGCGGGCGTGCTGGATCTCCTTTTGGAAGTCATCGGTGACGGGCACCACGGCGTCGTAGTTGATTGCGCTGCCCATAGAGCCGATTTTGAAGAGGATAAAAGGCAGATAATCCGTAATGTCATATCCGTATCGTTTTCGGAATTCCTCGGCCATGTCGGAGGTCCAGTTGGCGCCTTCCAGCTCCATGCTGTCGGTGAAGAGGGCGCGAATGTGGCCTTTCAGTGGCCCGATTTGGGCTTCGATCTTGTCCGACATGTTATAAAGGTATCGGTTGACGGCCTCGGTGTTGAAGTGGTCCAAGACGGGTCCCGCCGCTCCAGGTGCGCCGTTGATGACCTCCAAAAACCCGTTGATTTTTACCAAAGCAGCAAGGGTGTATTCCCCTTCAGGCACGTCGATGGTGATAATGCTGTCTGTCGGGCCTTCGACGAGCTCAGGCACCTCGGCTTTTTCAGTAGAAACAGGTCCCTGAGTCTGTCGAAGGGCCGGAATTACATCGATACCATCTTCAATGGAACTGGCCGGATTCGGATACAGCCGTAACAGCATCAGCTCTTTGGTGTTGCCCTTGTAGGGCGAGCTTACCTTGGGCATGGCCTTGGTGCAAAGGCTGTCGCGAATGATGGTCAATGTTGTAGGTCCCGTCACCGGTTCCGCATAGTTGACCACAATCTGTGCCCGCTCGTCTTCTTCGAGAAACTCGGCGCCGAAAGGCCAGCCTGAACCCACGAGGAGGTCGCAGGTCATGTCCAATGAATCCGCCTCGTCAAAGCACACCTTGAGCATGTCGATCCATTCGGGGCTGAGCCACTGCAACGAGGGCTTGCCGAGGCTGTCGCAATAGGTAGGAAAGGCTATGGGATTGATTTCGACGCCGCCGATACCTGCTTCTTTGAGGAGGCGCATCTCCCGCACCAGCTCGTCGGCTTCCACCTTGTCGCCGTTCCACCACCAGCGCACGAAGGGTCGATACTCCGAGGCGGGTTGCCTGAATTCGGCATACAAATCCTCTGCAGTTGGCCCCTTGTGCTTGGGCTCACACTGGCAGGTGAGAAGCGCGATGGCGATGAGCAGCAGAGGCAGCCCCAGTCGTTTCATGGACAAGAATGTTTGATTGATGCAGCGAAGATAGAGAAAAAACTCGTAACTTTGCACCCCAAATACGTATTTGAGTATGTTCGCCCTCTTCAAGAAAGAAATCAGCAATTTCCTCAGCTCGTTGATCGGCATCATGGTGATCGTGGTGTTTCTGCTCATCACGGGCTTGTTTCTCTGGGTGTTCCAAAGCGACTTCAACGTGCTGAACTTCGGCTATGCCAACCTTGACAGCCTCTTCATCCTCGCCCCGTGGGTGTTCCTCTTCCTCGTGCCGGCCGTGACGATGCGCAGCTTCGCTGAAGAGAACCGTACGGGTACCATTGAGATGTTGGCTACCAAGCCCCTTTCGGATTGGCAAATTATCTGGGCTAAGTTTTTGGCGGGGGTGGTGCTCGTCTTGCTCGCCCTCATCCCGACCTTTATCTATTACTATTCGGTTTACCGCCTCGGTATGCCTCCAGGCAATCTCGACAGCGGCGGCATTTGGGGCTCCTATATTGGGCTGTTTCTGCTTAGTTCTGGTTTCGTGAGCATCGGCGTCTTCTGCAGCTCGCTGACCAACAACCAGATTCTGGCTTTCATCCTCTCGGTCTTTTTCTGCGGGTTCCTGCTTATCGGCTTCGAGTTTATCTACTCGCTGTCGTTGTTCGGTCGTTTCGACCTGTTTATCCAACAACTGGGTATGAACGCCCACTACAGCTCGCTGAGCCGTGGCGTGGTCGACACACGCGACGTTTTGTATTTCTTTAGTGTGATAGCGCTGTTTCTCAGTGCAACAAAACTGGTTCTTGCGAGCCGTAAATGGTAGAAGGAGGGTGATGATATGGAAAACAAACGCAAGAGTCTGAAAAAGAACCAAATACTTGCCTTCCTCATTACGGTGTCCGTAGTCATTATCGTTAATTTTGCAGGTTCCCGTTTCTTCACCCGTTTCGATCTGACCAGCGAGAAACGCTATACCCTGTCGCCCACGACGAAAGAGATTCTCAACAATCTTGATGACTATGTGTATTTCAAGGTGTATCTCGACGGCGACTTCCCGGCGGGATTCAAGAAACTGCGCCGCGAGACCAAGGAGATGCTCGACGAGTTCCGCGCCTACTCCAAATACATCGACTACGAGTTTATCGACCCCACCGAGAGCGGCGAGGAGGCCGAGATCATGGAGACCTACAGGCAGTTGTATCAGAAGGGTCTGAAGCCCACTGACCTCAACGTACAGAACAGCGACGGCTCGTCAAAGCAGATGGTCATCTGGCCCGGCGCCTTGGTAAGCTACCGCAACAACACCGAGATTGCCATTGACCTTCTGGAGAAGACACAGGCGGGACAATCCGATGATGAAGCCTTGAATGCTTCCATGCAGAAGATAGAGTTTCGTCTTATCGAGGCAGTGAAAAGAGTGACGCGCCTTCAGAAGCCCGACATCGCTTTTATCCAAGGTCACGGTGAATTGGGAGTGCAGGAAGTGTACGACATCATGCAGTCTTTGAGCCAGAACTACAACGTGGATACGGTGACCATTGGTGGAAGAATTAACGCTCTGATCCATCGCACGCAGGATACTGCGCGTGACGTGAGCGCTTTCAGGTCGTACGATGCCATCGTCATCGCCAAGCCCACGCAGCCGTTCGACGAGCGCGACAAGTTCCTCATTGACCAATACATCATGCATGGTGGCAAGGTGCTGTGGCTCGTCGAGCCCGTCTTCGCCACTATGGACAGCCTTCAAAACCAGGAGTCGACAGTAGGTGTCGAGCAGGACCTCAACCTCGACGACATGCTCTTCAAATATGGCGTGCGCCTTAACCGTGACCTGCTCCTCGACCTGACCTGCGCCGCCATGCCCATCCGCACAGGACAGGTGGGCGGACAAGCCCGTTTGGAGTATTTCCGTTGGTATTACTTCCCCTTGCTGCAAGGCGCCTCCGACCATCCAGTGGTGCGCAACATGAACGCCATCAAGTCCGATTTCGTCAGCTCAGTGGACGCCACCACCTCGGCCGACGACATCGAGCAAATCCCGCTGCTAAAAACTTCCGACTATACCAAAGTGTCGGGCACGCCCGTCTTCATCACCTTAGCCATGTTGCGGCAGGCCCCCGACCAAAAAATGTTCAGCTCGAAAGGCAAAAACGTGGCTTATCTTCTGAAAGGCACCTTCTCGTCGCTCTATGCCAACCGCATCCCTCAAGAGATTATCGACGACCAAGCCACCGACTTTATGGAGACGAGCAAGCCGACGGCCATGATTGTAGTGGCCGATGGCGACATCATCCGCAACCAAATCGACATCAGGACGCGCAGGCCTCTGGAGTTGGGCTTCGACCAATATACGCAGATCACCTATGCCAATAAGGATTTCATCGAGAACTGCATCAGCTATCTCGTAGATGGTGAAGGGCTGGTCGATATCCGTTCGCGTGAGCTCAAGGTGCGTCTGCTCGATCCGACTAAGGTGAGCAGGCAGAGAACGACATGGCAAGTGGTCAACACCGTAGTGCCCATCGCGATCATCGTCATTTTAGGCCTTGTTATGTCGCTCATCCGTAAAGTGAAATACAGTAGAAAAACGAAAGCATAAAACGCAATGAAAAAGAACAACAAAGCTGCTATCATCATAATCGTCATCTTAGCCGTCATTGCTGGGGTCGCAGTTGCCAACTATTTCTATCATGCCTCCAGCCCCGAAGGCAAGAACAAATCCAAAGGCTGCGATTTCACGGTGTGGGACACGGCATCGGTCAGCAAAATCTATTTGGCCGACCGCCGCGAGAAAGAGTCGTTGATAGAGCGTCAGGGTACAGGTTGGACCCTCAACGGCACATACCCAGCCCATCCCAAACAAGTGAGGTATTTATTGACCACGTTATACAAGATCCGCGTTAAGATGCCCGTCTCGAAGGCCAGCCACGACAACATCATAAAACAGTTGGCCTCGCAGAGCACCAAGGTGGAGATTTACCAGTGGGTGCCTCGCATCAACTTGTTCGACAAGGTCAAACTGTTCTACCACGAGAAACGCACCAAGGTGTTTTATGTAGGCAATGCCACGCAAGACAACACAGGCACCTTCATGTTGGAGGAAGGGTCCGACAGGGCTTTCATCATTTATATCCCCAGTTTTAACGGTACCGTCTCGACGCGTTTCACCGCCAACCCCGACGACTGGCGCGACCATGTCATTTTCAACGAGAATTTGGCTGACATCCAGAAAGTTACCGTCGAATTCAACGAAGATCCCGAGGGCAGCTTTGCCGTTGAGAACATGGGCAAGCACCAATACAAGCTCACCCGTCTTTCCGACAATCAAGAGTTGCCCTACGACACGCTGAAGGTCATCAACATGCTGTCGTCATTTGGCGACCTGCGCTTCGAGGCTTTGCTCAACAACACGCTCTATCAGGAACGCATCGACTCCATCACAGGATCGCCTTATGTCCATTATATCGTCGTCACCGACAAAGACGGTAACAAGCAGGATATGAAGACCTTTAAAAAACTGGTTTTAAACGGCGTGACCGACATGGGTGGCGAGCTCGGCGATGTGGACCGCGACCGTATGTACGCCCTTGTCAACGACGGCAAGGACTTCGTGCTCATCCAAAACTACGTCTTCGACAAAGTGTTGCACGACGTTCGGTATTACGAAGCCGGTCATCCCATCCAATTCGAAATGGGTACCGTAGAAGTCTACGAGTAATTAAGGTCCCTGAGCCCTGAGCTTGTCGAAGGGGCGAAGGGCCGATACGAGATCACTTCTTTTTCAGCAACCCCACCATCTTAAAACTCACATCCGCGAAGATGAGCGGCGCATAGCCGTTGCGCTCGATTTGTCGGATAGCCTCCTCCAAGAGGCCGACAATCTGTGCCAAATTGGCCGGATTGACGAAAGGCGCGAAATTGGCGTTGAACTTCTTCTCGTCGTCGGGTAGCATCACGACATCGGCCAGGTTGTTGTTGAACAGCAGTGTGTTGCGGACGATGCGCAGGCCGTAATTCAGCAGTTCCTTTTGCTTTTCACGTCCCAGGGTCTTGATGTTCCCCGAGAAGTCGATAAGCTCGGAATAAGCGGCACGGAAGCAGAGACGCATCCATTGCTGGAAGGTGGCAAAGAAAAACTTATGGTCTTCCAAGTCTTTGAACGACTGACAAGCAGTCAGCCAGTCGCCTTCCGAAATCATGGCCGCGTCATGAGCCTGCTTGGGGTCGCAGCCATAGCGTTGTTGCAAAGCCGTTTCAATGGAAGCGGTATCCAACGCCGGGATTTTGACCAAGGCTGTGCGCGACTTGATAGTGGCCAGCAAGTCCTCGGGGTCTTCGGCGATGAGCAGGAAGACGGTCTTCTCGGGAGGCTCTTCAAGGAGCTTCAGCAGTTTGTTGGCCGTCTCCACACGCATCTTCTCTGCCATCCAGATGATGGCGATCTTGTATTCGCCCTCGTAAGCCTTCATGCTCAACTTGCGCAGTAGCGAGGCCGCGTCGCGCACCGACATGTAGCCCTGTTTGTTCTCGATGTCAAGGAAGGAATACCAGTCGTTGTCGTTGAAATAACCGTCGTTTTTCAAGAAGAACTCACGCCATTCCTCCATGAAGAGGTCCGACTCGGGGTTGCTCTTGACGCTTTTGGTGGTGTTGGTCGGCACGACGAAATGCAAGTCGGGATGCACCAGTTTCTGCACTTTTTGGCAGGTGGGGCACACGCCGCAGCTGTCGGTCTCGGTGCGGTTCGGACAGAGGATATATTGGGCGTAGGCCAAGGCCAAAGGAAGTTTGCCGCTTCCAGCAGGTCCTAAAAAGAGCTGGGCGTGCGAGACATGGTTTTCCCTCACACTCTGGATAAGCCTTTGTTTAACGGCGCTTTGGCCTATGACGTCTTTGAACTGCATAAGTTTTAATTTGCGGCTCAAAATTACAATATTTCCGCTTTCATAGGCCATCATAACGAATTAAAAACACTCCATGCATCGGGGAAGTCCTCGTAGCCGTCGCCCAAGCGCACGCTCTCAGGCACATCGGCAAAGAGGTCGCGCAGCGAGCCCACACCGACGACCTTCAGCATTTCTTGAAGGTCATCGGCGGTATGGGGGAAATACTTGAATTGCTCCATAGTAACTTATTCTGCGCAATGTGCTTCGTATGCCTCGACATCCATGAGGTCATCCAGCTCAGAGGGGTCGGACAACTGCACCTTGATAATCCATGTGCCAAAGGCATCCTTGTTGATTAGCTCAGGCTGATCCTCAAGGGCTTCGTTGATCTC